>Ga0210044_10008346_pt1 | contig 12939 bp, 13 predicted proteins | sample CryGey13umfilter_2_FD_183959 | JGI IMG/M metagenome (GOLD analysis project Ga0210044, IMG submission 183959) | Groundwater microbial communities from aquifer in Utah, USA - Crystal Geyser 4/9/14 3 um filter (SPAdes) (version 2) | ecosystem: Environmental > Aquatic > Deep subsurface >... | reverse complement strand
TCTGAAAAGCCCGGTGCGGTAATTCCGCATAAGCGTAGCAATCCCTGTGGGACGCCGGGATTTGTGCGGGGGGAGGGCGGGTAACTGCCCTCCCTACCGCGACGATGGAGAACAGTGAGTCGCCTAATCCGCTTATCCGCTAAATATCCGCTGACCACCTGCGGCGGATTCTGGGTTTCGGGGGGCGCGTCCGCGTAACTACGCCGTCTCCCACTTCTGGGCGTGCCGAATGAATTCCTCTTTTATCTCAGGCCAGTCGTGCAAATCGGCGGGATCGAAGTCGGCGTCGTTCGGCCAAACCAGAGTCCGCACTTCGGGATCTAGTCTCACCTGGTTGAAAAACGTCAAGTCGCGGAGTGGGCTGTAAATTTCACCGTGCAGGATCGGCTCGAAGTCAATGGTTTGTTCTGTGTCGTCGTTGAACTTCACCCATAATGTGTAGGGGGCAACAATCTCGAATTCGGTGATGTGATAAATTGGATGTTCCATAACTTGCCTCATAACTATCTAAGCGGTTTGATGGAAGACGGTTTCTTGCCGCCGTCCAGCAAACTCCAAGCGGTTTGTAATTCATCCTGATGAATTTCTGCCCATGCCACTACCAATCTTTGTTGTTTGTTCGGCATGGAGCCAGAGAGAAGTTCCACAGGGCTAATCGTAAAAACGGCCTCATAATCCTGATATACCGCGTGAAAGTGCGGCTTGTGATGCCTGCCGCCGTGTTCAGCAAACATGCGGATAACAATGCCGAAAAATCGAGAAAGTTCTGCCATGTGGTTCCTCGCTATAATTATACATGCTTTCAGGTGCGACGCACTCGCCGCGTAGTCCAGCCACCCGCCCTGCGGCGGGTTCTGGGTTTCGGCGGGCGTGTCCGTGAGGTGGGCAACGGACTCTGTCACGGACTCACGGACGGGAACGGATGGACGGCGCGCAAATGGGAGTCGCTTCGGGGTGGGTGGGGTTGTCTGCTTCGACAGGCTCAGCACAACGCCTGCGGCGGGTTGTGGGTTTCGGCGGGCGTGTCCGTGGGGGAAAGAAAGGATGAAGGATGAATTATGAATGATGAAATGGGGGATGGCGCGCAAATGGGAATCGCTTCGGACTGGGTGGGCTTGTCCCTGTGGCGGGTTCTGGATTTCGGTGGGACGCTACGCAAACTCAAGAAAATGCGGCGGCGCGTAGAGTAATCGCTTCCGCATGGGTTCTGGCGATTGGGTTTCGCAAAGAACGCGCAGGCGTTTCATCGTTGACGCAGATTCGAGCAGGAAAAATGGTTCTTTCAATGCGCCGATTTCTTTTGTCCACGCAGGGGTATTTTGGTGAGCGCGAAGGGCGAGCAATTCTGTCAGTGCGGCGCTCATGGCAAGCAGGCGCGGGTCATTGGTGGACGGGCGCGGCATTTTGCTCCAATCCATTTTTGCGCGCGTCAAATCCTGCACGAGACTGCGTAATTTGAGATGATCGCGTTCCAATGCGGCTTGTGCGAGTTGTTCAATCGGTTCCATACAATGACTCCCATAGATCCCAAAAGGCGTATTGCGCGGTCAGTTCGTCGCCTTTTACCAGAAACTGTTCGAGGCTTTGCCAGACTTCATCACGCTTGCGCCCGCGTCCTACTTCTTCCAGCAAACGCCGCGCGTCGGAAATGTCAATATCATCCCGCCACGCGGACAGTTTCATGGCAAGCAATTGTTCCGTTGAAGGAGCGCGGGCTTCGATCCCTGGGGCTTGGAAGACGATCGGTCCCCTGCTGATTCCTACCAAATACCCTTTCGCCCCATCATTCAGCCAGTCTTCCGTCCACTCGAATTCTTCTGCAACCTGCTTTGCCAGATCACGAACCAATCGCGCTTCACGCGGTTGAAGAATGATCGCGTCCACATCACGGGTGGACGGGCGCGCGTCGAATCGAAGAACCATCACCGCGCCGCCGACCAGCGTCAGTTGAATGTGAAGTCCCTTTGCCTGCGCGAGTTCGCCGAGGCGTTTTAAGCCTTCTTCAATTTCATTGCGCGTGAATATTGCCATAAGGTTATTTTACCCCACCCTGGGCGTATTCTGAATTTCGGCAACCGTGTCCGTGTGATCCATCAACGCGCGGATGTCCGCCTCTGTCCCTGAGAACAACGGATTCGTGGAATGGAACGGATCAATCCGTTAATTCCGCGAATCCGTCGTTATTTGGCGATTGCTTTGGCGTGGACTTTGGCGCGGCAGGTCACGTTTTTGGAGGGTTCGCCTTCCGCTCCAAAGTCATCTTCACTTCCACTTCGACTTTTCCGCTACGCCGTCTCCCACTTCTGGGCGTGACGAATGAACTCGTCCTTTATCTCAGGCCAGTCGTGCAAATCGGCGGGATCGAAATCGGCATCGTTCGGCCAAACCAGAGTCCGCACTTCGGGGTCGAGTCTCACCTGGTTGAATAGTCCCAAATCGCGGAGAGGGCTATAAATTTCACCGTGCAGGATCGGCTCGAAGTTAATGGTTTGTTCAGTGTCGTCGTTGAACTTAATTCGCAAAGTGTAAGGGGCAGTAATTTCGAATTCCGTGATGTGATAAATGGGATGTTCCATAGTTCACCTCGTAAATTACCTGAGCGGTTCGATGGAAGACGGTTTTTCGCCGCCATCCAGCAATTTCCATGCAATTTGCAATTCATTTTCCTGGCGCAATTATATGCTAACTTTTTGGCCCGAATTGCCCGCGCCGTTGATTCCGCTTGGGCGAAAAGGCGTATACTGTAAATGTCCTTGAAAGGAGGCTGAAATGCAAAAGCGACCTGTCCAAATCGCGTTGTTCGTGTTCCTTTTACTGGTCTCCTCACTCGCATGTAACGCCCTGAACGAAATTGTCACAACCCCAACCCCCTTCGACGTTATCCCCTATCCGGTCACTATCCCCCCGCCTCCAACCCGCGACCCGTCCCTGCCTCCGCGCTGGATCGAGTTCGAGCGCGCCCTGGCCAGCGTACTCCTCGGGTCATCAGCAAACAGCGTGCCAGACGTCAGCCGCGACCAGGGACTGTGCGAGTGGGAATTCTGGGGTCAAAAAGGCGAACAGGTCTACGTCTGGGCGGAATGCGTCAATCAGGCAGGGACAGCCGTCAGCGCCCCGGCGGTCATCTTCCTGGGCGAGGACGGTCACATCCAGGCCGTCGTCATGCCGCAGGAAGGTTGGGGCAATATCGAAGAACTTTTCCCGGACCCCGTCCTGCCACTGATCTATGGCAACGCCTTCGATGCCGAAGCGGCCATGCAACGTCTCGAACAGCGCCTGAAGGATCCCTCCATTCCGCCACTGATCGTCGAGCAAGGGACGGAAATGCCAATGCCAGATTAGCCCGTTGACAAGCTGCATGTCACGTTTTTGGGGAGGGCTGATACAATGTCAAATATCATGATCGCATAGGAGAAAAGTATCCCATGTCACCCATCGCCGTAATCGTTATTAATCTTGCATTACTGTTTTACTCCATCGGGGTTTGGAGTGAGCGAATTTCAGGCAGGCTAAAAGCATGGCATGCCGCCTTCTTCTGGCTTGGACTTATTTGCGATACGTGGGGAACCGGCATTATGTTTGACTATGCCGGCGGCATGCGCTATGACATTCACGGATTCTCGGGTGTGCTGGCTATCGCGCTGATGTTCATCCACGCCATCTGGGCGACCGTTGTGTTGGTGAGGAAAGACGAAAAGATGATCGCCAACTTTCACAAATTCAGCGTTGCCGTCTGGTTGATCTGGCTGATCCCCTACCTTAGCCCGATGGCGCTCAGGATGGCGGAAGCGGGGAAGTAAACCCGCGTAGAGGATATTGCATCGTACCTGCTTTGACAGGAATTCGCCTGTCCCTCCGTCCGCTTCGCGGAGCGCCCCCCCCTCTCAAATACACGAGGGCGCAAACCTGCCGAAGGTGTCTCACAGGGTGCGAATCCATTGTGGCGCGTGCGTGGACATTTCAAGTTTTGTCGGAGTGATGTTCTTCCTCTTGTGGACGGTGGGGGATGGCATATAATCCTGTCTGCAAAAAGGAGAATCCACATGGCAAAAATTGACAACATGGTACAGGACTTCCTCGCCCAAAAAAAGATCGCCGTTGTCGGCGTATCGGACAAGCGCGAGACAGGTTGCAGGCTGGCCTACGACAATTTCAAGGATAACGGCTACCAGGTCTACGCCGTCAACCCGCGCATCTCCACCTATGACGGCGCGCCGTGCTACCCCGACTTGAAGTCCATCCCCGAAAAAGTGGACGCGGCCTTCATCCTCGCCAGCCCAAAAGTAACCGACCTCATCGTTGACCAGTGCGTGGACTTGGGCATCAAGCATGTTTGGATGCATTGCATGATGGGGACGAAGCCCGGTCTCGCGGCAAGCATGACCAGCGTCTCAGCGGAGGCGGTGGAGAAATGCCGCGTCAATGGAATCGCGGTCATCCCGGGGTCGTGTCCGAATCAATTTTTGAAGCCGGATTTCGGTCACGGCATGATGCGAGTGCTGTGGCGCACGTTCGGCTTCATGGGAGTCGGCTAATTCCATGCCAAAGATCAAAGCCATCAATCATGTAGCCGTCGTCGTGGAAGACATGGAAAAATCGCTCGCGTTCTGGCGCGACGCGCTGGGCATCGAACTGCGCGAACTGCGCGACGTGCCTGCCGAAAAATCGCGGGTCGCGTTCCTGCCGCTGGCGGGCGCGGAAGTGGAACTGGTGAGGCCCACTACCGACGACTCGGGCATCGCCAAATATCTCGCCAAACGCGGACCTGGGATGCACCACCTGTGCCTCGAAGTGGACGATATCCAGGGCATGTTGGCGCAACTCAAAGCGAGAAACATCCGCCTCATCAACGAAGAGCCGCGCCTCGCCGCGGACGGGAAGAAGTACGCCTTCATCCATCCCGAGTCCACGGGCGGCGTGCTGGTGGAATTGTATCAACTGTAACTCTCCCTCACCCTAACCCTCTCCCGAAGGGAGAGGGAACTAGACTCCCTTCCCCCCGTGGGGGAAGGGCCGGGGATGAGGGTTGGGCCATGAATTTTCACGGAATTTTTAAATCCAATCCGTGAAAATTCGTGAAATCCGTGGCAAAAAATTCCGAGTCTTTCGGGTATTGGGTGGGGAGAAGAAATACCCAAAATCATCTGTGTTCATCTGCGTTTATCTGTGGTTTAATTCATCCCATGCTTCCCAGCATGGACTCCATCCTGCGCGATCAGTGCCGCCTCGACCCCACGCGTCCCATTGTGGTCGCGGTCTCTGGCGGGCCCGACAGCCTGTGCCTGATGGACATCCTCCGGCGGGCGGGCTATCGCCTGATCGTCGCGCACTTCAATCACAAACTGCGCGAGAACTCGGATATCGAAGCCAACACCGTCGAGCAGATGACGGCGCGGCTCGGCCTGCCCTCCATCATCGAGAGTGGGGACGTGCGCGCCTATGCCGACGAGAAAAAACTTTCCATCGAAGACGCCGCCCGCACCCTGCGCTATCGCTTCCTGTTCATGCAGGCGCGCCAGCACGCCGCGCAGGCGGTGGCGGTCGGTCACACCGCGGACGACCAGGTGGAGACCGTGCTCATGCACTTCCTGCGCGGCGCGGGGCTGAACGGTCTCAAGGGCATGACCTATCGCACCGTCCTTTCCGTTTTCGATGTCGAGATTCCGCTCGTGCGTCCCCTGCTGGATGTCTGGCGCGAGGAAACCGTTGTTTACTGCGCGGGGCAGGGGCTTCGTCCGCACTACGATCCCAGCAACGACTCGCTCAACTTCCTGCGTAACCGCATCCGCCACCTGCTCATCCCCACCCTCGAAACCTACAACCCAAAATTTCGCGAGGCCGCCTGGCGCACCGCCCAATCCCTCACCGCCGATCACGAGATTCTGGCCCAGTCTGTGGACGCGGCCTGGACGCGCGCGGTCGTCAGCGAGTCGGAGGGACTCGTTATCTTCGACGCCTCCACGTTGGCGGAATTCGCGCCCGGACTTGCCCGCTACCTGTTTCGCCGCGCCATCGAGCGCATCAGCCCCGCCAGCGACATCACCTACGCCGCGCTCGACAGGGTGACCGCGTTTCTTCGGGACGGGAAGGGCGCGCTCCCGCTCAACGGCGGGATTCGCCTCCTGCGCGAAGCCGACCGGGTCTTCCTCGCGGACGAATCGGCGGTCCTGCCGTTCGAGCGCTGGCCGCAACTTCCCGCGGGCGCGGACGCCCTCCCGCTCGAATTGTCCTGCCATGTGGAATTGCCCGGCGGCTGGCGCTTTGCGTGTGAGCCGTGGAATATCCCCGCCCTGGCGCTCGAACAGATGCAGGAAAACGAGGACCCGTTCCAAGCCTGGTTGGACGCGGATAGTTTGCAGGGCGGGCTGTCCCTGCGCGTCCGCCGCGAGGGGGATCGCTTCGAGCCGCTCGGCCTGGATGGTCATTCGCAGAAAGTGTCGGATTTTTTCACCAACGTCAAACTCCCCCAGCGGGCGCGCGAGCGCTGGCCGCTTCTGTGCGCGGGCAGGGCGATTGCCTGGATCCCCGGCTACCAGCCCGCCCATCCATTCCGCCTGACAAAATCCTCGCGGCGTATCCTGTATTTCACGCTCACTTCCCCCGCGAAGAAAAAAGTGGAATAAGCCATCTCCCTTGTGAACCACTGTCCTGAGCATCGAAGACCCTGCCCGGCGAGTACCTGCTCGCCGAATAAGCCACCTCCCTTGTGTGAACCACTGTCCTGAGCATCGAAGACCCTGCCCGGCGAGTACCTGCTCGCCGAATAAGCCATCTCCCTTGTGTGAACCACTGTCCTGAGCGGAGGGCGGTGCACTTCCGTCCCGCAGTCGAAGGACGGGTCACATGCGCAAGCATGGTTCCTCGGACCTGCCCTTCGACTTCGCTCCCTCGACTAGCGCTCGGCCGCTCCGCTCACACCGTCCCGATGCTTTTTCGGGAGGACAATGAATTGGTAGCGCGAGATAGTATCTCGCATTACTCCATTTGTTCGCTCAACTGGCGCAGTTTCATGTTGATCTCGCGCCACTGGATTTTGGAAATTCCCAGTTTCTGGCGGATGCGGTCAAACTCCACGCCGCTTCGGTAATCGCGCAGGGCGCAGGTCCAGCGGCACATGTCGAAGGACAGGTGTTTGCCGAGACCCGCCTCTTCGCCGGTGTCTTCGAGCAGGTATTCCAGCCGCCGCGGCGACCAGGGGAAGAGTTGGTCGGTGGGCGCGTACTGGGCCAGGTATTCTTTGTAGGCCGTCACCCATTCCTCGGGCAGGAGCAGTTTGCGTTCCTTGTAGCGGTTCGATGGGCTGGCGTAGCGGATGAAAACCAGCGGCCCGCCCTGCGAATCGATGTCAATGTGATTCAGATGAATGCCCAGGCACTCGCTTTTTTTGACGCCGGTGTTCAATAACAGCGAAATTAACGCGTAGGGACGCGCGTCCGGCTTGGGTCCGCGGCGGTGGCGGTCGGCGGCTTCCAGCGCGGCCTGCGCCTCGTCCTCGGTCAACACCTGCGGCAGCGGGCTGATGGCCGAACGTTGCGCGACCTTTTCGGCGGGGTCCACCGTCAATACGCCGAACTGGTGCAGCCAGCGGAACAGCGACTTGGTGGAGGTGATGCGCCGCGCCAGCGTTTTTGGACTGCATGGGACGCCGCGTTCCTTTTCCATCCAGGCAAAGAATCGGTTCAGGTCGGCGGTTGTGATGGCGCCGATGGCACGGTCGGGCGGCAGGAATTGCGCCAGGAGTCCCACGTCCGATTGAAAGGCTTTGACGGTGTTCGGCGAGCGTCCCTGGTCGTAGAGATACAATTCCCAGGCCTTGAGCGCCGGGGCGAGTGAGGCTTGCGGGGTGAGGTGGGCAGTGTTAGAAGAGGGGGGCATTCTGCCTCCTTTCGGGATAGCGTGTAGTCTTTGCGTATAGTTTAGCGAAAAATGGAGGGAATGTCAATGGCGTCGCTGTAATGGTTTTAGATAACTGGAAGAGTAATCCCACTATTTTTGTTAGCGCGCCAAACCGATAGGGTGAGTTCAACTCCCGTCTAAACCATGCGGTTATCCCAGCGCCTTGGCGCGTCAACCTATTTTTTGGTAGAGGTATCAAGTAAGTACGGTAGCGCGGAATAGCATTCCGCATACATGTGCCTGCTCGCAAAGCGCTGGCGTAATGCCTTTGGAATACAGTGTTCGCTCATGCGCCGAAGAACAGTTCGGAAATGTTAAAACCGCGGTCTCTTAGTAGGGCGGCGGCGTGCGCGCGGACGAGCATGTGTTTTTTGTATTGGTGCGGACTGTCATGCGGCGGATGAAGATGGATTCTTCATCAGGAGCTTCAACGACCAGTTCGGGCTGAAAAACCCAAGCCGCATCTTTGAGCTGACGCGGTTCCTGTTGCCCATTGACATGGAACAGGGTAACGATCCATTGCCCTGCAATTCGATGAACACGCCCATTTACATACACATCGGGAAAATCTTGATCTGGGACCCAGCGGGCAATACGCCCTTCTTTGATTGCAATTGGCTCACTTGTAGATTCAATCTGTTTGCATTTCCAAATTGGTTTCGGCGGATCGAGATCCAAGCCAAGTTCGGTACTGGGGATTCGATCATAATGACCCCCATCTTGCCTTGCCAATTTGTCATGGTGTGATTATCCTACAAAATCTGCGAAGGAATTGCGGCGTAAGTCTTCGTATGGGCGCGGCAGTTTTCCAAAATAGGTCATGTACAGGTGTTTTCGCGCGCGGGTCATCGCCATATACATAATACGCCGTTCGGCGGTGATGTACTCCTCTTCTTCTTTTTGAAAGGTTCTTTGCAGGTGCGGAATAAATACAGCATCTACTTCAAGCCCTTTAAAGCCATGGATAGGATGAATACGGATATCATATCCTCTCATGGCATTTTGAACATCTTTGAGGCTGTTTGTATAACGGACAAGCACAGCAATCTGGTGATCCTTATATCCGTCCTGGCGCAAATACAAGATTGTATTCTTTATAAATTCAAGTTCTTTTTCCAAACTAGCACACTTTTGAATAAGCGGACGCGAACCGTGCCGCATGGAAGTGCTGACCAAGTCTGGTTTGACCAACTCCCCTTTTTCCGCAAGCGACTCTTGAATATCGGTGTTATCCGCGATCATGGCATAGGCTGCCCGATAAATTTCCTGCGTGTTTCGATAAGGTATTTTGAGCCAGCGAGTTCGCCCTGCTACTTTAATGCCTTTTTCCTTCCAACTAAAGCTGCGGTAAATGCTTTGAGACGGGTCATCTGCCAGGAAAATTACGCCATGTTCGGGGTTTACCATGCGGTTTATGATTTTTATCCAATTTGGTGCCCAGTCTTGTGCTTCGTCAATCAGGATGGCGTCAAACATTTTTTGGGTGACGCGCCCTGCTGCGATTTCGCGTTCCAACATAAAGGGCAATGTGTTCCAGTTCCACAATTTATTTTGTGCAAGATGGGACAGGTACTCCTCATGCACATCGAACATGCGATTTCTTTGTTCGGCGGAAAGTCTTAGTTCCTTGCCGATACCGTGCCGTTCTACATTCAAGTACAACTGACGATCCATGAATCCAATATCTCGAATCCATTCCACTTCTATTTTGACCGCAGGCACGCCCAACTTACGAATGATTTCAAAGTCGAATTTATTACCCTCCAGCCAGGTATCTATATTTGCAGGCTCGCCTTGTTGAGGTAGCAAGGAGAGACACAAACTATGAAATGTCTGTGATTTGATCGTGGTGTCCACAAAGGCGTTCTCTAATTCTTTTTGGAGTTGCTTATTGTAGGTAAAAACGCCAATCTGCCAGTCGGGATATTGAGCCGCAAGGAATTTAGCACGCTGGATCAAGACAAGTGATTTTCCGCTCCCAGCAAATCCACGCACAAGTCGAATTGATGCGTTGCGAACAATCTTTTCGCCATCAGCGGGCAGCGCTTCCTCTTCTTCACTTGTTTTCAGGTTCTCAAATATCTCCTCCTGACGGCGCGCATCTTCTTTCTTCCTCAATTTGGATGAAACAGGAGATTCAACGCGCACAGGTTCAGCGACGATTTTTTCCTGTTGCTCATCGAGCACAAAGATCGGGCGGTCTGGAAGTTCGATCTCAACAATGGGATAAATGGTGGCTCGTGCCAGATCGAGTTCTGCTTTTGTCAGCGGACGCATTCGATCGGATGGAAACGTCATCTTGAGGCGGTTTCTCAACAGGTCAGGGACAATCAGGTCATCTTCGCCAAGCACGAAATCCTCCCCCCAGGGGACGCGTAGTTGCGTAATCACAGAATACGGCAGGTTGATCAGGAGCGCGGCATAACTCCATGGGATCGGCTCGCTGGATCCATCCTTTGGGAGTTTTTTCTTCAGTTCGTTGGAAAGGTCAATGGCGAATTTGCGCGCTTTGGTAACGGGATTTGGCTCCCAGTGTGTTCCACCGCTGCGTTCACGAATAGTCGCGCCGTTCGGATCGGCATGAGTGACCGTCACCCAGTCTTTCACTTCCAGGACGATTATGCCGTAGTTCGTCAGCACAATAAAATCAGGGTAGCGAATATCGCGTGTTTTGTGAATGGGAGACTCGACATAGACAGTAAAATCCTTGGGAAGGTTTTGCTTGAGAAGTTCTAACGCCTTCTTTTCTCCATACGTAGAGTCTTCACGTAAAAAACCAATCGCTTCTGCGGGCATATTAACTCCAATGTGGTTGAAATTTAATGCTAAAAAATAAATCTACGAAGGGCATCAGCGATTACGACCAACCAGAGGATGTTTGCGAATCATGTCATACTTATTTACTGGTTGAATGCTGACATAATCTGATGACAATGATCGAGATGCCTTCCATAATGCTTGTGCCGACATTTCATCAGAAATCATTGCAGTCCAACGATATTCGCCATTAACATAAACCTTGCATTCGCCTTGATATTTTCTCAAATCCACGCCAATATCATCGTAAAATAGTAGCGGGAGAATAAGATCTATCGTTTCATCCACAAACCAATCTGGAATTCCATGCTGTTGCTGACCGTATTTATGCTCTTCGTCGATATTATAGTCGGATCGGGATCGCTCTTTTTTACAAACATGTTCTACCGGTTTCGGCAATGCTGGCTGTGCGATAAAATGTTTTTCGCCAGAAAATGCAGACTTCATAAACCGTTTGACCGTCGGATCGCTCTTGATATCCGAAAGCAGGATGGGTCTTTCCAGGGTCATACCCTCCAGCGACTTGCAGCGGCTCAAAGCCACATACGCCTGCCCTGCCGCAAACGCGCCGCTTCCCATGTCAACATGCACCCGTTCCAGCGTTGCCCCCTGGCTTTTATGGATTGTGATCGCCCATCCCAACCGGAGCGGATATTGGGTGAACTTGCCTGTTATTTCGGGTTTGATTTTGAGGGTGGTGGGATCAAACCGATATTTGATTATTTCCCATGTCTCGCGGGTTACTTCATACACATACTTTTCACCTTCCCGTTCCATCTCAGCCCTGATATAGTTTTCTCCCAATTCAATGATTTTCCCATGGTCGCCATTGAGCCAGCGTTTTCCCGCGTCATTCTTTATAAAAATGACCCGCGCGTTCACCTTCAAAGTTAATTCCAAGTCAGCGGGCATCTTCTTTTTCCAGTTTTCTTTTTTAAATTCCCCTTCGAGCTGGGCAGTATATGTAAATGATGGGGACGGGATCTTTCCCAACTCCTGGCTGTTGATTAGGTCGGCAGATTTATTGGTGGTGACCAAGGTAACAAAGGTATTGCGATCTTTGAAACGGGCTGGAGCGTGTCGTTGATTGAGATAATCAAGCACTTCTTGATTGGCTTCATCTATTCTTACCGTGTTCAGCGCGCTGACAAATTCAGCATCTTTTTGCCGGAAGACTTTCGTCAGTTCGAGTTTTTCCATGGGCAGTTGCTTCATCACATGCGCATCGAAGAAGAACGACCCATTATAGTTGGATGCTAAATACTTGCTTTCATCTTCATCTGCAACAATAGGCGGCAATTGGTATAGGTCCCCAAAGAAGACCATTTGAATACCGCCAAAAGGTTTTCCCCCATCTTTTCCGTTGAGCCGCAAAAACTGGTCGATGGCGTCGAGCATATCCGTCCTGACCATGGAGATCTCATCAATAACGATCGTATCCAGCGCGCGGTATAACTCTCTTTTCGAGGAAGGTTTTATATCCTCCTCCGATAAGGCCCTGGGGGGAAAGCCGAAAAACGAATGAATGGTCTGCCCATTAATCCTGAGCGCCGCCATTCCTGTTGGCGCAAGCAGGACAACAGCCTTGTTTGTAGCTTCAACGAAATATGTTAGGAGTCTTGATTTTCCTGTTCCCGCCTTGCCTGTGACAAAGATACACAGCGAATCTCCGTTCATAAGTTTCAGCCCGCGCTTGAACTCTTCGGTCAACACAAGTTCCGTATTGACAGGTGGGCGCGCGGGGGAAGGGTCTGGTTCTGTGGAGGAATGGGATACTGTGAGATCAATGCCGCCAGGCTCGGCTTTGACTTCAGAAGGGATTTGCTGGATAACAACCGGGGTGATGTCACGACCGATGTGCGTGGGTGGCATTGCCGCTGGCGCTTTGACAATGGGAACTTCCACAGAACGTTCCTTTTTCAATATTTGGCGAAGTCTTTGTATTTGTTGGTTTTGCTTTTTAATTTGATGGTACTGACGGTATACAACCACCCCAAAACTGATAAGAATTATTAAGCCAAATATAGAAAGAAGAGCTAGAATCGCTAAAATAAGAAGCCCTGTCATTTCCATATTTCACCTGCAACAACCCTGGACATGCAGGGAAGTCAGGTAGAGATGGTAGACTCCCGCCCACATCATGAACTCATCGTCATCGCCGAGTTTGCCGTCCGAGTAGCGGCGGAAGAATTCAATCGTGGAATAGCCGAACTTGCGCTCATACTT
>Ga0210044_10008341_pt1 | contig 12946 bp, 12 predicted proteins | sample CryGey13umfilter_2_FD_183959 | JGI IMG/M metagenome (GOLD analysis project Ga0210044, IMG submission 183959) | Groundwater microbial communities from aquifer in Utah, USA - Crystal Geyser 4/9/14 3 um filter (SPAdes) (version 2) | ecosystem: Environmental > Aquatic > Deep subsurface >... | reverse complement strand
CGAAAGCCCCCGCGCCAAGTACGTCCCCGCGACTCATGCCGGCGACGATTCAGCAACCATCGAAACCCCGGAATCGAAACCCGGAGACGAGCAGGTCATTCAAGATCGCGCCGAAAAAACAGCCGCACCTTCCGCACCCGGCGCAACAACCGATTCCAGCGCAACGGTCGGCGATGAGATCGATGCTCCGGTCGGACATGCAACGACCATTCCGACGACGGCGGCACCGGAATCAACCAGTGACGCGACCGCGAAATCAACCGAGGAAGCCGACACGAAACGATCGGTTCCCAATGTTCCGCAACGCCCCGACGTCATTGGTCCGGCCGGCCCCCAACTGGATGTGCAGAAGCCGGCCAAACTCAGCGGACCAAAGGTCGTCAGGATTGAAGAAGCGGACATTATCGACAAACCACGAAGCCGACCCCGAAGTTCCGGACCGGCCATCGGTGGTCGAGGAGTCGGACCCGCAACGGGTGGCCAGGGAGCCGGGCTTGCCGGTGACCAGCCCGGCGGCGAGGGCGGCGTTTCACGCAGAAACACCCGCCGAAAGAGCCGCGGAGGCGGTTCCGGCACAACCGCCGATCGAGGTCGAAGCGGACAAAGCGGTCGGTTCGCCGGAGGCGGCGGCCCAACCGGCCGACTGCACAATTGGAATGAGCAGGACCTCATCGAACGACAGGAACGACTTCGAGGTTCGCGCGGTTTCATCCGAACATTGCGCCGCGGATCGAAAGGAGATCACGGTGGCGGAGAACGCGCGCGAAGTGCTCGCGAAACGGGCGGCGTCGTCAAGATTCAGGAGCCCTTCACTATCAAAGACCTCAGCGCCGCAACCGGCGTCAAGGCCTCCGATATCCTCAAGGCCCTCATGAATAAGGGGTTGATGACGACCGTCAACGCCGGCATCGATGTTGATCTCGCTATGGAAATCATGCTCGAATACGAGATTGAACTCGAAGTCGAAGAGAAGATGTCGGCGGAGGATCTCGTCGCCGAGAAATACGAGCATCGGGAGTCTGTGGACATTCGACCTCGTTGCCCGGTCATCACCATTCTCGGACATGTCGATCACGGCAAGACCTCGCTTTTGGATCGCATTCGCCGCACAAACGTCGCGGACGGAGAGGCCGGCGGGATCACCCAACATACTTCCGCATTTCGGGTCAAGTTACGAGGCGAAGAGAGTTCCAAACAACTGGTCTTTCTTGATACTCCGGGGCACGAAGCATTTACCGCCATGCGTGCCCGAGGTGCCCAGGTGACCGACATCGTGATTCTCGTCGTCGCCGCTGACGATGGCGTAATGCCGCAGACGATTGAATCAATCAACCACGCAAAGGCAGCCGGTGTTCCCATCATCGTCGCGCTCAACAAGATTGACAAACCCGAAGCGACCGATGCCAATCTGCAGCGAATTTACGGACAACTCGCCGAATACAACCTCGCTCCCGCAGAGTGGGGGGGCCAAACTGACGTCATCAAATGCTCCGCCATCACCGGCGAAGGCATTCAGGACATCCTCGATACCATTGATATCCAGGCCGAGATCATGGAACTCAAGGCCGACTTCGGCGGGCTGGCGCGAGGCACCGTTCTCGAAGCGAAGATGGTGGAAGGTCGGGGTCCCGTCGCCAACCTGCTCGTGTCTGAAGGCGAGATGAAAGTTGGCGATTTTGTCGCGGTCGGACGAGCGTTCGGCCGGGTACGCGATATCACCGACGATCAAGGTAAGAAAATGGAAGTGGTCGGCCCGTCAACGCCGGTCGAAATCTCCGGACTCGATCGTCTTCCAGATGCCGGCAATTCGTTCTATGTTGTTGATTCAATCAAAATGGCGCAGGAATCGGCCGCCCACCGCTTGGCGTTCGAGCGCGAAAAGACGCTCGCCGCGCCGAAGATCACGCTCGACAACATCTTCACGACGATCGACGAACAAGCGCGCTGCGATCTCAATCTCGTCGTCAAAGCCGACGCGCAGGGGTCCATCGAAACTCTCAAGAAAACGCTCGAAGAGATTTCGACGGATGAGATTAACATTCGAGTTCTCCACGCCGCCGTCGGAGGCATCACCGAATCCGACGTCATTCTTGCTGAAGCATCCGGAGCGATCATTCTCGGTTTTCACGTCATCGCCTCACACAAGGCGAGGATCGAAGCCGAGCGGAAGCACATCGAGATTCGAAATTATCAGGTCATCTACGAACTCCTCGACGATGTCCGAAAAGCGGCGTCCGGCCTGCTGGCGCCGGAAATCCGCGAGGAAGTGCTCGGCCACGCCGAAGTCCGCGAGGTCTTTCGGGTTTCCAAAGTCGGAATGGTCGCCGGGTGCTATGTCACCGACGGCGTCGTCCGACGGGCCGCGAAAATTCGAGTCACCCGCCAGAACATCGTTATCGAAAACGATCGCGTGCTCGAACAACTCAAGCGATTCAAGGACGATGCCAAGGAAGTTCGCGCCGGGCAGGAATGCGGCATGAAGATCGAGGGCTACGACGATATCAAGAGCGGCGACGTGATCGAATGCTACGCCGTCACGGAAGTGGCGCGCCAACTTTAATCAGATGAATGTACACGTACCCACGATCGCAAAAGGGTCGTGAGCGGGATTCACCCGTCCCTATGATTGATCGTCGCGCCTCGACGAAAAAGAAGAGCCAAACATGAATCGACGCCGGCAACAAATCGCCGCCCATCTCAAACGAATCCTCGCCGACGTGTTTCAACGTCAACTGTCGGACCCCAGGATTCGAGGAATGATCTCAATAACGGATGTTGCCGTCACAAGAGATATGCGAAATGCCGTCATCAAAGTTTCAATATTTCCTGATGAGTACGAGTCGGTTACGATTCACGGCATCAAGTCGGCCACTCTGAGAATTCAGAAACTCGTAAACCGACAGTTGGTGATGCGGCGGCCTCCGCACCTGTCATTCGAACTGGATCAATCCGTGAAGAAGGAAGCCGAGATCATCGCTGTGATCAACCAGGCCGTCGCCTCCGTCAATGAGGCGGAACAGAATTACCAGCCGCAAACGGACGCTGATGTTCCAGCTGATGAGACGTTGGAAAATTAACTCAACTCAACTCACTCAGTGCACCGCGTCGCAGGAGTATCAAACGGAGATCAGCGAAGTTTTATCGTTGGCGAATATTGGCGGGATAGAAGCACGATTGAAGAACTCGAGAAAATATGCCGGACGCTTTCGAGGGCTGATCGCAGACCTGTGCGAGAAGTTTGAAATACCCGATCCGGAACAGGTCGATCCGGTAACCCGTTTGGTGAGCGGCTTCCTCATGTGGGAAGCCTCCAGTCTTCGCGCCGATGAGGCACTCAGGAAAATCAATGACACCTTCGTCGATCACAACGAACTTCGCGCCTGTCTTCCGGGCGAATTGGTTGAAATGATCGGTCGGCGCTATCCGATCGCCCAAGAGCGTTGCGAACGTCTTATCGCATCGCTTAACAGCATCTACCAACGTCAGGATCAACTCACGCTCGATCACCTCAACGCATGCAACGAAAACAACGTCAAGGCCTACCTGCGTTCGCTGGACGGGATGACCCCATACGTGTTCGGCCAGATCGCGCTGCTGAATTTCAACATTCCGGTACTCCCCGTTGATCGCCAGTTGCGCGAGGCGCTCGCTGAAGACGAAATCATCGACCAGCGATTGAACGAAACCGACTTGCAACTCTGGTACTCGGAGAAGATCTCACCCGATGGATGCCAAACCGTCATAGATGCTCATTTCCTCCTTCAGGGATGGGTTGAAGATCGCCGCACCGCTTGATCTCATCGATGCACCCTCTTCATTCAGCGTATCAGCCGGACGCGGATCGTCCAACCACTGACTCGTCGGCATGGTCCTTTGAGATTCGCCCCAAATGACCCGCGCAAGCCCCTTTTTCTCCGAAAAGGACCACTCCGTTGCCGAATTTGTGTCTCGGTTTCCGTCTCTTGTTTCGGGCCGGTCTATCATCCTGCTGATCAGGAAAAAGAGACGTTCGACCCCCGGAATCCGAGGGGGGGCGTGTTTCCGCACGATTCGGGTTCCTCGGTTTCGATGGGGCCCACCGAGGTTTGAAGAGGTTTGGAAATCATGGCTGATACACACCAGGAAGTCGTCAAGGTCTGGATCGAACCCGGATGCATCGTCTGCGATGCCTGCGAGACGGATTGTCCGGAGGTTTTTGACGTTCAGGAAGAAACCTGCGTCATCAAGCCCGAAGCCACGAACCCCGATTTCACGAAAAATCTCACACCATCAATCAACGTGGCGGCAGAAGGCTGCCCCGTCGATGTGATCAAGTTTGAAACGGTTGAAGTTGAAGGACCAGAACCGGAAGCGTGGAAACAAGCCGCGGAAGCCGAATCCGGTGCCGCTGCAGGTGCGAGGGGTGGGGGAGGCGAAGCAGCCGGCCACGCCGCTGCCGCTGCCGCTGCCGTGTCGCGCGAAGCCCCCGATCCGAAGTGGGTCTCACTTCTTGAAGCCGCCCACGTCTCCGGATCGCGATCATCCGGCGGACCACCTGCCGAACTCGTCAAGTCAGCCAAGGTACCGGCTGAAGCTATTCAACGTTCCATTCCCATTGAAGATGCTCCGGATGCGAAATTCGCCCTCATGGTGGGATCCGGTTTCACGCGTCCCAAACCCTCCGTTGCGGATCAGATTCGTGAAAAGGCCAGCACGCTGTCGAGCAGAACCGCAACCTCGCGCCGCGGCTTCCTTTCGATCACCGCAGTCGGATGGGCGGCGATGGCGTTTGTCGGAGCCACCTTCGGAGCATGGTTCCAATCCTTTATGGTACCCAAAGCACCGATTCTCCCCGCCGCGAAAGTCCGCGTCGGCCGACTCGAAAATTACTCCGAGGAAGGCGTCTACGAAGATTACAAGAAAGATGGTATCTGGATCGTCAATCTCGTCGAAGAAGGTGAACGCCACGTCGTCGCGCTCTCCACAATCTGCACCCACCTCGGCTGCATCCCCAACTGGCTTCCCGGCGCTCATATTTTCAAATGCCCCTGCCATGGCTCCGGATATCGCGTGAACGGCGTCAACTTCGAAGGACCCGCACCACGACCGCTCGAACGCTACACCATTTCCTTAGACAACACCGGCGTCATCATCGTCGATAAGAGTAAGAGTTTCCGTCAGGAATTGGGACAGTGGGCAGACCCCGCGGCATTCCTCAAGGTCTGACCGATTCGACCTCGCTCAATCGTTGAAGTCGTTATGATGGTTCGAATCGCCCGCACCACACCTCCCCCACGAAAAACGCCTCCCCGCGGAACCGCAAATTTGCCGAAATTGGCCCCCCAGACACGCTCAACACTGGTCGAAACTATAAATCCAACCTACAAGGTAAGGCCCCGACCGGCATCGTTTCAATCGTCATTCCGGTCGGATCGTACACATACGGCAATCCGGATCCCCGGCCGACCGCCTTCTTGACCGAATTTTGAGGAACACCGACTGTGCTCCACGCTATTGTCGATTATGTCCGCGAAAGTCAACTTTGGAACTCGGTATTCCGCCACGGCGTACCGCGCGATCGAAGAACGCGCGTCATGGCGATCATGTCCAACGTCTTTCTCCATTTGCACCCCGTGGCCGTCCGAAAAAGCGGTATCCGCCTTTCATTCACCTGGTGCATGGGCGGACTCACCTTCTTCCTCTTCATCGCCGAAACGATCTCCGGCGTTCTACTCATGTTCTACTACCGACCCGTGGTCGAATACGCCTATTCCGACATCATCGGAATGCGCGCCCACCTCACCCTCGGTGTCATGCGCGAACTTCACCGCTGGGGTGCCCACGCGATGATCATCACCATCTGGCTACACATGATGCGCGTCTTCCTCACCGGCTCGTACAAGCCGCCGCGCGAATTCAACTGGGTGGTCGGAGTTTTTCTCCTCGTATTGACAATGCTCATGTCATTCACCGGTTATCTGTTGCCGTGGGACCAACTCGCTATGTGGGCGATCACCGTCGGATCAAAAATGGCCGAAGCAACGCCAGGACTCGGTATGAACGGCCCCGGACGCGAACTCCTCCAACTACCCGGAGGAATACCGATCGTAACTCCCGCTTCCGATGCCAAATTCCTCCTATTGGCCGGAACGTCGGTCGGCGAAGCGGCGCTCCTGCGCTTCTACGTCCTCCATTGCATCGGAATTCCGTTGGCCGTCTCCGTCCTCATTGCCGTCCACTTCTGGCGCGTCCGAAAGGATGGCGGAATCAGCGGGCCGATGTAGATCACCAGCCCGCCCGCACGGAGTCGTCAAAAAAATATTCAAACCCACGTCTTTCCGCAATGAACTGAAGAGATCATGATCCATTCGCTGACCAACGCAATGATCAACTTCGCGCAAGCCCCCGTGGAAATCACCACCCTCGACCGCATCAAGGACTTGGTCAATCGGATCGGTGTGCCCCAGTATTCGCTCCCGATCTTCTTCCTCGTCTTCGTGGCGGCCTTTCTCTTCTATCGCAAGTGGACCAAACCGATCATCTTCTGGCCGATCATGATCATCTTTTGCGTCATCTACTTCGGAATGATCCCGCTCGATCACAACTACGCAGCCATCCTCACCAAGCCCGACAATGTGCCGATCACCATGATGATTCTTTCATTGATCTACTTCCTCTGGCTATCGTTGCGACAGGCCGCCATCAATGACACCAATCGCGAACAGGGAAAACCGCTCATCGAAGAAGACAAGGACGACAAAGTCCTTTGCTGGCCCGACCTCGTCTACGTCGAACTCATCTGCATGATCCTCTGCACCGTCGGACTCATCGTCTGGTCGATCTTCCTGAAAGCGCCCCTCGAAGCACCCGCTAACCCCGCCGGCCCACCCAATCCGTCCAAAGCCCCGTGGTACTTCCTCGGACTTCAGGAAATGCTCGTTTACTTCGACCCTTGGATGGCGGGGGTCGTGCTGCCCGGCTTGATCATTCTCGGGTTGGCCGCGATTCCGTATATCGACACCAACCCCAAAGGTAACGGCTACTACACGTTACAGGAACGCAAATTTGCAATTCTCACCTGGATGTTCGGTTTCGTCATTCTCTGGGTCGTACTCATCGTCTTCGGAACCTTCCTGCGCGGGCCCAACTGGAACTTCTTCGGCCCGTTCATGGCGTGGGATCCGCACCGCATCGACAAACTTACGAACATCAATCTCAGCGAAATCTTCTGGATCAAATTCCTCAACCGCCCTCTGCCGACCGCGCTCTTCGTGCGCGAATGGCTCGGCATTCTCCTGACGCTGTTCTGGGTGGGAGCGCTCCCACAGATTCTCCCACGCGTCATACCGCTCTTCCGACGACTCCGGTTCCAATTGGGGTTGGCCCGCTATCAACTCATGGCTCTATTGTTTGTGATCATGGCGCTGGTCCCGATCAAGATGGTCGGGCGCTGGCTCTTCAACCTCAAGTACATCATCGCCATGCCCGAAATCAATTTCAACCTGTAACCCAACATTCAATAAAACCGTTGCGACGGGTGCCGTAGTCTGCACGGGGTCGGAAAAGGTGCCAGGTGCCATTTCTGACGAGGACACCCTTTCTGTTCTCACTTTTCAATCAATGGCTTCACCGCTTCCACCATTGAATCCCGACTCAATCCCGCTTCGCGCCCCCGCACGTTCGCATCCTCTTCATCAAACCCGCGCTTTCACACTAAATACGCCGCCCAGATTCCGCCAGCCCGATTTGATGATGCACAGTGTACCAAAACACCACCGCCCGACGCTTCATCAAGCGCCTTTGCAAACCGATCAACATCATCCGCCGAAAACGACTTCGGCGTAACCGGAATGAACACATTTTGAATCCCCAACTCTTCAACCAGCGCCTTTTCATCAAACGGAATTTGCGATTTCGACTCCGGCTCAGAAATCACATTGATCACCGTCACGACCCCGCGCTCCGCCGCCATGCGAATCCCCGCTTTCGCCGGCAAACACAGCATCCTCAACCGCCGAAGCATGCACGATCTCCCGAACCGGATCGGTCTTACTTCGCGCCGCTGATTCACAACCCGTCTCCGCAATTAAAGCCCAAAAAGTAACACTCGCGATCGACGATAATCCCTATATTCGCAAGGCGCATGTCTGCATCAGGTGATGCTCCTTGTAATCCTTTTTGTTTCTCTTCTTGCGTATTGATAACGATCCCGCCTACTTCCAAATTCTGACTTCAAAACGTCCCTCCGAATCCGCTGCACCCCGAAACATCCCCTTCGAGTTGAACGGCATAACAATCTCGCCCTCCCGTGATACCGCAATCACTCCGCCGTCTCCTACACTCAATCGATCGTAAACAATTTCGTGCGCTGCGTCCGCCAACCGCTTCCCACCATACTCCATCAGGGCCGCGATGTCGCGCCCCACGCAATTTCGAAGAAAGGCCTCCCCGTTCCCCGTCGCCGATACCGCACATGATAAATTGTTCGCATAGTTCCCCGCGCCGATGATCGGCGTATCTCCGACTCGTCCCCGCATCTTCCCCGTTCGTCCGCCCGTCGAGGTCGCCGCCGCAAGACTCCCCGCACCATCAAGCGCAACACATCCGACGGTCCCCGTGGGGTCATCATCGTCGTCTTCAATCACCCGACTCGTTTCCCCATTCGATTTCGCCTTCCACACTTCCAATTGGCGGTAACGATGCTCCGTATCAAAATACGCATTCTCAACTCGCTCCACTTTCATGGCGTCCGCAAACGCTTCCGCCCCGTCTCCCATCAGAAAAATATGATTCGTTCTTTCCATGACCAGCCGCGCAAGCATTACCGGATTCTTCACCGTCCGCAAACCGGCAACCGCGCCGCACCGAAGCGTCGCTCCGTCCATGATCGATGCTTCAAGTTCGTGGGTTCCATCCGAATCGTAAACCGCCCCCTTACCCGCATTGAATTTCGGATCATCCTCAAAAAGTCGGACAACTCGTTCAACCACGTCAAGAGAGCAACTGCCGTTCTCAAGAAGATCGCGCCCCACCTGCAGGATCGATTCGAGCGAGGAAAGATATTCACGCTTCCGGTTTTCGGGAATCGTACGCTCAATCACCCCCGCCCCGCCGTGAATCGCAATCGCAAATCGCTTCATAGCCGTCCCTTATTAAAGGTGTCAGGAACCGTTTCCGTTACTGCACCTTTTATCGTTCTGCCCTCTTCGCGCCATTCTCTTATTTTCTCACGCAAGAATCGCGGCAAGAAACTGATCAACGTTCCCAACCGCGCCCTTCATATCCCATCGCTGATTGGATCGATCGCCGCACGTATTGCTGATCACCCGAACCTCCGTCGCTGCCGCCCGCCCCAGCCGTCGAGCCGTCGCCACCACCGCCGCCCCTTCCATCGCTTCGGCAATCGCACCAGTGCGCTTAACGATCTCCTTCGCCGCCCCGTCAGTTCCCGAACAACACGCTACCGTCGCAATCACCCCTCGCCGCACACATCCTTCGTCCTCTTTCGCAATCAGATTCGCAATCTCATTACTCAACCCTTCATCACCACGAATCCGGTTTCCCTTCGACCACTTTTCGTCATCATCACCAAGTGGAAAACCAAGCGCGCTAACACCCTCCCAACCGCTCGGTAGCCGTACCCCCTCTTCCGCAAAAACCGATTCCGTCGCCACCACCACCTCCCCCAATTCCAGACCACCGCCCGGCAAAACGCCTGCAATCCCCACATTAATCACCCGCTCAATGGAAGAGGAATTCGTCGCGATCGCCCAAGCCGTCGCCCCCGCCGCATTCGCCTTCCCGATTCCGCTGATCGTGACCCAATTTCCCCGCCCTAATTCAACGATCGGCCAACCAATCCTGCGAAACGCACTCACCCGCTCCCACGCCCCGACACGCTCCAGCACCAGGCGCACCTCAATCGTCGTCGCCGCCACAATTAACGTATTCTCCAACCTTGCTGCTTCGTTCGCCATGCCAACAAAAATCCTTCACCGCCACCACACCGGCCTCATAGCGCCGCTAAGCGCTGCGCCACATCTTCCTGAATCAACTGTTCAATCATCGCATCCATCTTCCCGTTCAACATATCCTGCAGGTTGAACGATTGCCCAACCCGGTGATCGACGACGATCGATTCCTTGTAACGGTACGTGCGAATCTTCTCCGCCCGTCCGCCGCTTCCGATCATCTTGCCGCGTTCCTCCGCCCGCTCACGCTCCAGTTCCGCGCGTTGCTTTTCATACAACCGCGCTCGCAAAACCTTCCACGCCCGCTCCCGATTCTGCGCCTGACTCTTCGTCTCCTGAATGCGCACCTCAATACCCGTCGGCTTGTGAATCAAATGAACCGCCGTCGCCACCTTATTCACATTCTGTCCGCCAGGTCCCTGCGAGGTCGTTATGTGTTCCTCAACATCACTCGGATTCAAATCAACCTCAACCGCCTTCGGCTCAGGCAGCACCGCCACCGTCGCCGTCGAGGTATGGACCCGTCCCTGGCTTTCCGTAAGCGGAACACGCTTCACCTGATGCGTTCCCCCCTCATAACCAAGTTCTGCCCACACCCCCTCGCCTCGCACATTCAGAATCACCGAACGCACCCCGCCTGCATCGCCCGGCGAAAACGAAATCTCCTCCACCTTCCACTTCCGATTCGCCGCAAACTTGCGATACATCTCGCACAAATCTCCCGCCCAGATGCTCGCCTCATCGCCGCCCACCCCCGCGCGAATTTCAAGTATCACCGACCCGATCGCGCGATCATCGCTCGTCACTAAATCAGACCTGATCTCATCAAGGAGTTCCTCCGACTCCGTCCGAAGCTGCGCCAGTTCCTCACCCGCCATCTCGATCAATTCCGATTCATCCTGCGCATTCGTCTCCCCCGATTCGCCCCGCAAAATCTTCTCACAGTGCGCAATCTCTGCCTCCATCGCGCGGTACCGTTCATACTTCTCACACACCGGCACAATCGCCGCCCGTTTGATGCTCGCATCCCGCACCTGATTCGGGTCCGAAAACACCGCCGGATCGGCAAGTTCCCCGTCCAGTTCCGCCAGCCGCTCGATCATCTCATCGAGTCGGGCTTTCAATCGTTCTTCGTGGGGAGGTCGCGCCGTCATCATGGTAACGTCATCATAGTGCTCCCGTCCGATCAATCACCATCCTTCCCCTCAATACCCTCAATACCCTCACTCACTCACTCACTCACGGGAAATCGCTCCGCTCACGCTTCCACGCCCGCTCCACCGCCGGATCCAGCACGATCACCTCCGCTTCATCAAGGAGTTGCGCAACGAGCACGTCCATCAATCGCCGTTCCTCCCCACGACGCACCGTCTGCCGAAGCGTTTCCTTCACATCCTCGAACCGAACCTTCGCCGCGTCAATCCGCTCCACCATCTGCACAATTGCGAATTGATCCTCAACCGGGAAGATCGGCGAAACCTCCCCCTCGTACAAATCCGGAATCACCTCACGCAGCGCGCTTGGATACGTTCGGTCCTTCGCCGAGATCGGAGCAATCAACCCCCCTCGCGCTGCGCTGATGTCCGTACTCTCCTTCGCCGCCGTCTCGTTGAACGGCACCCCTTTGCGCAATTCACGCAACACCTTCTCCGCTTCGTTTCGAGTGTCGAGCGTGATCAACCGAACCTGAAACCTCGGCCCGTACCATCGCTCAAACTCCTCCCGCAACCGTTCCTCCGAAATCACCACATCACCCTGTACCAGTTTCCGAAGCATCGCGTTTCGACGAAGCATATTCTCAAATCGCCTCGGTCCGAGCGATCGCCGATTCTTCAGAATACGAAGCAAACGCACCGCCTGATCCGGATCGGGGTCAAGTGATGAAGTGAGAATCGATTCCTCTCTCGCAACATCCGCTTTCGTAAAGGTCATCCCGTCCCTCGCAAAACGCTTTACCAGCATCCGGTCCAGCGCAATCTCGTTCAGAATCTTTCCCCCGCTCGTTTCCGCAACCAGTTCGCCAAATTCCTCCCGCGAAACCGCTTCATCATTGACGAGCGCGACCGGCATCGATATCTCGCCCGACGCCAACGCATTTGAAGAATCGCCCGCGGTATCCCGACCGGCGTTCATTCGCCTTTTCGGCTCAAGTCCCGTAATCGATGTCGAACACGAAACCACCAACAACAGGACAACGAAACCCGCAAACCATGCCATAACGAACCCACCCGCCGCTTGCCTTTGCATGAGAATTCGCTCCTGCTCCGCATACACAATCACCGTCCATCCGACCATTCGCCGAAATCCCGCATACCATATCCGTATACGACCTCGAACCCAACACAAACCCCGCCGAATCTCAACGGTTGATCGAAAAGGATAACACACATGGCTCGAATGATCCGTCACGACGCGACCGCACCCCACCGCATCGACCCCAATGAAAGACCCGTTTTCGTCTGCATGTGCGGACTTTCCAAAAATCTCCCCTTCTGCGATGGATCGCACAGCGCCTGCAAAGATGAACAACCCGGCAAACTCTACATATACGACAAGGAAAGATCAGCCGTCGAACGCGAAGAATCCGACTAATCGCCCGCAGAACAAGTCGTCAGTCATCGTCATAAGCTTCTTCGCATTCTGATTGCGATTCGATAACCATCCTCAAATCCGAATGCAGGGAAGCAATGAAAGGTCGTTCACCTCTAATGCGCATCCAAATCGCCAAAGCCGCCTTCTGGGGAATCACCGCCCTCCTCGCCGTTGCACTCGCGGGCCTGCTCGGCTACTTCCAAGGGTTTGCCCATACCATCGGAATAACCGATCTCGACCGATCCATTTCCCAACTCATCGCAGACGGCACCCAGATGATCCGCGATGTACCAAACCACGTCTTCGGCGCGGGACTCGCCAGCACTGGCGAATGGCTTATCGCTATCGCTTCGCTCATTTCAGCCGCTGCATTTTTTGCAATCGCACTCCTCGCCGTCCTTCGA
>Ga0210044_10008340_pt1 | contig 12946 bp, 21 predicted proteins | sample CryGey13umfilter_2_FD_183959 | JGI IMG/M metagenome (GOLD analysis project Ga0210044, IMG submission 183959) | Groundwater microbial communities from aquifer in Utah, USA - Crystal Geyser 4/9/14 3 um filter (SPAdes) (version 2) | ecosystem: Environmental > Aquatic > Deep subsurface >... | reverse complement strand
AATTGTGGACATTGAGCAACACAGCCTCTTTCACCGCGAAATCACCGAACTTGATTTGTACAGAATTCAAGATGTGACAGCTTCAGTCCGCGGAGTTTTTTCCACACTTTTCAAATATGGTGATGTGGCCATAAAGACTGCTTCCTCTACAAGTACTATAGTTTTTAGAAATGTTCCAAATCCCAATCATATCCGCGAACAATTGATAAGCCTAGCCGACGAGGACAGAAAATACCACATGAAGGATATAGCCTTGGATGGTAATTAATTTTAGTTGGAGATACGTTGAGATAAATTGAGATAATTGTTTTATTTTTTTACCTCTATCTATCTCTATCTATCTCTTTATTTTTTTATGATAGAACTCTCAAAAATAAATCTAGTATTGATCGGCTATTTCATTTTAATCAACTTGATTACACTTATTACTTTTGGCATAGACAAGGGAAAAGCTATAAATAACAACAGAAGAATAAGAGAAAGAACACTCTGGATAATGTCTCTCCTTGGTGGCTCACTTGGTGCTTTACTGGGAATGAAAATGTTTAGACACAAGACTAAGAAACTTAGTTTTCAGGCGATGATGGCGGTGATTCTGGTGGTGCAAATTTTGTTGGCTTATTGGTTGCTGAGTTAAAAAATCCCGAGGTCGCCGGGATTTTTTTTATTTATATAATTCACTATGTGTACCCAAATCCACAAATTCCACCCATTCAATTACTCCATCTAATTCTCTATAAATCGCCCTCCAATCACCATTGATATTAATACTATGATATCTTTTCAAATCACCTGCCAATTTATGATCATTTAATCTAGGATCATTTTTATCTTCTCTAAAAAGAACAAGTCTTCTGTCACAAGCATGTTGTACTTTTAGAGGAGATTTACGATATTTTTTCAAAAACTTTTTTGTCAAATCAGTCCTCATACTTACCTCCCTCTTCTACATTTTTATGTAAAAATGCAATAGCCTCCTCGGTAGTATCAAAACTATAATAGTTTCCTTTTTTTCTTTCTTCTTCTGACTCCTTTAGGCTAGCTAGTAGTTCATCACTTGGCTCAAGTGGTTTGGATGAGAAGTGAACAGTTTCATTTTTTATCAAATCCAGCAAATAAGCATTGACCAAAGAGCTGATACTAAAACCCAAGCTCTCGGCCACATTCATGGCTTTTTCTTTTACTTCTGGTTTTACTTTGACGATAAGTGTGTCTGTTTTCATATTTTTGTATTTATATTATTAACCTTATATAAATAAAGTATATATAAAGTTAATACTTTTGTCAAGAACATTGTGTATTGGCTAACAAAAGACATGAATGCATAATCATCACTTTCTTCAAAAATAATCCTTATATCGCCAGTGACAGGAATAGAACGTTGGTCTTTCAATTGACCAGAAAGACGATGGTTGTTTAACTTTGGATGAAAAGGGTTCACCTGAAATATTGCTATTGTTTTTTCTACAGACATCTGCAATTTTATCGGAAGTCTTGAATATTGTTTTAAAAAGTTCTTGTGGTATCTAATTTTCATAATTAGTCCCCCTTATTTTTTTAGATGTGCAAGTGCCTTTTTGATATCATCAAAATCCACTGTGTTGATACCTTTTTTTGCTTCTTTGGAAGCTAACAAAACCTTTTTTTCTTCCAAAAGTGTCAGCCCATTTTTCGTAATAGGACGAAAAGGAAGCGCTTCCAAAAGAGTTGTTTGCTGAAAAAAAAGCTTGACAGCGCTACTCATATCTAGTCCCATTTTTTCAAAGATCTTTTTTGCCTTTTGTTTTTGTTTTTCGTCAATTCTAATTTGTATTGTAGCCATATACTTTATAATTATTTTCTTATATTTATATACCAACACAATGTCATTACTTTGTCAATACATAAAATAGACACATCTTCTATAATTTAAAAATCCCAAAGTTAATTGCTAAGGGATTTTTTGTTTGTTTGAATTTTTTGAAAGTCTTTTACCTCTTTTGAAAGTATGTTGAGGTAATTACGATTACCTTGAGAAAGATCCCTCGTCGTGCTTCGCCGACTTCGGGATGAACTAAACCACTCTACCACCATATTCACCAGTCTCGGTATTGACCAAGATTTCTTCACCTTCTTTAATAAAGATTGGAGCATAAATAGTAAGACCATTATCAAGAATAATTTCTTTGGTCACATTGCCACCACTACTGTCACCTTTGACAGCTGGAGGAGCGGTCACTACTTTGTATGTGACTTTCTTTGGCAATTGAATAGCTACAATATTACCATCATGAAGTGAAGCAACAATATCCAAACCTTCTTTCAAATATTTTGCATCTTCACCAATCACACCTTCTCTAACTTCAACTGTTTCATAAGTGTTTTGATTCATGAAAGAATATACATCAGAAGTTTTGTACAAAAATTGCATATTGGTATTTTGGACTTCTACTGAATCTAGTGTTTCACCACTTTTGAAAGTAAGCTCCATACCTTTGTCACCGCCAATACTTTTTAGTTTACATTTGAAAAAAGCCTGTCCTTTGCCAGGATTAACAAATTGGAAAGTGTTGATGACATAGAGTTGTCCATTGTGACGAATCACGGCACCTTTTTTGATATCTGTTGTATCGCCCATAGTACGTTGTATTAAAGATAATTAATCTAAAGTTAACAATCCAGATATACGGATAATACGGATGCTCTGGATTTTTCTAAAAAAATTTTAATTTGATACAAAATATTTTAACCATATCCGTATCATCAGGATTCCACCATAGGCGGACAGGTATCCGAAAATCCGGAGTGTTTATCCTTAAAATAGCTTACTTGAGGGCAATGTTAACACACTATCTATGTTTTGGCAAGATGTCAGCACCTGTACGAGACGGTCAACACCCAAGGCAATACCGGCTGAATTAGGCATTTGTCCGACAGCTTCAATAAATTCCATATCTATTTTATAGACTTTTTTACCCTGTCTTTCACGTTCTTTTTGCTCTTCTTGCAATCTTTTCAATTGTTCGTCTTTGTTGGTAAGTTCGGAAAAAGCATTGGCAAGTTCTAAGCCATCAATATAGACCTCAAAACGCTCAGCATAATTTGGATTTATTTCTGACAATTTTGACAAAGATGCCATTTTGGCTGGATAATTGTAAACAATGACAACCCCCATATCTTTTAACTTTGGTTCAATTTCCTGCAAAAAAATTCTATAAAACAGCTCTTCATAACTCTCAGGATTTTCAACATTATATTTTTTTTCTTTGCACAATTCCCACATTTTTTCTCTAGTCAAATATTCATCTAAATTAATATTAATTGTCTTTTGCCACAAGTCTTTCATTGAAATTCTTTTGAAAATTGAAAATTGAAAATTGAAAATTCCAGAACAATTTTTAATTATAAAATTTAACATCTGATCTAAATCATCCATCAATACAAACATATCCGCCTCAGTACGATAATATTCCAGCATGGTGAATTCCGGATTGTGCGTGCCACCAAAACTTTCTTCATCACGAAAAGTCTTTCCCAAGTAAAAAATATTAGTAAAACCACCAGCTAACAATTTCTTCATTGTATATTCTGGTGAGGTGTGCAAATAACCTCTAAATTCTTGTTTCATCTCATTGTGAAAAATTGTCTCAATCGCTGAAATGTTTGGTTCTTGTCCAGGATATTTGATAAGAAGTGGGACTTCCACCTCTACAAAATCGCGTGACCAAAAAAATTCTCTAATTAACCTAAGAATCTCAAAACGCTTTTCTAAAATTTCCTTATTTTTGGCTATATGAAAAACTTGGCTCATAATTTTTGACATTTAGATTTTGTAATTTGTTATTTCAAGTGATATACTATACTTAATTACAAAATAAATCAAATTTTAAAAGAATACCTATGTACTACTTATATTTTACTGGACAACTTTTACTCGCAATAATCCTAGGTGGTGTCCTAGGTTGGCAAAGAATAGCCGTTGGCAAAAAAGCTGGTCCGAGGACATATGCCCTAGTGTCAGTTGGTTCGGCCCTATTCACTATACTGTCTATTCACGGCTTTGACGGTGATACCACTAGTCGAGTTGCTGCCCAAATTGTTACTGGCATTGGTTTCTTAGGTGTTGGTGTCATCGTCCACCAACAACACCGTGGCGAAAAAATTGTAGTCGGTTTGACTACTGCAGCAGGTCTCTGGGCTGTAGCAGCTCTTGGTATGGCTATAGGAGCAGGATGGATTTGGGAAAGTATTATTGCTTCATTTCTTATGCTCTTGGTCTTACTATTCAATGAAAATAAATTTGTTGATAAAAAAAGTAAGTCGAAAGTTCAGAGTCAAAAGTTCATAAAATAATTTTTTCTAATTAGCTTTTAGAATCAATTAACGTTAATACCTTTTAAAACATTTAATTTGAGAAAGATTCCTCTCCGTTCTTCGGCGGTTCGGGATTGAGGTTACCTATGAAAATCTATACCAAAACTGGCGACCAGGGAGAGACTTCTTTGCTCGGTGGCAAGAGAGTCTTCAAAAATTGTGTAGAGATGGAAGCTATCGGCGAAGTAGATGAACTAAATAGTTCAATAGGTCTGCTTGTCTCTCACTTAGCTAGTAATTTTGCAGAAGAAAAAAAAGATTTACAAAAAATCCAAAACAAACTCTTTGATCTTGGTTCAAATTTAGCAGCTGTCCAAACAGACCTGGTAGAAGTACCACAAATAAAAGATAGCGATCTAGATTTTTTGGAAATGCATATTGATAAAATGACAGAAAAACTAGCTGAGCTAACACAATTTATATTACCTGGAGGATCAATTGGAGCTTCACTCGCTTTTCAAGCTCGTGCTGTATGTCGTCGGGCTGAAAGAGTTGTCACCAAATTGGATCAACATTATGAACTAGACGAAAACATACCAAAATATCTAAATCGGCTAAGTGATTATCTTTTTACTCTGGCTAGACACTTCAACAGACAAGAAAAAGTTGATGAAATAACTTGGCAAAAATGAACATACAGATATACGGATACCTGTCCGCCTGGGGTGGAATCCAGATTTACGGATGTGACCTACTAAAAAATTATTAAAAAACGGGACTGGTAACCAAATAGGTTGGTGAAAACCAAAGTGTCTGTAAAAAAATTGACAAGTTGATAATGGTTCCTCCCCATAGTAGGGGGAGTTCCCGCCAGAGGACGGGTCCGCCTCGGGAGGAAGAGGAGATCTTTAGCAAGATAAAACGTCTTATTATACTATAGACCTCCCCTAACCCCTCCTAATAGGAGGGGGATTATCCTCCAAATTTCTGACAAACTGATTTCATAGCTTTAATTGGTTAGTTAAAAAAGTTAAAAACAATGCTTAATTTAGCGTTGTTTCTATTATACCACCAACCAATTATACGAATAGTCCCACCAATTTGGTTACCAGTACCTAAAAAACGGTTTTATTTAACCGTTTTTTTCTTACTTATTATTTTCTTCAATTTTTCCAACTTTGGATGGTCCTTCTCCACAACCTCTTTGGCTGGTGGCAAATCATTTTTGCGAGGTTCACCTTTGGTAGACATTGAAAAAAAATTTACAGAATAATCAAACAAACCCTTATCTATCTTGTAACGACGCGAAGAAACTGGACACTTGAGAGTCATATCAAGCTTTACTTTACCAAACTCTGACAATTTTTTGGACAAATCCATATCTTCACCAAAACGTAGATTGGCATCGAAACCGCTGGTCTGTTTGTAAACAGAATTTTTGAAAGTCATATTGTTTCCCATTGGACCTTGAGTTTTTTTGGAAACTAAGGTGGCAAAAAACCAAAAAAAATAATGTACAAAAATTCTTAAAATATTTTTCCAAAAAGGCGCGTCGTAAAAATACATTTGTCCACCAACACAGACAAGCTCTGGATCTTTTTCAAATCTTTTCATCACTTCTGTCAAATAATTGGTCGGCAAATGAGTATCTGCGTCAATATGCAAAACATACTTACCTTGAGCTATAATCGTACCAGCTCGTCTTGCTGCACCTACACCTTGTTTGGTCTCCAAAAGTACTTTAACACCACAATCTTTGGCAATTTGCGATGTTTTGTCAGTAGAATTATTGTCCACAACAATGACTTCATAATTAAAATCCCCAATTAATTTCTTGGTAAAATTTAGACAGGGTTCAAGATGTTTTTCTTCGTTGTAGGCAGGAATCACGATAGAAAACAACATTTCTTTATTATCAATCATATATCATTTATCAAACAAAAGTCTGATTGGTCATCAGACTAAAAACACTCAACTAAATAAGATGCTTAAAACAAAGAACCAAATAAAGAGCCAAATACTGACAACAAAAGTTGCCCCAAACCAACAGTAGGCTCAATACTAGACAGATAAACCTTGTAAATAAAGAGGGTAATACTATAAGAAGTCAAAACAATAAGTATTCCCAAAGTACTAAATAACATAATTTTACTAGCATTACCAGATCTAGTTTCATTACCAGCCGAAGTCATGTACAGATAACCGCCATAAACTAAATAAGCTGTGGCTAATGTACCAACAAAAGTTAGAAAAACTCTAATAATATTGGCTACTATTATTCTAGGATCTTGCGGGTTTCCCAACTTGGCACCACCCTGTCCTGCAAAAGCTTGATCTTGAGCATTGATAGAATCTTGTATACTGTTTGCGGCGTGTACAAACGTAATATTACAAAATAATAATCCAAAAATCACAGCTACAAACAAAAGTTTATTTTTTTGCATAAAATTATAAAATATTAACCACCGGAGTCACTACCTTGATTTATACTTTGTTGTAATTTCTTACCCACAAAATTGGCAATACTAAATGACATCAAAATAAGTAGCATCCCAATCACTGCCCCTGTCATTATTTTACTAGCTTTACTCAATTTTGCAGTATCACCATGAGATGTAATAAACAAATAACCAGCATAAACAAATAGAAAAATAGCCATTGAACCAATAAGACCTAAAAATACTTCTATAACACGAGTAGTTATTATTCTAGGATCAGTAGGCGTGTGGTCATAACCTGCTCCTGCGGCTCCAGCATCCAACTGTTCTACAGCACTTTGAGTAATACCGATAGAGGTAGTACTAGCAGACAAGGTATAACTTGGCAAAAAAATAACACTCATAGCTAATCCAAAAGACAAAACAAACAAAAATTTCATAAGACTAAACAAATAAATTATAGTTACCAAGTAATGTCAATGTCTGAGATAAAATCTTGGAAACAACAAAATGACTAATACTATAGGCTGCCAGTGTAATAATCAGACCAATTATAGAAGCTGTAATCACTTTCTTAGCCTTGTCAATTTTGCTATCGTCCCCTCTAGCAACCATCCAAGTATAGCCAGCATAAATCATAAGAATGGTAAATATTACACCCACTACTGAAAGTAAAATGTTTATCACTATACCAATATTTTTTGACAAAGTTGTATCGGTTGTCCCTGGATCGTAACCAGCTTTTTTACCAGCATCAGTTACAATTGTATCTCCCAAATTCAAAGCAAAAACCTGTGGTATAAAAGTAACAAAAGAAAATAATAATAGAAAACTAAAAACTATATATTTCATATTTTTAATTAAGTTTACTAGTAACAAATTTGGTAATGGCGTAAGCACTGACTACAATAAACAAACCGATGATAGTCGCCGTAATTATCTTTTTGGACTTTTCGGTCTTAGCGTCATCACCTCTGGCTGTCATCCAGGTGATACCTGCATAGACCATCAAAGCCAAGAATATCACACCAACCAGAGTCAAAACAGCTGCAATGACTGTACCAACTAACTCGCCCAGATTTGTCTCAGTAATGCCTGTTTTTTGTCCGATTGTTTCCAATGGTACATGTGCACTTTTTACACCTTGAGCAAATACAGGAACCGCAAAAAAAGTAACCATAAATATTGATATAACAAAGTGTAAAAAGATTTTTTTCATATTTTTTTTGTTATTATTGTAAACATTGTTAAATTGTATTCTTAGCAGTATTACAAGATGCTTCATTTATATATGAACTACCAGAACAAGCTCCACCACCACCAGAAACACAATTCTTTTCAACACTTTCTTCTTTGTCGCGAGCTGTCATTCAACGTACTCTAGCATAGACCATTAGGACAAAAAAATCTAAAAAACAAATGCTACATAGATAAATTGATACATAATATAAGTTAATTTATTATTATTTTTTTTCATATTGACACAACTGGGTATTTTCATTAGTTACAATACTCTTACAAGTATTAAAATTACTATTACAACTTAAGCTATAACTAACTACATCAGAAACACAGCTTGAGTTTTCTACTTTACAGTATGAAGCACAAAGAGTTGTGTCTGATTGATTAACTGCAGAACAAACAGTACTGCCATTCACAAAATTACAACTACTAGAACAAAAGTTACCTATAACACCTGATACAGTGGAACACTTCAAATCATTTGTATTATAACATTTACCATCTTGTGCACAAATTGAGGTACCTTGACATCCAGGACTTTCTGCTGAATACAAACAAGTTGACTGCGCACAAGTACCATTATTACAATATAAACCATCATTTATATTACAACCCGAATCGTTTGTACAACTTGACCTAATTCCACCTGGAGTAGTACCTAGACAACAGACAATACTATTATCTCCAGGACACAAATTCAAGGCACAATAATTAACATCACCTTGACAACTTGTCCTAGTTGTTTGCCCACAAGATGTCAAAGACTGACAACTCCAACCAGGGTGTGCTGTCTGGCATCTCAAGTCTTCACCAGAAGGAGGAGTGTTGGGAGTAATAGGGGCATTTCCCAAATTACCAATAACACTACCAGAAATGAAATTGGAAACAGCATAAGCAGCGAGTAATATCACCAAGCCGATCACAGCTGCAATCATAGTATTTTTGGCCTTTTCAACACTTTCTTCCTTATCACGAGCTGTCATCCAACGCACTCCAGCATAGACCATCAAAACAAAAAATATTAACCCGGATGCAATAAAAATCATAGCCACCACGTCTCCAGCCACATCTGTAAGGGATGACTGGGTCAAGCCTGTTTTTTGGGATACAGTAGTAAGCGCAGGTGTAGCATCACTCAAACTTTTTTTGGCGTAAACATAATCAGTGAAAAAAAAGCTAAAGCTAGATAAGATAAATATAATTATTGCTAACAATCTGTACATAAATATAATATGTTTATGGTGTTAGTGTCGTAGCACACAAGTCTGATAAAGAATCACAGTTAAGCTCCGTAAGGTTTCTAGTACAATTAGAACTTTCAATATCTTGTAAAGAAATACTTCCAGGAACACATGTTGTATTAACACCTCCTTGAACATTAATATTGGCTTGGGTATCACAGATAGTTGAGCATAAACCATCATAAATAGTTTGATTTCCTGTACAACTGTTACCACCCACAAACTTACAATCATTAGAACAAAAGTTGGACAATGTAAATTCTGATTTTAATTTACACTCTTTTTGATTGGTTTGGCAAACAGCCTGAATACTTATAGTTTTATTAATACAATTTGTTCCATCTGATGCTACACACTTAGTACCCAAATCATCATTAGGAAGACACCATGCATCTTCAGTAGTCGCAGGACAACAATGTTTACTATTACTACATAATCCAGACGGCGTAGTCTTTTCATTAGCAGAAGTACAGGTACTTGAAATATCTTGACAACTGAAACCAACATACTGACTCGTACACGTATCAGCTGAAGCCACCACTTGATGAGGTGTACATAATACTAATAAATCGTACGTAGTTTTACCTGTACCACAAGTAGCTTGTCCTGATGCTAATGCTGTACAGACATCAGTTGCAGATGGTGAGGAAGGAAGACAATATTTGGCCGCAGGAGGAGGTGGCGGTGTCACCGGTCCACTACTAATATTACTAAAAACAAAATTGGTAATAGCATAAGCGGCAAGCACAATCACAATACCGATGATAGCAGCGATGATTGTATCCAATGCTTTTTGGGTGTTTTCAGTCTTACCACGAGCAATCATCCAAGTGATACCTCCATAAAGCATCAGACCAAAAAACAAGACTGAAATAAGAGAAAGAGCTGAACCAAGAATATTTCCCAAGGTGGCTGCCAGGTCTGTGTTCATCGGCAACTGAGCAGCAGACGCAGTATCATCTAATCCATAATTAGAATCAGCTTGGACAAAATTCGGGACAAAAAATAACATAACAGACACAGCTACAAAAAAACCACTTAATAAAAATAAAATTTTTTTGTTTTTCATAACTAGTAATGAGTAGTGAGTAAAAAATGAATTGCTACTGAATTGTAGCTTGGTACAAATTGATAGCAACAAACCTCGTGATAGCATAAGCCAAGAGTATTATTATCAAACCAATAACAGCCGCAAAAATAATCTTGCGAGCTTTTCCTGCTTGTGCTTCGTCACCACCTGCAGTCATCCATAAGAATCCAGCATAGATAATCAGTACTGTTACTATAATACCAAGCAAACTCAAGGATACATTTATTATATGAGTAACTATTATTCTAGGATCATTGGCACTCAACTTAGAGTTCTGACCTACACAATCCAAACCAAGAAGATCTGTATTGTCATTACAAGGTATGGTAGGAGGCTGTCCAGCGTCAGCAAATACATTTGGAATAAAAGTCAAAAAAGAAATACTAAATAAGATTGTAAAAAAAATACTAGACATTTTTTTGTTTTTCATAATTTTTTATAAAAGAATAAAGAATATATTGTCTAAAATTTTAGAGAGTATATTTTTTATTTTTTAAAAATAAACTTTCAGAGCAGAATATTTTTTACAAAATACCTGCCCTGAAAATATTATTTTAGTACTTAGCACCAGTAACATTAGTAGCCTCGGACAAATTTTTAAGTACAAATCTGGCAATAGCCCAAGCACTGAGGATAATAGCAAGGCCAATAATACCAGAAAAAATCCATTTACGAGCTGTCTCTACTTTGCCATCATCACCACCAGCAGTCATCCATTGGAAACCACCAATCAAAATCACAACTACAGCGATTATACCTAACAAACTAAGTGCGATATTGATAATTCTAACAGCTGTAGTACGTAAGTCCGAAGTACCAAGTGCAATAGCCTGTGCATCTGTTCCACCATCAGTACCTTCAATAGCATCAATTCCCACAACTTTTTCAAAGGCAGGATTACTATCACCAGCTTTAGCAAAACTTGGTGATAGCACAAGTCCTAAAGCTAATACAAAAACAATAGAGATTACTGCTTTGTATTTTGCTAACTTATATAACAAATTCATGTGTATCACCTCCTTTCATATTTAAGAATAAATAATCTAAAAACTTCTCCCAAAATAAACTTTCAGAGTAGAATATTTTTTGCAAAAATATCTACCAAAAAACAATATTTGTTTTATTAAGGTATGTACAAATCAGCTCCAGATGTGTTGGTAGCTTGACCCAAATTTACAAGAGCAAATTTGGCAATAGCCCAAGCACTCAAGATGATAGCAAGACCAATAATACCTGAGAAAATCCATTTACGAGCTGTTTCTACTTTGCCATCATCACCACCAGCTGTCATCCATTGGAAACCACCAATCAAAATCACAACTACAGCGATTATACCCAACAAACTAAGCGCAATATTGATAATTTTGACAGCTGTAGTACGTAAGTCTGCATTACCAATAGCTATTGCATCTCCTGCAGGTGCTGTTTTGTCATCTATTTTATTGACACCTAGTGGGTCAGTAGGATCATAAGCTTGACCTCTTACCAAGCTTGGTGATAGCACAAGTCCTAAAGCTAATACAAAAATAATAGAAAGAACCATTTTGTATTTTGCTAACTTATATAACATTTCCATGTGTATCACCCCCCTTCATCTTCAAAAGATTTTTTAACATAGATAAAAATTATTAGGGTATGTTAACTCACACCCAATCCTTGTAAAACTAAACTAATTATAGCATAACTAGCAAAAATAACAACAACACCAATCGTCGCCCAGACCATAGCACTGGTACCTTTTTTCACTCTTTCTGGATTACCGGATGAAACAAGCCACATAAATCCACCATATATAAAAACCAACAACGCTGAAGAACCCAAAATTCCCAAAGCAACTTTGATAAGATTGCCAAAAATCTGAGTAATGTCGGAAGATCCTATGGGATTTTCCAAAGATACATCTGTAACTTCTTTGAAGGTACCCGCCGTAGTCGTCGAACCTGATGAAGATCCTCCAGCATTACTAGCCTGCTTAGCTGCATCTACAGCAGCTATACAAGTATCGTGTGTGTCATAATAAGTTCCACAAGCTAAGACATTTTGTTTGCATGTTTTTTTGTCAGAACTAAGACACCACTTACTTTTTGCATCAGTAACAGCAGTATTACAAGCAGCTTCTGTATCATACATTGGATTTGGACAAAGAAATGCTTGACCTATAGAACAAGTTAAACTAGCACCCGCACACCATTTAGTCTGACAACAAATAATGTCGGCACCTTGCCCAGTAGCATTACACAAGCTTTTTTCACAACTATTTTTAACTATGTTATCAGCTGTATTACATTGTGTAGCAGGTGTAGTTATACCACAAGCATTTTGGTTTTGACAAATCCAAGCAGGATTACCATTAGCTGCAGGATGAACTGTAGCACAAGTATCAGTACCAGCATCAACTCTAAAAGTTTGAAACAAAAATCCAACTCCCAAAAAAAGTATAAAAAATAAAACTTTTGTAAAAAATATTTTTTTCATAAAAAATTAATTTATACCACGGAAGCTTGGCAAAACATTGAGAGCTGTGAGTAAAAAACTGACAAGAATATAAGCACTAAATACTATTACCAAACCTATAACAGCATAAACAAAGATCTGTTGTCCTTTCTTCACTTTTTCACTATTTCCAAAAGAAAATATCCAAG
>Ga0210044_10008337_pt1 | contig 12948 bp, 7 predicted proteins | sample CryGey13umfilter_2_FD_183959 | JGI IMG/M metagenome (GOLD analysis project Ga0210044, IMG submission 183959) | Groundwater microbial communities from aquifer in Utah, USA - Crystal Geyser 4/9/14 3 um filter (SPAdes) (version 2) | ecosystem: Environmental > Aquatic > Deep subsurface > Groundwater... | reverse complement strand
CAATTAAATAATAAGTGGGTAAAGAATATTCGGTGTGAGGTAGTGAAACTTCCTCTATCTTTGCCCCTAATTTTTCAAATAATTTTAAGGCTTTATCAATAGCATCCTTAACTTCTGGATCTATTCCTGCAATAAAATATTCCTGGGGGACGCCAATCTTTAATCCCTCTATCCCCTCTTGACAAGATTTTAGATAATCAGGAACTTCTAAATTTGCTGAAGTAGAATCTTTATGATCATGGCCGCATATAACTTTCATCATCAGAGCACAATCAGTTACATCTTTAGCTATAGTACCTATCTGGTCTAAGGATGAGGCGTAGGCAACTAAGCCATATCTGGATACCCTTCCATAAGTAGGTTTTAATCCTACCATTCCACAAAATGAAGCAGGTTGCCGGACAGAACCACCAGTATCTGTACCTAAAGCAATAAATGCCTCATCTGCTGCCACTGCAGCAGCGGAACCACCACTGGAGCCACCAGGTACTCTTTCTAAATCCCAGGGATTACCAGTAGGGCCGAAAGCAGAATTTTCAGTAGATGAACCCATCGCAAATTCATCCATATTAGTTTTTCCGATTATTATAGCTCCCGCTTCCTTTAATTTATTAATTACTGTGGCATTATAGGGCGGGATAAAACCTTTGAGTATCTTTGAACCGCAAGTAGTCTCTAATCCTTTGGTAGTAATTATATCCTTTATAGCAACTGCTACACCAGCTAAGGGAGGTAGTTCTTCTTCATTTTTTACTTTTAGATCTATTTCTTTAGCTTGTTGCAAGGCTTCCTTTCGATTAAGAATTAAAAAAGCTTTAATTATATGATCAAATTTATCTATTTGATTATAAATATCCTGGATAACTTCCAAGACAGTTACTTTCTTCTTTTTAATTAAGTTGATAACTTCATGTGCAGTTAATCGGTTTAAGTTCAATTATCTTTCCTCCTCTTGGTTTAGACAAATCTGTCGAGGTAGGGGTCGGATTTATCCGACCCGCTTATTTACGGGTTCGATGAATCGAACCCCTACAACGGAATGACCCCAATGAAGCAAGGCTTCACCGGGATGACCAAGTTAATATTTTAGATTATATTATTTTAGGGACTTTGAAATAACCTTTTTTAACATATTTAGCATTGGAAAGGACTTCTTCTTGAGGCAAAGATGGTTCAACCTTATCCTCATTAAGTAAATTAGGCATGGAAATAACATAAGCAGTAGGTTCAACCTTTTCAGTATTAATTTCATTTAACTTTTTAAAATAATCTAAAATTGAATTTAATTGAGAAGTGAATTCTTCTTTTTCTTCTTCCTTAAATTCTAAATTAGCCAATTGAGCCACATATTCTACTTCTTTCTTGGTAATTATTTTTTCAGTCATATTATCCTCCAAGGCTGTAGGGGCGTATTGCCTGCCTGTGCGTACGCACGCAGACAGGTCCGCACGCAGACAGGCAATACGCCCCTACAGCTAACGACTAACGACTATTCACTATTCACTAGTTATTATTTTTTTAAATTCCTCTTCATTAATAATAGTTATTCCTAATTTTTGGGCTTTATCGTATTTTGATCCTGGATCTTCTCCTACCACCACATAATCAGTCTTCTTGCTCACACTACCGGTAACCCTGCCTCCTAATTCACCGATTATTTCGGTGACCTGAGTACGGGTAAAATCCTTTAAGAGGCCAGTTAAAACAAATTGTTTTCCAGTAAAAATTTGGACTCTTTTCTTTTTTCTCTTTTTCTCTTCTTTCTGACCAAAGTTCAAGTCAACACTTCTTAACCTTTCCATAATATCTAAATTTTCTTTTTCTTTAAAGAAAAGGATTACACTTTCTGCAATCTTAGGTCCAATTTCGTTAATCTCTATCAATTCTTCTAAATTAATTTTCCTTAATTGATCTAAAGTTGGAAAATATCTGGTAATCACTTCAGAGGTATGAACCCCAACATAGCGTATTCCCAGACCATAAATTAAATTAGCAAAAGATCGGTTTTTACTTTTTTCAATTGCATTCATTAAATTATCCGCAGATTTCTCAGCCATCCGCTCCAGGGAGATTAAATCATCTCTTTTTAAAAAATATAAATCCGAAACATTCTTAATGAGTCCATTTTCCACTAATTGGTCAATTATGGCAGGACCCAATCCTTCTATATCCATGGCATTTCGAGAGGCAAAATGCCTTATTCTTTCCTTTAGTTGAGCTAAGCAAGTGAGGCTATTGCATCGAGAGACTACCTCACCTTCTAATCGAGATACTTTTGCCCCACATACTGGACATTTAGAAGGCATCACAAATTCTTTTTCCTTACCAGTTCTCTTCTCCTTAATTACTTTAACCACTTCAGGTATTACTTCTCCAGCTTTTTGAACTAAGACGGTATCCCCAATTCGTATATCTTTTCTTCTAATTTCGTCTTCATTATGTAGAGTTGCTCTCTGCACTACTGAGCCGGATATTTTAACCGGGTCAAGCATAGCCACTGGAGTTAGGGCTCCAGTCCTCCCTACTTGAACAATAATATCTCGAATTTTTGTGGTTACCTGCTGAGCAGGAAATTTATAAGCAATAGCCCAACGAGGGCTTCGGGTAGTCGAACCTAATTCTTCCCTTAGTCTTAAAGAATTAACTTTAATAACCATACCATCGATTTCATAATCAAGGTCTTCTCTTTTTTCTATCCACTCTTGACAATAGCTTATAGCTTCTTCTATATCCTGACCGAGCTGGATATGGGGGTTTACTTTAAACCCTATCTTTTTTAAATAATTCAAGACTTCTATATGATTCTTAAATTTAGGTCCCTCAGGAAAAGTAGCTTGATAAATAAAGGTATCTAAATGTCTTTGTGCAGTAATCTGAGGATCCAATTGCCGTACTGAACCAGCTGCTGCATTCCGAGGGTTGGCGAATAAATACTCCTCTTTTTTTATTCTATCTTCATTTAACTTCTTAAAATCACTTTTTTTCATATAAACTTCTCCATAAATTTCCAAATGGGAAGGAAGGTCATCACCAAATAATTTTAATGGTATAGTTTTTATGGTTTTAATATTGGAAGTAATTTCTTCCCCGGTTATCCCATCTCCTCGGGTAGCTCCCCTTACCAAGATGCCATTTTCATAGACTAAAGCGACTGCAAGTCCATCAATCTTTAACTCTATTACATAATCTAATTTTTGTTGAGGAATTAATTTTTTTATCCTCTGGTCAAAAGCTCGCAATTCTTCGGACGAAAAAGCATTAGCCAGACTTAACATAGGAGTAATATGTTGTACGGTGGTAAATTCTGGAACTGGCTCTATCCCTACTCTTTGCGTGGGGGAAGCAGAAGTAAGGTATTGAGGATATTTCTTTTCCCATTCCATTAATTCTTTCATTAATTGATCATATTCGGTATCAGAAATAGATGGGTCATCTAATACATAGTATCGATAGTTATGATATCTTATTTCTTCTCTTAATTTTTCTATCTTATTTTTAATATTATTGGAATTAAAAGTCATTTTTTTATCTTATTTCTTCTATTTTAAAGTTTTGTCAAACCAAGTCACCATAATTTGTAGGGGCATATTGTATATGCCCTCATTTTCTCCTGTAGGGGCGTATTGCATACGCCCTCATTTTCTAATAAATATTAACTAAAATTTTTCCAAAAAATATTTTCTATTTCATCAGGTTTTCCCTCACCGTTTTCCCTATCATATTCCCATTTTAAGGGATTATTTTGAATATATTCACGAATCCGATTTAATTCGTTCTCATTTCTTATAATATGTTCATAATAATTACGCTGCCATATAGAATATAAAAGGGGATAGTCTAAACCTTTAATTTGTCTGGTAACAGCAGATTTAAACCCACGTATAATCGAGCCAATTGTTTGAGAGGGGGAGTGAAATTTATTTGTAGGGGCGTATTGCAATACGCCCCTACCGGTGTTGGGCGTATACAATACGCCCCTACTATTGTCCGTTAATACTATTATAATCCCATGAAAATGATTAGGCATAATCACATATTCATCTAATTGAATGTTTTTACGAATTTGAAAAGTTTTTAACCATTCTCTGGCAGTAATTTTTCCTAATACCTTCAATTCTATTTTGCCCTCGCTTATATATCCCAGTAAATTTTCCTTAAGATAGGTACAAATGGTAATAAAATATGCACCCGGTATAGAATAATTATAGTTTTTTATTCTAAGGGAATGTCGATGATATTTACTGGAATTACTACTATGGTTATCCTTATTTATGAGCATTTATATTTTTCCTTCTTAATGGCTATCAAGGGCGTATGCAATACGCCCTCTTATTTTCTCCTGTTGTAGGGGCGTATTGCATACGCCCTCTCATTTTCTCCTGTTGTAGGAGCAACCATGAATGGTGCCCTTCCTGTTTTATTGTTTTCCGTTTGTCGAGGGCACGATTCATCGTGCCCCTACGGGTTGGGCGTTCGATATACCTCTACCTGTTGGGCGTAACCAATAGGCTTCTACCGTAGGGGCGTATGCAATACGCCCCTACCTGCTCAATCGATAACCTAGTAAATAAATCATTCTGCCTTTTTTTGTAACATAACCACAATAAGTATATAACAAAATTAGCTTAAAACTCAAGTTATTTTAATATATATGAATGTGTCAGGGGGAGGTTCTTTGTCACACTTCAAGAATAAAGATTTGACCCCTTTCCTTTTTTGGAGTAAGGTATTCAAAGGTATTTTAGTGGAGTGGACCATGAGATTTAAAGTTTATGATGAAGTGTTTGAAAAATTGCCAGATTTATGTTTTGGTGTGGCAGTAGGTTACCATATTAATAATAAGCAAAATATCCCAGAAATATATGAGCTGATGAAAAATGAAATGAGCAAGGTGGAGAATAACCTTAAAGGTATAAACTTAAAAGAATATCAAGGGATAATACCCTATAGAGATGCTTTTAATAAATTAAACCTTAATCCCAATAAATTTATGAGTTCAGTGGAAGCTATGGTAAAAAGAGTCTCCAAGGGGAATGTTTTGCCTTCCATAAATCCGGTGGTAGATTTAGGAAACAGTATTTCTTTAAAGTACATACTACCCATGGGAGCCCATGATCTGGATGCCCTGGAAGGAGAAATTGCGGTAAGATTTTCCAGGCAGGGAGATACCTTTACCTCTCTAGGAGAAGAAGTAGTGGAAGTTTTGGATAGTGGAGAATTAGTCTACGCTGATTCTAAAAAAATTAGAACCAGAAGATGGATTTGGAGACAATCAAATATTGGTAAGATTGATGAAAATTCAAAAAATATCTTTTTTCCTATCGATGGATTCCAGACCAATAAAGAAAGGGTGCTTAAAGCAGCAGATGAATTGGAAATATTGCTTAAAAAATATTTTAACTGTAAGACTAAAAAAGGCTTCCTAGATATAAATAATCAAGAAATGGAAATATGAAGTGGTTTAATTAATTCTTTAAAATTGAAGGATAACTTTGAAAAAATACAAAAAGTTTTTAGTAAATTAGATTAGTAGAAAAAGTTTTATAAAATTTAGAAATAAGAAAATTTTACTGACCGGAAAGGATTTCTTCATGATTAAATTATTTAAAAATCTAAAGCCCTATACCCTGTCGATAATCGTGGTTATGGTTTTTGTTTTTTTACAATCATTTTCGGAAATATATCTACCCACGCTTATGGCGGATATTGTGGATACCGGGGTTATCAATGGGGATATTGCTTATATTATAAGAATTGGAGGATGGATGCTTCTGATTGCGGTTATTGGAATGATTAGTGCCATTTTTGGAAGTTACTGGGCCGCTAAAGTAGCGACCGGATTCGGAAGAGACCTTCGGACTAAAGTATTTACCAAAGTAGAAAGTTTTTCTTTAGAAGAATTTGATGAAAAAGGAACTGCCTCTCTTATCACCAGAACGACTAACGATATTACCCAAATTCAGCAATTGGTTGTAATGCTTAGGCTTTTCCTGAGAGCACCGATGCTTTGTATTGGTAGTATTATTATGGCAGTTTCCAAGAATGCTAAATTATCCTTGGTTCTGGTGGTTATTTTACTGATTTTAACCCTACTTATTGTTTTACTCAGTAAAAAAAGTATGCCGCTTTTCAAATCAATGCAAATTAAATTGGATCATCTTAATCTGGTTCTTCGAGAAAATTTAACCGGTATAAGAGTTATTCGAGCCTTTAATCGGGATAATTATGAAAAGAAAAGATTTAATGAGGCCAATCTTGATTTAACGGAAACAGCTATAAAAGTGAACAAGCTGATGGCTATTTTGATGCCTTTAGTCATGTTAATTTTTAATTTGACCATCATAGCTATTCTTTGGTTCGGAAGCATACGAATTAATAGTGGTAGTATGCAAGTCGGCGATTTGATGGCCTTTATTCAATATGCCTCGCAAATTATGTTTTCTTTAATTATATTAGCCATGATGTTTATCTTAATACCTCGAGCATCAGCATCAGCTATTCGAATTAATGAAGTATTAGATATCGAACCGAAAATTAAGGATCCGATGATACCGGAAGAGAGCGAATTAAAGATGGAAGAAGGAGCAAGATCAGAAGAAGGGAAAAGAGGCTATCTTGAATTTGATGAAGTTAGCTTCTATTATCAAGGTGCGGAAGAACCGGCTATTGAGAAAATTTCATTTAGTGCTAGGCCGGGGGAAATAACCGCGATTATCGGAGGTACAGGTTCCGGAAAATCAACCTTAGTTAATCTCATTCCGAGATTCTATGAGGTGACCTCGGGTCGCATTTTAGTCGATGGTGTGGATATACGTGAATTAACTCAAGAAAAATTACGTGCTAAGATTGGATTAGTTCCTCAAAAAGCCGTTCTCTTTACGGGAACCGTTGCAGAAAATATCAGTTTTGGAACTAATGACCTTTCCGGTGATAAAATTATCAGAGCGGCCAAGATTGCTCAGGCATCAGAATTTATTTCTACCCTGGAGCAAGGTTACGATTCTCAGATTGCTCAAGGAGGAACCAATGTATCAGGAGGCCAAAAACAACAACTGTCTATTGCCAGAGCTTTGGCCAAACATCCTGAAATTTATATTTTTGATGATAGTTTTTCCGCTCTTGATTTTAAAACCGACGCAAAATTACGCCAAGCGCTTAAAAAAGAGACCAAAAAAGATACTGTTTTGATTATTGCCCAACGTGTCACCACGGTTATGGATGCAGACCGTATTATGGTTTTGGATGGAGGTAAAATTGTCGGTATGGGTACACACCAGGATTTAATTAAGACCTGTGAAGTCTACAGAGAAATCGTGGCTTCACAGCTCTCAGAGGAGGAATGGTCATGAGTGAAAAAGATCTAAAACCAGGAAGACCGATGATGGGATTTGGTCGTGGTGCCGGTCCTCATAACATAGGTAAACCGATAGAAAAAGCCAAAGATTTTAAAGGGACGCTCCGACGATTACTCATTTATTTAAAACCTTATAGAGTGAAGTTTATTATTATTTTCTTAGCGGCAGTGGCCAGTACGGTTTTTAGTATTGTCAGCCCAAAAGTGATGGGACAAGCAATCACTAAATTATTTGAAGGTTTTCTCATGAAAATGAAAGGCCTTCCTAACGCTGCCATTGATTTTAAATATATTTCAAATATTATCTTAATCTTAATCGGGCTATATGTCATCAGTGCTATATTTAATTATATTCAACAGTATATTATGGCTGATGTGGCGCAAAAAACCGTTTATGAGATGAGAAAAGATATTAATGCTAAATTATCCCGATTACCTTTAAAATATTTTGACGGAAGAACCCATGGTGAAATACTCAGTCGGGTGACCAACGATGTTGATACCGTCAGCAGCACTCTTCAACAAAGTATTACCCAATTAATTACTGCCATAGTAACCTTGGTCGGAATTGTGGTTATGATGCTAACCATTAGTCCGATGTTGACTTTAATTGCTTTGGTTACTTTACCTTTAAGTTTTTTGGCTACCAAAGTTATTGCCAGGCAATCACAAAAATTCTTTGCCAGACAACAAAAATATTTAGGTCAATTGAGCGGTCAGGTGGAAGAAATGTACACCGGTCACAAAATTGTCAAAGTCTTCAATTATGAAAAGCAATCCATTGCTAAATTCAATAAAGTGAATGATCAACTCTATGATGCCGGATGGAAAGCTCAATTTATATCAGGAATTATTATGCCTTTGATGATGGCCATCGGTAATCTTGGCTATGTCTTTATTGCCATTTTGGGTGGAATTGCAGTGATCAGAGGAAAGGTAACCATTGGTAACATTCAAGCGTTTATTCAATATTCCAGGGAATTTTCACATCCGATTGTCCAAACCTCTAATATTGCTAATATTATTCAATCAACCATTGCGGCCGCTGAACGTGTCTTCGAGGTTCTTGATGAAACTGAACAAATACCGGATCAAAAAGACCTGCTTCATTTAGATCAGCCAAAGGGTGATGTTAAGTTTGAGCATATTAAGTTTGGATACAGCGAAGAAAAAATACTCATAGAAGATATGAGTATTGATGTAAAGAAAGGTCAAACTATTGCCATTGTAGGTCCTATAGGCGCAGGGAAAACAACCTTGGTTAATTTACTCATGCGTTTTTATGAAATTAACGATGGAAAAATCACCGTTGATGGCATAGATATTCGTGATATGGAACGTGGAAAATTGAGAAGTTTTTTTGGAATGGTTCTGCAAGACACCTGGTTGTTCAAAGGAAGTATTAAAGAAAATATCGCTTACGGCCGAGAGAAGGCTAAGGAAGAAGAAATTCTTCAAGCAGCACAAGTAGCTTACGCCGATCACTTTATCAGAACACTTCCGGATGGCTATGATACCATTCTTAATGAAGAAGCCAATAATATTTCTCAAGGTCAAAAACAATTATTGACCATTGCCCGAGCTATTTTGGCCGATCCGGCCATATTGATTCTTGATGAAGCAACCAGCGGTGTGGACACCAGGACAGAAATTCATATTCAAAAGGCCATGCTTGCTCTGATGGAAGGGCGAACCAGTTTTGTTATTGCTCACCGACTATCCACTATTCGTGATGCAGACTTAATTTTGGTGATGAATCAAGGAAGTATTATTGAAAAAGGAACCCACCAAGAATTACTAAAACAGGATGGTTTCTATGCTGACTTGTATAACAGCCAATTCGTTGGATTGAACCTTAAAGAATTTTAATAGGGACAGACACCTATTTATCAACCTTCTTCTTTTTAATAGGGACAGACACCTATTTATCAACCTTCTTCTTAGTCCTTCCTTTCGGCTTTAACTTAAAAACTCTCTTAAGTTGTCCTTCAAGTCTTTCTATAAAATCATTGGGTCCAAGAGGCCGTCCTGTTTTGGTCTTTTCCCTGATCCCATCCATTTCATCGGGATTGTCAGGTGCCTCTATAAATTCCTTCCATTCTTTTGGTTCTTTCTCAATATAATCAAAAAGCTGGTTAACACCTAATGGGTCGTATTTATCGATTCCGCAATGTATTTTTGCACTGGAGTAGGACCATAAGTAGGGTTTTTTAACCAGATTTGCCCTTATCGGATTTCTTTCTATGTAGCGGGTACAGGCTATCATATGTTGCTCATTCAGGACACAGGAGAAGAAGCGGCCCTGGAAGAGATGGCCGCTTACCCTCATTTTGTTATTATAATACTGAGAATACTTCATGTTAGTATATTTGAATACCTTTCCCAGGGAATCTTCTCTTTGGGGAATCGCCATAAAGTGCACATGATTGGACATAAGACAGTAAGCTAATATGATCAAGTGATAGCGACTACTCTCCTCTTTAAGAAGTGAAAGATATTTTATTCGATCAGTATCATCATTAAATATCTTTTGTTGATAATTCCCTCTTTGAGTGATATGGTGCGGGTACCCCGCTGCAACGACTCGTGCTATTCTTGGCATAGATAGATTATAAGTCTTTGTAGAGGCAAAGTCAATTAAAATAGGTGTCTGTCCCTATTTACCAGCTCATCATTTGATATCCTCCCTTTGTATCGGTTGTTTATCATACTCCTTTTAGAAGAATAAGCTGGGTCTCCCAGGTTGCCGTGATATCATGGTGTAACATGCCTGGCTCTTTGACCCCGGGGAAGCCTTGCTCTCCTTGCCTTAACGGAGAGCAAGATGTGGTCTTCCGACTTCTCTGAAATCGTCGACCTTCCCATTGTCGGACATTTCGGGGCTCAATCACAGAAATCTTATTGAGATTTCATTTTTACAGGCCTATTACCTAACTGTCTACGCTTAAATCTTATGGATTACTCCAAAAGACTCCAAGACTCGCTACTGGTGATTCGGCTATAATCTTACCAGACAGGATTTTCACCTGCTAAATATCACGACCTAAGCCTGGCCGCACCAGAGAACCGTCCCCTGTATTTTTACTCAAATTTGAATCCTTTCTCCTTGAAAAGATTCAAGCAAGCATCCACGACCTCGGGGTCATAGAGTTTACCCTTGTTCTGGGTTATTTCCTCCAAGGCCTTATCTAGACCTAAAGCTGGCCGGTAAGGTCGGTGAGAAGCCATAGCCTCAACCACGTCTGCTACCTCTAATATTCTTGCCTCCAGGATAATATCTTTACCTGATAAACCAGAAGGATAGCCGGAACCATCCATCCTTTCGTGATGCTGAAGTACGATTGCAGAAACCTCCCCGGGTAATTCCATTTCCTTTAATATATCACTACCGACCTGAGGATGGGTTTTGATAAGGCTCAATTCTATCTCGCTCAATTTGCCGGGCTTACTGAGAATCTCAGTCGGAACGTTTATCTTGCCAATATCGTGAATAATCCCCGCTATATAAAGTCCTTCAATTTTATCTTTAGGAAGGCTTATTTCTTCAGCTATAGCGTAGGCAAGTTTAGTCACCCGTTTCTGGTGTCCAGCGGTGTAGGAGTCTCTTTTCTCCAAAATTAAAGCTATAGCCTGGATAGTGCTCTTCATAGCCTTTTGCAATTTCTGATAACTTAGCTTAAGTTCTTCTTCTATCTGTAAACGGGTAATTCCTTCTCCTATCAGGGTGGCTGCAGTTTTTAACACCTCCCTATTTATCTCAGAAACATCTTCTAATTTCCGGGAGGCAAGATTCAAACAGCCAATCACCCGGTTCTCGAAAATCAAGGGAAGTACTACGAAAGCCAGTAGCCCTTCCGCTTTTCTAACCTGGTCAAGGGGAAGATCTAACTCTGAGTAGCGGGCAAAGAGCGGTTTCCCTTGCATTACCAGGCGCGTATGGGCTGAATCCGCTTTATAATGCGATACGCTTTTTATAAAGGCGGGGGAAAGGTTTCTATGACAGATGAGGTTTAAATCACCGCTAACCTGGTCCATAAGATAAATTCCGCCGCAATCCATTTCTGAAAGCTGGAGTATAGTATCCAGGCATTTCGATAATGCTTCATTTAATTTGTGGCTGAAACTTATTGCCAGAGCCAGGTCTCGCTGTACCAGTATAAGAAGTTCTGCCTGCTTGCGCTCGGTGATGTCCATTCCGACAACCGCCAGGTTCGCGATCTGTCCTTTCGAGTCGAAAATCGGGTAAAGCGAATTCAAAATAGTCCGTCCGAAACGCTCATCTTCAAAATAAAGAGGCTTACCGCTCTTGATCACCTGCTTAACGCGTAACTTTCGATTTCTAGCCACATCTGATGGTAGAAACTCATAAAAATTGCTCCGCAGCAGTGTTTCCAGGTCCATCCCTAAACGTTGAGCCAATAATTCATTTGCAGCAAGAAAGCCTCCTTCCAGATCCATTAGAAAGATGGATTCCGTGGACGCGTTCATAATGGCCGCGAGGTTTCTTTCGCTCTTGCACAGCGCATCCTCCGCCTGCTTGTGCTCTTCTTCCAAAGCGATTTTATAGAGGGCTATTCCCAGGTCACCTGCCAATTCTATGAACAATTTCGATGTTTCCTCCAAATTGGCGTATTCTCTGGGTATGGAGACGGATAACATGCCATATAACTTATCACCATACTGAATACGGCCGGACAGACCTGCCCGTCCTACATGTCCAGAATATAGAGGACAATCGGGGCAACTATCTGAGGCACTATTAATAACTATGGTTCCTTTTTCCTGGAAAGCTTTTTTTATACAAAGAGGATATTTACCCTGCTTTAACTGCTCTTCAAATAGGTTATAGCTATCATCAAAACCAGAAGCTGCTGTGGAGGTCACCTTGCCACCTTCATCAAGCAAAGCAACCCAGGCATTGTAATATCCCAGGGTCTCGGTCAGGTTCTGGCAGGCCCGCTCGATCAGGCGCTCGGGATCAGTTTCCCGGACGATCAACTGGTTCACATGTCTGATGGCTAAAAGTACCTGTTTGAGATGATGTTCCCGTTCTTCCATTTTTTTGCGCTCGGTGATGTCGGTCCCCAGGCCGAAGATCGCACGTTTACCATTCCACATGCAGGGGCTTATCGTTAAATCCAGCACTTTTATCTTGCCGTTTACATAATACTCCCTCTCAGTCCTTCCGCCGCTTTCCCACAAAGGCATGATTTTCCTCATCACCTCGGTAGCCTGTTCTCCAGGGGGTAAAGTGTCTCTGACATTTTTCGATAGCAGTTCTTCCCGTGTGCATTCGAGGAATTGCAGCGCTATATCATTACCACTGAGATAATTGCCTTCAACATCGATAATCAGGATTGGGTTAGCCGTTCTCTCAAAAAGGGTACGATATCGTTCCTCGCTCTCCCGCAGCGTCTCCTCCGCCTGCTTGCGCTCGGTGATGTCCCGACTGACGGCCAACAAGGATTCTATTCTCCCCTTATCATCTCTTTCCGGTACGATCCGGGTCTGAAAGTATTTTTGGCCGAAGAGAGTCGTAAAGCTCTGCTCAGTCTGCTGTTCTTCACCAGTTTCAAGAGCCTTCTTGAGTAATT
>Ga0210044_10008335_pt1 | contig 12950 bp, 8 predicted proteins | sample CryGey13umfilter_2_FD_183959 | JGI IMG/M metagenome (GOLD analysis project Ga0210044, IMG submission 183959) | Groundwater microbial communities from aquifer in Utah, USA - Crystal Geyser 4/9/14 3 um filter (SPAdes) (version 2) | ecosystem: Environmental > Aquatic > Deep subsurface > Groundwater... | reverse complement strand
CCGGCTGGCCCAGGCGAGGCCGAGCGCGAGCGCGGTCGCAGCGAGCAGGCCCATGACGAAAGCGTACCGCATGAATCACCGGCACGCGGCGGCCGACACCCGTCGGCCCGACGCCACGCTGCACGGCGAGGGGCCGACTCGAGACGATTCGACCCGCAACTCACGTGCTCGGGAGGCGCGGCAACCGCGCCTCCCGAGGTTTTACGCCCTTGAGATCACGGGCCACGCTGGCCCGTTCCGGTTCGGCTGCTACGAGCCCGCGAGGTCGCCGGCCGTGCCGGCCGGCATCGGTTTTAGAGTTAACAAGTGTTTCACGATCAGGACGACCCCGATCACCACCAGCACCCCGTGCGCCGCGACGATCGCCATCCACAGGCGCATCGGTTCCTGAGCGACCATGAACGGCTGACCCAGGTAGCGCTCCAGATAGCTTTGCAGCACGCCGGATACTGCAAAGGCGAGGCTCATCCCGACGACACCGAAACTCGTCAGCCAGAAGCCGACGTGGCCGCCACGCTCGTCGTACTGGCCATTGGCATACCCCTTGAGACGGGGTATCGCGAGGTAGAAGAACGTGAGGTTGAGGAGCACATATGCGCCGAAGAACGCCAAATGTCCATGGGAAACCGTCACCTGGCTGCCATGCGTGTAGTAATTGATTTGCGGCAGAGTGTGGGCGAAGCCGAACAGACCGGCCCCGACGAAGTGCAGGATCACCATGCCGAGCAGGTACACCCAGGTCAGGCGCGGGCGCAGCGGGGTCGTCCGGTGCCTCACGTCCTTCCAGGTATCCCACACCATCAGCGCGATCGGCAGGGGCTCCAGCGCCGAGAAAATCCCGCCGATCCACAGCCAGTAGCCGGGGGCCCCGAGCCAGTAGTAGTGGTGGCCGGTGCCGGCGATGCCGGTAAACAGGAAGAGCCCGAGTTCGACAAACAGCCACTTTTCCACCACGCTGCGCTGGACACCGGTCAGCTTGAGCAGGATGAACGCGGTCATCGCGGCGGCGATCAGCTCCCACGCCCCCTCGACCCAGAGGTGAATCACCCACCACCAGTAGTACCAGTCCTCGGCGAGGTTGCGATAAAACGGGATGCCGAACAGGTACATGACCGCCAGAAAAACGAGGCCGCCGAGCAGGGTGCCCTGAATCGCCGTCCAGTGCCGGGCGCGGAACATGGTCGTGCCGATGTTGGCGAGGAACGCGAGGGCGGCGACCACGACGACAAGATCGAGCGGCCGAGGGATCTCCAGCAACGGTTTCCCCTGCGTCCAGCCGAAGAAGAAGCCGACCAGCGCCGCCACGCCGGTGACGGACAAGACGATGAGCTGGGCATAGGCCACCTTGGGCCAGGCGATGTCCGTGCCGGTCTCCTCCGGCACCAGGTAGTAGGTTGCGCCCATGAAACCGAGCAGCAGCCAGAGCACCAGCAGGTTGGTATGCATCGCCCGAGCCGTCGCAAACGGGAACACGTCGACCACGCTCTGCGGCACGGTGACGAAGTACTGGATTCCCAGCCACAGGCCCATCGCGACCTGCAGCACGAACAGCAGCAGCGCCACGACAAAGTAGGGATAGGCCACGCCTTGGGTCTTCTGGGTCATCGCTCGCCTCCCCGGCGGGCCGCCAGGGCCGTGATGAACTCGCCGATCATGTGCCGCTGGCCGACTGAGAGGTGCTGGAAGTCGGGCATTTCGCTGCCGGGCGCCAGTTTCTGCGGGTCTGCCAGATAGTCGGCGATCCAGGCGGAGTCACGCCTGCCGGCGATCCATTCCAGGCGCGGGCCCTTGCTCTCGCCACGGCCACCCACCGAGTGGCAGGCCAGGCAGTTCTCCTGCTCGACCAGGGCCGCGCCGGGGGACAACGCTGCGGCGGCGAGCATGCGCTCGGTTGAGCGCTTCCAGCGCGCCGCGGAGTCCTGCGGCGGCCAATCGTGATTCTCGATGTTGGACACCCACTTCAGGAAGGCCGTGATATCCGCGATCTCCGTCGCCGACAAGTGCTGCTGCGGCATCTTGCGGTAGGAATCCGCAAAGGCGACCTCGGGCTTTTCCAGACGTCGCCTGATCGAGTCCTCGCCGAGTCGCGCCCACGCCCGCGTCAGATCCGGTGCGTAGTACGCCCCGAATCCGAGGATCGTGTGGCAGTCGTTGCAGTTGCGGCGCTCGAACGCGCGCTTGCCCGCGACCACCTGCTCATCCAGCGTGTCGGCATGGGTGAGCGCGGCAAATTGCCCGGTGGTATCGACGGTGAGCGCGAGAAAAAGCACCAGTGAGGACAGCGTGCCGATGTAGAAAATCAGCTTGGCCATCTTCGTCGTCATTCTTCCTCCTCCCTCTTCCCTTTTTTCCTGCGGACCGAGACGTGCCCTTCTCTTCGAACCGTAAATCGTGCCCGGTGGCAATTCCTTGACTCAGGTCAAGACTCATCTCGCGCTTCGCCCGGTCACATCCTGGTCATCGGCTCTGATATTCTCGTGCCTGGAGCCTCCAATGCGAGAACGAATGTGTCCTGTGAGCGTACCTGCCGCGATTTTCGTCGCGTTGCTCCTGACCGTGGCGCGGCCGGCGTCATCCGAACCGGTGTTTTCCGAGGTCCTCACGCACTGGTCATCCCTCGCTTTACAGGGACCAGGCCGAGAGGTGCACGACCTCCGTCTCACGGCCGGCCACCTTGCCCTCGTCCTAACCGCAGGCACCGCCGCCCCCGTTTGCGCCGGCGGTGAGGTCGTCGGGCTGTATTTCCGGGGCACGGGCACGCTGGAATATGTGTCCGCCGATCTCGTCGAGTCCTCAATCGTGTCCTACAACGTCGGAAACAACACCAAGCTCACCCTGCAGACAGCGGACAACGCCCTCAAGATCGGGAGCACGTTTGACGAGGTGCTCTGGCTCGCCCCGGGCACCGCGCTGCCGGCGTTCCCGACCGCAGAGGCGACCAACGTGGCGCTCAGCGGGTCCTTGGAGCGGCACCTCAAGCGATTCGGCGAGATTCAGACCGCACCGGCTGCACATCAGTTCGCGGCGTGGCGCCTCAATGGTCCCGACCGATCCTTGATTCGCGCGGAGATCGGCGGCGGCGAGGACTTGGTCTATCTCCTCGACGCGCTCGAGGCAAAGAGCGAGTCGCTGATGTCGGTGAGCAAGGCCAGGACCTTCGCCGATCGCCGCGAGCTGATCGTCCTGTCGGACCAACCGGTCGGGCGGCCGCGTCAGGATCCGCTCGTCCCACCATTTCTTCTCATCGATGTCGACCTTGCCGTGACCGCGCCCGGCGGTGAGGACCTGGCGTTGTCGGTGACCGAGACCTTCGCCGGGGTAGGACGGGCAACACAGGTGCTGCGTCTCGACCTCTACGACACCATGTTCGGGCGCGGTGAGCTTGACCCACGCCGCCTCGTGGTCAAGGGCGTTTTCGACGAGGCAGGCAAGGCAGTACCCTTCGACCATGCCAAGGATGAACTGCTCGTCGCCCTGGCGGCGCCGTTGGCGCCGGGCGGTCAGGTGAAGCTCCGCTTCGAGATCCAGGGCAAGGTCCTCTATCGGCCGGCGGGGGACAACTTCTGGGAACTGGGTGTCGAGCCGTGGTTTCCGCAGCCGGACCTAGCAGGGCAGTACTTCAAGGTCCACACCACGGTCAGGGTCAAGAAGCCGTTCGTGCCATTTGCGCCAGGCGTTACGGTACGCCGGATCGTGGAGGGCGACTTCAACCTCCTCGAAACCCGTCTGGACGAACCGGTGCAGTTCATGGTCGTCCTCGCCGGCAACTACGCCTTCGAGGAGGAGACCCGGGATGGCATCACCGTCCGGGTCGCGTCGTACGGCGGCAAGAGCACCATCGGCATCCGCAAGCTGGCCAATCTCGCCCACAAGATCATCGACTACTACTCGGGCTTCATGGGTCCATTCCCGTTCAAGGAATTCAACATCGTCGAGATCGACTCCTGGGGGTTCGGCCAGGCCCCGCCCGGCTTCATGTTCATCACCTCTGAAGCCTTCAACCCGATCGGCGGTAAACTCAACCAGCTCTTCTCCAAAGGCATCAACGAGCGCTTCTCGCACGAGATTGCGCACCAGTACTGGGGCCACGTCGTCAAGATGCCGAGCGGGGAAGAACAGTGGCTCACCGAATCCTTCGCCGAGATCTGCGCCGGCTTGTTCATCCGCGACCTGCGCGGCAAGAGCGACTTCGAGGGCCTGGTTGCAACCTGGAAACTGCGGGCAAAACAAGCCTCCGCGACGGCACCGATCCCGCTCGCCAACCGCATCCGCAACAGTTCCGACCGCTTCTCCGCCTTCAGCGCAAGGACCGCCCTCCTCTACTCCAAGGGACCTTCCATCCTCAATTCGATCCGCCAGGATATCGGCGAGCGGCCGTTCCTCATCTTCCTCAACTCGGTCCAATCCAACCTGCGCTGGCGCTTTGGCAGCACCAAGATGGTCGAGGTCGTTCTCGAGGCGGTGACGAAGAAAGATTGGCAGCCGTTCTTCGCTGCCAACTACTGGGGCACGGGCATGCCGGCGAAGTAGACCCACGCCCGGCCTTCAGGGGACCTGTTGACGGGGGACGACGCCACTTCGCGGACGAGACCGGCCGGTGGTACGATCGGCGGCGGAGAAAGGACCCACGCCAACGACTCCCGAGGCCGCGGCAGCATCGCTTTTCTCGCGCCGGCAACGGGGTGCAGCGGCGCGGCTGCGTCGAGCCGGATTCGCCCTCGGCACGGTCATCCTGGCGGCCGCCACCGGCGAGCCCGCGCTCGCCTTTCACCACCTCAGGCAGAGTGCGTCAGTTCCGCTGCGCGATGGCCACGTCCTCGCTGCCGACGTTTTCCTGCCGGCGGCCAGCGGGCGCTGGCCCGTGATCCTGATCCAGACACCCTACAACAAGCAGGCTTTCCTGCCGGTCTTCCTCCCCGACAACGACGACGATCCGCTGTTCAAGAACCAGGAATTCGCTTTCGTCGTGACCGACTGGCGCGGTTTCTATGCCTCCGCGGACGCCGCCGTGGCCGGCTACAACCGCGGACTCGACGGCTATGACACGGTCGAGTGGATCGCGGGCCAGTCGTGGTGCGACGGCAACGTCGGCACCTGGGGACCATCCGCCCTGGCGGTGATCCAGTTCTCCACCGCCGCCCAGCGCCCGCCTCACCTCAGGGCGAGTGTGCCGATCGTCGGCCACCCCAGGGATCTCTTTGAACTGTACTATCCCGGCGGGGTGTACGCCCGCAACAAGAACACCTTCGTTGCCGGCCATTTCGGCACTGGCAGCACGGTCACCGACCACCCGGTCAAGGACGCGCTCTGGCTGGCGGTCGAGGCCAGCGGCGTGCAGGCTTCCGACATCGACGTGCCGATGCTTCACATCTCCGGCTGGTACGACCACGAAACCGCCATTTCGATGCAAACCGCGAGCGACATCCAGGCGGGCGGCGGGCCGAATGCGCGGGGCCGGCAGAAGGTCCTCGTCGGGCCGTGGTCACACGGCACTGCCGGCAAGGGAGCCCTGGGGCAGTCTTCGGTTCCCGCGGCGGCCGGCGAGTCGTCGCGCCAGGCCGTTGCGTTCTTTGATTTCACCCTGCGCGGGGTCGCCAACGGCTGGCAGCAGCGCCCGATGTTACGCACCTTCCGCATCAACGAGGCGTTTCGCGACGCCAACACCTGGCCTCCGACAGTGGCACAGAGCCGGAGGATGTTCCTCCGCCGGGATGGATCACTCGACCCGACACCAGGCGCCACCGACAGCGAGGACCTGGTCTTCACCTCGGACCCGAGCAACCCGGTGCCGACGCTGTTTGGCGCCATCCTGATCGAAACCAGCGCCACTCAGGGCCCGGGGGATCTCGCGCCGATCGAACGCCGCCCCGACGTCCTCGTCTTCACCACCGAGCCGGTGATGGCGCCCCTGCACATCGAGGGCACACCGACCGTGCAGGTGTGGATGGCGTCGAGCGCGGTCGACGCCGATATTGCCCTTCGCCTCACCGAGGTACTGCCCGATGGTTCCTCGATGCTCCTGGTCGACGGGATCCGGCGGGCCTCGCTGCGCGACTCGCTGGAGACGCGTGTGCTGCTGCAACCGGGCGCAGTCTGTCTCGTGCCCGTCGAGCTTCCGCCGGTGGCGGTGACCATTGCGCCGGGACACCGTCTGCGGGTGGATCTCGCCGCGTCGAACTACGACCGCTTCGACGTCAACATGCAGGACGGCTCGTCCCTGTCGGACGGCGCCGGGGCGCGGGCGGTGGTGGCTGAAGTGCGCATCCTGCTTGGCGGCGAGCATGCGTCGGTGCTCGAATTGCCGGTTGTGATCGAGGGCCGCGTCCGCCGCCACCTGAGTCGCCCACGATAGGAAGCGCCCTGCCCCAGTTCGAAGATCAAACGCGGGCAAAACCCAGGGGCGCCACGCCTGGCACGAGTGCCGCTGCTTCAACGACGAGTGCACTGTCGCGACGGCCGGATTGCGGGCCGGATCGCTTGCGTTGACCCGGGGCGCTGGTTACCCTCCAGGCAGCGATGTCGACGCAACCAGACAAGCCGTGGCTGCGCTGGGTCAGCCTCGTCGTTGTCGTGATGGCGATGAGTGCGACGGTCCCGAGTCCCTATTGCGCTCTCGCCCACGGCGTGGATCCCTCGTACCAGTGGGCGCTCAACCGCGGCGCCGCCGACGGCCTCGTCCACGGCCGGGACATCGTCTTCAACTACGGCCCGTTCGGCTATCTCCTGTTTCCGCTCGACATCGGGAGAAACCTTCGAACCGGCATGGCAGTCCAGTGGATGTTCTGGGCAGTGCTGGCGATTCTCCTCGTCGCATTGTGGCAGAAGGCGCCACCATCAGGCGTGCTGGTTTTCGCCGCCGCACTGACACTCGCGCAGGGATTGCAGGTTCACACCGAGTACCTCTGGCTGCTGACGTGTGCCCTGCTGCTGGCGCACTGCCTGGCGGCAGGACGGTTCGCCTCGTTCGCCGGCGCGGGCGCCGGAGCGATCGCGGCATTTCTCGTGTTCGTCAAATTCTCCACCGGGACAGCAGCCGTGTTGATGGCGGGTGCCGTCGCTGTGGTGCTCGCCCAGGCGCGCACGAAAGCATCATTGCGCACGCTCGCCGCCCTCGCCGCCGGCTTCTCAACCGTGCTGGTCGCGGTCCTGGTCACCCACTTCGCCAGCCTGCACACCCTCGCCAGGTGGATGAAGCTCTCACTCGAAATCTCAAACGGCTATAGCTCGGCCATGAGCCTGCAGGGTTCGACCCTGGAGTTGCTCCTCGCCGTCGGTGTTGTCGCCTGTGTCGTCTCTCTGGCAGGCTGCTGGCTGCATTTTCGCACCGCTTCCCTGGTCGTGGCAGGACTCTTCACACTCCCCGTTCTGCTTGCCTACAAACATGCGCTGGTCAGGCAGGCGACCCACGGGCCGCTGTTCTTCCCAGTTGGACTGGTCTTTCTCGCGGCGCTCGTGCCACTGGCCAGTGATGCCCGCTCCCGCCGCTGCGCCGCGGCCTTTCTCGCGGCCGTACTCGTTCTGATCGGGGTCGAGTGTGGCTTGCGGCGGTCGGCCACTGCCTCGTCGTTGCTGGCAGGTGCCAGCCCGTTTGCGGGACTGCGCCGCGTCGCGACTGTTACTGATCTTCCTGCCGTCCGCCGCGAGCTCGCCGAACGAAGCCGCGACAACCTCGCCGGGGAACGACTCCCCGACGATTGGCTCGCCATGCTCCGGCACGAGTCGGGCGGCGTCGACGTGGTACCGTACGAACTGAGCCTGCTGCCGGCGAACGGCCTCTCCTGGAGGCCCAACCCGGTGCTCCAGACCTACAACGCCTACACGCCGCTGCTCGATTTCCTCAGTGCGGAACATTTCGAGGGTCCAAACGCGCCGGCGTTCGTGATCCTCCATATGGCGACGATCGACCTGCGCCATCCGCTCGCTGACGCTCCGGCGACAGCCAGGGAGTTGCTGCGCCGGTATCGACCGGTCGGGGTGGACGACGTGGCCCAGCGCGTGCTGCTGCGGCTCGCCGAAGTCACCGCTCTCGGGTCCCCTCCTGCCCTCCCGCCGCCAGTCCAACAGGCGGCGGTTCTCGGCGAGTGGGTCATCGTGCCGCCCTCTTTGCTCGCGCTTTCGGCCGAGCTGCACTTCCAACCCAGCTTTCAGGAACGCCTGCAAAGGCTTCTCTTCCGCGTTCCGGCGATGAGCATGGAGGTGCAGTACGAAAACGGCCAGGTCGTCGCCCTGCGCATCCTTCCCGAAACGGCCGGTGGTGGAATCCCGATTTCTCGCCTCCCCCGGTCTGCCGCGGCTGCCGCCGCGCTGTTTGCCGGGCAGCCGACGGAACGCGTCGCGCGTTTCCGGGTGGGGGGACTCGGTGCGCTCCTGTACGAGCCGGGGTTCACCCTGCGCTGGACCCCTGCCGTCTCCGCCACCACACCGTCGAGATAGCCGGCCTCCCCGGCCTGCCGGGCATTACACCCGACGCGGCACACCCGCTGAGGCTCGCCAGCGGCAGGCCGCCCTCGTTTGCGGTCCCGGTGAAATGTGGCAGACTGCGCCGCGACGGGGGGCGGACATGACACCTTTGCTGCGGGCCGGAGTCACGATTGTGGTGCTGGCGCTGGCCAGCTACACGGTTGGCGTGGTCAGCGAACAGCGGGCCCGGCGCGTGACTCGGCGCGCCCTCGCGTTCCTCGCGTTTGGCGTCGGGCTCGATATCACGGCCACGATCTGCATGATTCTCGGCTCGGGCAAGGTGCTGACCTTGCATGGCCTCCTCGGCTACTCGGCGCTGGGGGGAATGCTGCTGGAGACGATGCTCGCGACACGCCACCGGCTGCGCCTGGGCGATGCCGAGGTTGCGCGCCGGTTGCACCTCTTCACGCGTGCCGCGTACTGCTGGTGGGTGGTCGCCTTCGTCTCCGGCGGACTGCTGGTCGCGCTGGAACGCTGAAGGCAATCGCTCCCTTGCCCTGTGGCTTTTCGAGATGCCCTGGCGAGGCCCGCCCTGCAACACGTCGCGCGCTGGTCCATCCCTGCCCGTCGGCCCCCTCCCGATCACCCGGTGTAATAGCCGCGACCCTTCTCCGTACTTGAGGTGGGAGACGAGAGTGGAGGGTCTACGATGAACGCAGTGAAGATGCCACCCCCCTTGACGGCAGATTCCGGTTACCTGGAAAAGCTGTATTGCCGCCACCACGAGATGGTCCTGCGCACCGCGTACCGCCTGACAGGCAGCATGGGGGACGCCGAGGACGTGCTGCACAGCGTGTTCGTCAAGCTGATGCAGCGGGAGGAGGAGTTCGAGGACGATGCCAACCTCGGACCCTACCTCCATCGGGCCGCCGTCAACACGGCGCTCGACATCCTGCGGCGCCGCCGGCGCACGGTACCGCTGGAGGCCGTGCCCGCTTCCCGCGAGGCTGTGGAGGAGAGTCAGTTTCGCCGGGTCTCCAACGCCGAGCTGGGCGAGCGGCTCCGGGTCGCGCTCACCACTCTGTCCGCGCACGCCGCAGAGGTTTTCGTGCTGCGCCACGTGGAAGGGTGCTCGAACCAGGAGATCGGTCGCCTTCTCGGCATTTCCTGGGGGAGTGTGGCTGTGACGCTTCATCGCGCCCGCCGCCGTCTCCAACACGTGCTTCAGACGGAAGGGAGGGTCATGTCATGAACAGCAAGCAATTCAATCCCACCAATCCCCTCGATCGCGCCACCCTGGCGCTGCTCGAAAGCACGCCGCCTCAGGCCGAAATCGAAGCGGCAGCCGAGACGGTCCGGCGCAGGCTCGGCCTTGCCGGGCAACCGAGCGCTCTGGCCGGCGACGAGGTCATCCACGACTGCGCCGGCTTCGCCGCGATGATCTCGGCGTACCGTGCCGGCACACTTGCGCCGCCGCGGCGCGAACTGTTCGAGGATCACACCCGAACCTGCGTCGAGTGCCGCAAGGCGCTGTGGCAAGCCAACTCCGGCCGCAGCGAAGCAGTGCGCCCCGCGTTCGTTCGCTCATCCGCGTGGCAGCGGCTTGCCGCCGCGGCGGTCGTGGTTGCCGGTTGCGCCGTCGCCATCAAACTCGGCGTCCTCGACCGGGTTCTGACTTCGCCGACCAAGGCCCAGGTTGTCGCCGAGCGAGTCGACGGCACCCTGTTCCGCGTCCGCGACGGGCAGCTCTACCCGGTCGCGCCAGACGCCACCCTGGCCGCCTCCGAGGTACTCCGCACCGGGCGGGGTACCCGCGCGGTGCTGCGCCTCGCCGACGGCTCAAGGGTCGAAGTCAACGAGCACGCCGAGCTGGCCGTCGAGCCGCGCCGGGACGGCACTGCAATTGCGCTCCACCGTGGCAGCGTGATCATCGAAGCCGCCAAGCAGAGTGAGGGCCGCCACCTGTTTGTCGACGCGCCCGACTGCCAGGTCGCGGTCAAGGGCACGGTCTTCGCGGTCACCTCCGGCCCCAAGGGGTCGCGGGTGTCGGTGCTCGAAGGCGAAGTCTGGGTCGAGCAGGGCACCACGGTGACCAAACTCGCGCCCGGCGGACAGACCGTGACCGGGACCAACCTCACGCCGATCCCGGTGGCCGAGGAGGTCGCCTGGTCGAGTGACCCGCAGCGGTATGCGATATTCCTTTGCGAGTTGTCGGAAGTCTCGAAGCAGATGATGGCCTCGCTCGCCAATGTGCCGCTGCGCTACGACTCCAAACTGGTGCCGCTGCTTTCTCCGGGCACGTTCATCGTCGCTGCCGTCCCCAACGTCAGCCGCGAGATCGCCGATGCCGGCGAGGATCTCGAACAACGCATCCAGGCCAACCCGCAGCTCCGGAGCTTCTTCGACCAGCAACGGACGCAAAATCCCGATGCACCGAATTTCATGGAACTGTTGGACCGCTTCCGCGAACTCGGCTCGTTCTGCGGCGACGAGTTCGTGATCGGCGTGGGCGGCGCCGCCGGCGAAGGCCACCCGAGCGTGGTGCTGCTCGCAGAAACCGGCAACGAGGCCGGCCTTGCGGCCGCCATCCGCTCCGATCTCCAGCTCCTCACTTCGCAGTCCGGCAAGGAGATCCCGGTCGTGGTCGCCGACGACCCGGCGAAGATTTCCGCGCTGCCAGGCAAGGGACTGATCGTTCTGGTGGCGGGAGGGCGGATCGTCGCGTCCGACTCGCCGGCCGAAGTTGCCCGGATCGCCGCCCTGGCCGGCGAGCAGACCGCCGGCTTCACGGCGACGCCGTTCTACGGCCAGATCGCGCGCTGCTACCGCGACGGCGTGACCTGGCTATTCGCCGCCGACGCCGAGCAACTCACTTCGCGCAGTGGCGCCGCCACCGCCGGCGCGTCGACCGAGGGGATTGCCGAGGATCTCGGCTTCAAGGACGTCCAGTACGTACTCTTCGAGCACAAGCGGATCTCCTCGCAGAGCCAGCTCCGCGGCGTCATCACGTTCTCCCGCGACCGCCGCGGCGTGCCGGCGTGGCTCGGCGCCCCAGCCCCGATGGGCGCGCTCGAGTTCGTCTCGCCCGGCGCCTACGCCGTCGGTTGCATCCTCGCCAAGGAACCGACCCAGATCGCCGACGAGATCCTCGCCGCGATCCGGAAGCATGATCCCGAGGGCTTCGGCAAGCTGGTGAGCTTCGAGAGCGAGCAGGGCCTGAGCTTGCGCGACGACCTCGCCGCGCCGCTCGGCGGTGAGTTCCTCGTGGCGATCGACGGACCGATCCTGCCCAAGCCGGCATGGAAAGTCGTCGTCCTGGTCGAAGATCCGGCCCGACTCCAGCACGCCATCGAAAAGATCGTCGTCAGCACCAACACCCGCCTGGCCGCCGAAGGCAAGCCCCCGCTCACCCTCGACTCGACCGGTGAGGGCAGGGTCACCTTCTTCACGCTCGCCTCGACCGACGGCGTTCTCGACCTCCACTACACCTTCCGGGACGGCTACTGGCTGATCGCCGGCGACCGGGTGATCCTGAAAGAAGCGCTGCGCACTCGAGCCTCCGGCATCTCACTGCCGGCCACTGCCGAGTTTCGCAACGCGCTGCCGGCCGACGGCCAGTCCCAATACTCGGCGCTCGGCTTCGTCAACGCGCGCTCGCTCGGCGGCGCGATCGCCTCGGCGATGCCCAACAGCACCGCCCAGGACGGCAACCCCACACTCGGGGAAGTGAGGAAAATGCTCGCGGAATCCTCGGCAATGGCCTTCTGCGTCACCGCCGAGCGGGACCGCATCCTCGTCACCGGCACCGGGCTCGATATCCTCAACCCGAGCGGGATGCTGTCGATGCTCTCGACCCTGCAACCGAGGGCATTTCCCCCACCCACGCACGAGCAGGAACCCGGGTCGAGCACCGACCAGGACGTGATTTAGCGTGCCATGCAACCTCCGGACGGGGCGGCTGGAGCCGCCCCGTCCGCTCGTCGCGCATCGAGAGAACCAGGAACCGCCTTCACTCGTTCAAAGGAAGGCGCAGGCCCACTGCTCCACCTCGGGGGACCACGGATGACCGATACGACTCACTCGGGCGAGGGGCCGGCAGTCCCGCGCGCCCCGTTGATCGAACTCGACCGGCTCCAGGTCGCGTTCGGCTCCAGGCTCATCCTCAAGGATCTGACCGCCCGCCTCGAAGGACGGTCGATCGGTCTGTTGGGGCCCAACGGCGCCGGCAAGACCACGCTGCTTCACGCCTTGCTCGGCTTTCACCCGGCCCGGTCCGGTCAGGCGCGCCTGCTCGGCCTCGATATCCGCGAACAGACCAGAGAAATTCGTTCGTGTACCGGCTACATGCCCGAGAACGACGCCTTCGTCGCCGCCATGAGCGCGGTTCGCCTCACCACCATGCTCGGTGAACTCGCCGGGCAGACCCGCCACGTCGCCCTCGAGCGCGCCCACGAAGCCCTCACCTGGGCGGGACTCGGCGAGGCCCGCTACCGGCCCATCGGCACCTATTCCCTCGGCATGCGGCAGATGACCAAACTGGCGCACGCCGT
>Ga0210044_10008334_pt1 | contig 12953 bp, 11 predicted proteins | sample CryGey13umfilter_2_FD_183959 | JGI IMG/M metagenome (GOLD analysis project Ga0210044, IMG submission 183959) | Groundwater microbial communities from aquifer in Utah, USA - Crystal Geyser 4/9/14 3 um filter (SPAdes) (version 2) | ecosystem: Environmental > Aquatic > Deep subsurface >... | reverse complement strand
CATAGCCCGAGGCATCGGCCCCTCGGGGGCCGAACATTCCCCAGCCCAAGGTGCAACCTTGGGCAACCGACGCCCGCCCGCGCGATCCCACAAGTGTACAAACTCCAGGGAAGTGTACAAACTCCAGAGGCCCTCTCCCACTTCGTGGGAGAGGGCCGAAGACAATGAGGCCTGCGATGGCATTAGAGGGTGTCTCTGCGGTGGGCGCACCTGCGTGCCCGGACAGAGCTGCTGCGGCGAGCACTGTGCGTCCCTCCAGACCGACCCTGCTGTCCTCTCGTGTCCCTTGCTTGCCCTTGCTTGGAGCGCGGACGAGGCTACGCTGAGCGGGTGACTCGTCGTCTCTTGTTCGACTCTGCAAGGAGGTCTTAGGTGTCGAGACAACCTCAACGATGGTTCCGCACTTTGGCGGCTGGTCTCGTGGCTTTGGTGTTGGCGCTTGGGTTGTTGACTCCATTGCCAACGATCGCCGAGGAGGACCCTGCGGTCGCCGAAGACAGCCCGGCGGCCCCCGAAGAACCCCAGGCCATCGAAGAGCCCCCGACGGCCCCCGATGAGCGCCCACGGGCCACCGAGGGACCCTACTCCCAAGGCCGCGTGCGCATCTCGGTCTCAGCCGGGATGTCCAACGCGTTCGACGCGCAATACTTCGCGATCCACGCTGGCGCTGGCTACTTCGTCTGGGACGGGCTCGAGCTCGGGCTCGACGCCGAGCAGTGGTTCGGGTCAGGGCCCTCGCTGAGCAAGCTCAGCCCAGAGACGCGCTACGTCCTGTACTTTGTTCCGGTCATCACGCCGTACATTGGGGCGTTCTACAAACACTGGTTCGTCGGCGACGGCCTGGCCGACGTCGACACGGTCGGCGGGAGGGTGGGGGCCTTCATCGCGGCGTTTGGTGGCCACGCGGTCTTCGGAGGAGGAGCGGTCTTCGAGCAGAGGATCTCCGAGTGCCAGAGCGACTGCTTCTCGGTCTACCCAGAGCTCACGTTCTACGTCACGTTCTGACGACCCTATCGCCGCCGCCGGACCCAACCCAGCGTCACCAGCCCGACCAACACCCACCACGCCTGGCCCGCAAGACCGCCTCCAGCAGGGGCGTTCACCACCGTGCAACAGCCGTCGTCGGACTTGCGCCCAGGAGGAAGCGGGTCCGCCTGCTCCAGCGCGGTGCCGTCAGAGAGAAGGTCGGGGCTCGGCGAGGTGTCCACGGCGGCGCCTGTGGCGACGTCTTCTGCGGTGACGTCTGTGGCGACGTCGCCAGTCTCGAGCACGTCGTCACTGTCGACAGGAGTCATGGCCAAACTCGCCCAGTTCTTGATGCCGCTCAAGACCTGCTTGGTGCCGCTGGTAGGGATATAGCCAGCCGCGGTGGCAGACACCGTGCGGACTCCTGGGTCCACATCTTCAAAAACATAGTAACCACTGGCGTCGGCGAGGGTCGACTGCCCGGTATCGAGCTCGACTTGGGCGCTGGCGATGCCGGTTCCGGTTTGAATGGAGCCCTCGCGCACGAAGCCGACCAGGCTGGTGACAGGCACCGGCCCCGTCGCGAAGGTGTGGACCTCGAGGTAGGGCTGATAGTGAGTCAAGATGGACAGATAATCGTCACCGCGAATCGAGCGCTCGGCCGCGCCCCACTGGCAGATGCCGCGAACGAGACATTTGTCGGTGCCGGGGACGTTGGGGTTGTCTTCGTGGGCAGCGCAGGTGTCATGGCCACACCAGCCGCCGCCGGTGCAGGCTCGGATGCCGGGAAGGTTGTCCGGAACGATGTCGGTAGTGTGCTCGGGGCGGCTCCCGTTGCGACCACAGCTGGCAGCGTACTCGTACTTGTCGATCTCGAAAGAGGTCCCCGCGTCGATCAACACCATCCCAGCGGTCTCCTGGACGGCTCGCAGGATGATGGCGGGGTAGGGGCCGTCGTCGTAGCGTTGGTTACAGGCGGTGTCGTCCAGGTTGTAGGTCTGCCCGTTCCAGGGCGTGCCCGCCGGATTGTTGGCCCACCACCACAGCGCGTAGGAGCGGGCGGCGATGGCGAAGGTTTTGAAACACTCCAACGAGGCGTCCTCGCCGGCCGTCAAAGCGCGAAACACGCCGATTTCCGCCGTCACCACCCCAGCCGCGTAGGTTTCGAGGTCGATCTGGTCGACCCGCGTGATCGGGTTGTTGGTGCACGTCGAGGCGAAGCGTCGCCCGACGGCGATGGTCGGCGGCAGGTCTGCGGGCAGCACGATGAGCGTCGGGCCCTGCAAGTTTGTGGCGGCGTGCAGGGCATCCAAAGCGGCTCTCAGGTCGACCGTTCGGTCCTGCGGAGGATTGTCGCCGGTCGGGCGTTCGCCCTGCAGTGGAACTCCAGCCGCGCCGGGGAGCAGGCCGTCCGCCAGACTGGCAGGCATGAGAGTGATGGGACGATAGAGCTCATCGCAGTCAAACGAGAGGCCGGTCTGCTGCAGGGGCTCACCGACCAGGTCGGCGAAGACCTCGAGCGTCACCGGGAGGTCGCGTGGAACCTGCAGCTCGTAGCGTCCTTGTACGTCGGTGTGCACGACGGTGTTCCCGACGCGCACGACGGCATCCGCAACGGGAGTTGCAGTCGGCCCTTCAATCACTTCACCCCAGAGCCGGCAAGAACCGGGGTTCGCGCTGGCCGAAGCCGCCGCGCCCAAGAGCATCAGCGTGGCGAAGAGGACGATGAGGAGGCGTTTTGTGGGGTTCATGCTGCTGGCTCGGTGCGGGTGGCTAACCCTTGGGGCCCAAGATTCACGTTCGCGTCGAAAACAACGCCCTGAGAGTGCCTCCAAAGCCCGGACCGAGCAAGGAAAAGCCGGCAACGACGCGCAGACGAACGCCTGCGTGTCCCGAGCAGAATTGACACCGCCCAGCGACAGGACGTAGTCCTCTCTGGATGCGTGACCTCGTGGGTCGCACGGCGCTCGAAACTGCTTGTCCGGTCGTGAGGAACGAAATGGGTACTCATCGCTTCAGCTCTTCTCTCTGGGCGGCGCTCGTGGCCGCGGTCGTCACCACTGGCTTCGTCGGCTGCGCCAAGCCGCACTCCGTGCAATTCGCAGGGAGCGTTCCTTACACGCTTCACAACGACGTCGAGGACACGATTTGCAGCGTGCGCATGGCCCCCAGCACCCTCGACAATTGGGGTGAAAACTGGCTCTCCGAAGGGGAGGGGATCGGCGCTGGAGGAGATAGGACCTTCATGACCCTCGGAGACCCCGACTGGGCCGCCGAGGTGACTTTGTGCAACGGCCATATCCACTCCGGCAACCACCTGTCCGTGGCCAGCGCCACGACGACCAACGTCTCGGCGCTGCCGCGCATCACGTCGGTCGTGACGGTGGTCAACGACAGCGCCGACGAGATTTGCAGTCTCTTCATGGCGCCACCGAACTCGCCCTGGGGCAACAACTGGCTCGCCTACACCATCCCCAGCGGCCAAGAGTCCACGTTTCTCGTCTACAAGTACGACACTTGGTATCTGCAAGCGGTGATGTGCAGCGGTCGCATCTACGAAGGTAGCGTCGCGACCTTGGACCCTCAGCGCGTGGCGGTGTTGCAGCAGATGGCCGACGTCTCAGCCGTGGTGACTTTGATCAACAACCTTCAGGCCGACCTCTGCGCCGTTCAGATCGCCAGCACGACGGACGCCGACTGGGGATACAACTGGCTGCAAGCCGACACCTACGTGCCAGCCGGCAACGCCTGGTCGGCCATCGTCCGTCAGGTCGACCAGTTGGCGCTGCGCATGACCGCTTGTGACGGTCGCATCTGGGAAGGCCGCGGCTACCAAGGCGTGCAGGACTCCACCATCGAGCTCGGTTGGCTGGCGCTGGTCTATGAGCCGCCGCCCGCACCGGTCTATGTGGAACCGACGGCTCCCGTCTACGAGCAGCCGACGGCCGGCTATACCGACACCTCCTCTGGAAACAACGGCTCATCGGGCAGCTACGGCTCGTCGGGTGGCAGCACCGACTCGGGCGGGTACGGCTCCGGGGGCTACGGCTCGTCGGGCGGAGGCGGCTCGTCCAACAGCGGTGGCAGCAGTACGATTGCGCCCTCTTGTTCGCTGACCGCGGCGCCGCGCTGCGACGGCAACGCTGTTCTGTCCTGCCAGGACATCGGCGGCGGAATGGTCGCAGAGCACCGTCAAGTCTGTCCCTTGGGCTGCAAGAACGCCGCCTGCGTCTACGCCTACCAGCTCTGCAAGGCGCGCTTCGCGGGCTCCGGTTCCTGCCCGTCCGAGTGCGACCGGAGCTACTCAGTGAGCGTCAATGGCAACTCCTACTGCACCTCGTCCTGCGGCCCAGGAGGCGAGTGTCCCGCGGGCACAGCCTGCACCAGCGACGGCACCTGTCTGCCACCCTGCAGCGTGCCCGGGGATTGTCCGACCGGGTTCCTGCCCTATTGCGGCAGCTCGGGTTTCTGCGGCGGGATATAGGGCCGGCGAGATGCGCTTCAGCGCGGTGCAAACCGCGCACCGAGCCAGGCGCAGAGCGCCTCCAGGGCGTCTTGATCGGCTTGACTAAAGGCCGCCGGCAGCTCGGAGTCGACATCGAGGACGCCCAGCAGAGTTCCGCTTGGCGTGAGGATGGGAACGACCAGCTCCGAACGCGTCGTCGTGCTACAGGCGATGTGGCCCGGAAACGCCGTAACGTCATCGACGCGTTGAGTCTGTCGAGCGCGCGCGGCGGCGCCACAGACCCCACGGTTCAGGTCGATGCGCAGACAGCCGTGCGAGCCCTGGTAGGGGCCGATCACCAAAGTCTGCGGCTCGAGGAGCCGGTAGAATCCCGTCCAATCGAAATAGTCGAACGCCTCGTGCAGCTCGCAGGCGACCGTGGCCAGGGCGCAAATCCAGTCGGTCTCGTCGGCGAGCATGGCTTGTAGGGCCTCGAAGACCACTGCGTGGTGGGCGCTTCGTTCGGTCTCGGTCGCACTTTGGAGCAGGAGTTCGTGCATGGATTGCAAAGGGCAGGGCGCGTGACGTCGAGTCGTCCGGTTATCAGGCCAAATCTCCCGCGGTGCAACTGAGCTGACCGGCCTCACCTGCCTCACACCTATTTTGTCATGGGGGAGCTGCGGCCGACAGCGACGCTGGGGTTCGAGCACGACACCCAATGTCCTCTGCCTTGACGGCGAGCCATGCTCTCGACCACGCTGAAACAGCACCCAAACTGCGTAGAGGCCCCTGTGACCGACGGCCCCACACAATTCGGAGACTACACCCTCGGCGACTGCTTGGGCGCCGGCGGCATGGCCGTGACCTACAAGGCTCGCGAGTCCCTCTCCGGGCTCGGCGAGCGTCTGGTGGCGATCAAGCAGATCCTCCCCGAACGGGCGACACAGGAGAAGTTCCACGAGATGTTCCTCGAAGAGGCACGCATCGCCTCGCTCCTGAGCCACAAGAACATCTGCAGTGTCTACCGCAGCGGGGAGATCGACGGCGTCCTCTTCATGGCCATGGAGTACATCGACGGCTTCTCGCTCGCCGAGCTGGAGGCCATGGCCCATGAGGCCGGGCGCCCGTTCCCCATCGAAGCGGCGCTCTTCATCGTCAGCGAGCTTCTCGAGGGTCTGCATGCGGCCCACACCCTGGAGGACTCCAGCGGACGTCGCCTCGAGCTGGTGCACCGCGACGTCTCGCCGCAGAACGTCCTGATCTCCAAGAAAGGGGAGGTGAAGCTCATCGACTTCGGCATCGCCAAAGCCCTCGGCCGCCGGTTTCAGACCCGGACAGGCGACATCAAGGGGAAGATTCTCTACCTGAGCCCAGAGCAAATCGAGGGCGTCAAACTCGACGCCCGCAGCGACCTCTTCTCCGTCGGGCTGATGTTCTACGAGCTGCTCTGCGCGGTCCATCCGTTGCGCGGAGAGAACGACGTGAGCACCATTTTCAACTTCCTGACCAAAGCCATCCCGCCCCCCTCCGCACACCGCGCCGAGCTCGACCCGGGCGTCGACGCCTTGGTGCTGCAGGCGCTGCAGGTCGATCGGGACCACCGCTGGCCGGACGCGCGGGTCATGGGCGATTCGGCGCGAGACCTTCTGGGCGCGCTGAGGCCGGGGTATCGCTCCCGTGACCTCATCGACTCCTTGAGCCCCGTGTTGGAGCTGTCCGGGCAAGGCCTGAACGCCTTCAGCAGCACGGCGACCGGCCTCAGGAGCGGGTTTTACACCGGTGGCGGCGCCGCGGCCCTCGGAATCACAGGCTCGAACGTGTTTCCCCGGGCCAATCCCCGGCCAGAGTCCTCGGCGGTGCTCAGCGGAGGCGGTTCGGGGCTTGCCGCCCTTCGAACCGAGACGCCGCGCAAGGGCGGCCGTTCGCGCTGGGGTTTGCTCGGGGTCGGTCTGGTCATTATGGCGCTCGGAGTGGCCTTGGCTGTTGGGGCCATGAAGTGGGGAGCTGGGCAGCCCCAGGCCTCTCCACCCCAGGCCTCTGCTGAGTCTCCCGTGCCCAAACCCTCGCCGCCCGAAGCGGCGAGCGTTCCTCCTGCCTCCACGCCCGAGGTCGCGCCCAAGGTGCCCGAGGCCAACCCCCCAACGCCACCCGAGCCCGAGCCCGCTCCGAACAGTGTAGAGCCCTCTCTCAACGACGCAGACCCTTCTGCTGCCAACGAGCCGAGAGCCTTTGGTCAGGTCATTGCCAGCGCGGTCGCGAACGCAGGGACGCGAGAGGGCTCACCTCCGGCCACAGTGCAGGAAACCGAGCGAGAGCCAGTCGCTCCGCAGGCTCCTCCAGCACCAAAGGTCCCAGCTCCGTCTGCCAAAGCCCTTGCTCGAACTCTGCAAATCTCAGGCGACACCGGCTCGAGCTGGCTCCGCTTCGAATACACCGCGCTCATCGCGGAGCAGGACGCCCTCTCGAGTTACGGTCGTTCGCTCGTGATGATCGCCGCCTACCTGAGCAAATCGCAGGCGTATTACCAACGCGGCATCCAACCCCTGCTGCCGAAGTGCAAAGGCCAAACGCGCTTCTTCCCCATCGGCTCCGAACAGCGCTTGATCCAAAAACAGCTTCAGAGCCAGTTCAAAGGCGACTTCTTGGGGCTTCAGGGCGACCTCGACACCTTGATGGACAGCTACGACGACCTGGTTCAGCTCTCGGACCGCCTCGAGCCGTACTACAGCAGTGGGCGCGTCTCCGACGGCTGCAAGTTGGGACGCGAGCTCGACGGTGAGTACAGCAGCGGGCTGGAGACGACGCTGAGCCAACTGAGCGCCGTGCTCACCCGCCTCGATGAGGTCAAAGAGCGCTCGGACGCGCAGGCCCTCACCTGGCTGAAACGCAATGGAGACCTTGGCGTCGAGGTCCAACTGCGGCTCCTGACTCAGAGTTCGTCGGCCTTCTTTCGCTCGCAGGTGCACCAAACTCAAGACCTAAAGAGCGCTGAGAAGCCCGCATTCGTGGAGGCCAGTGCCGCGCTCCGCTCCGAGATCGCGGCGTTCGACGCCTTCGTCCGGCAGGAAAAAGGGGCGCTCAACATGACTGGGGTGAAGGACATTCTCGACAGCTTTGACGAACTCTCCAAGGCGCTCGCCTCGCTCGAGACCTCGAAGAAAGCTGTGACCTACGAACAGCTCGTGGGCCTGTGGCAACTCTACTATTTGGGAATCGCCCTCAACCTGCACTGGGTCGAGAGCCACGGCCAAATTTCGGCGCTCCCGCTGCCTTGAGCCCTGTTGGCAGGCACCGAGCACACCGCGCACACCTCAAACGTTGAAAGCAGCCGTTCATGCCGCTAGACAGGGAGATGCAGAACAAAGAGCGTCACCTGGAGGGAACCGAGATGAAGAAGATCGAGGTCCAGCGCCACCCATCCGAGGCCGAGCTCGAGCGACTGGGCGCTCGCGGCTGGCCCATTTGGACGAAAGAAGTGTCGACGTTTCCTTGGAGCTACGACGAGCGAGAGGTCTGCTTCCTGCTCGAAGGGCAGGTGACGGTCACCCCTGATGACGGAGAGCCAGTGTCCTTCGGGGCCGGCGATTTGGTCACTTTCCAAGCGGGCCTGTCGTGTACTTGGAACGTTCGCGAACCGGTCCGCAAACACTACGCTTTCGGATGAGACGCAATCAATTTCCACGTGACTCGGCACCGAGCAGTCTCGAGGCGAGCCAGCTCTGTTGCGAGTCACGCGCGAATTCCCTCGAGGTGGCTATGGGCTTCCAGCAGCAGACATCGACCCTGAACCGTGCTGTCTTGGCCGTTGTTGCGCGCTTCCGGCGCGCAACCCTTCGGGTTTGCACGACTCTCCGCGATCCGTGGCTGCGAATTCTCGTAGCCTTGGCGCTCGTCGGGTTCAGCGCCTGCGACGACGGAGCCGGAACGGCTTCGCAGAATGACAGCGCGGCCCTCGACGTTCCTGCCGACGCCGCATTGGACGCGGAGGTCGCGGAAGAGCTCCTCGAGGACGGGGCTGCGGACGCTCCCCTCGAGGTCGCCGATCTCACCGACGCCGCACAAGACTTGCTCGACATCGTTGAGGACTCATCGAACGAGGTGGCCGACGAGCTCGACGACGTCACCCAAGAGCTCCCCGACGACGTCGCCCTCGTCTGCGCCGAATTCGAGAAACGCTGCAGCACCACCGGCAACGTCGAGACGTGCAACAGCAACGTCTTCGTAGAGACCGAGGATTGTGCTGGCTTTGGGTGCACCAACGGGGTCTGTGAGCCTTCACCGACGGACGCCTGTTCGGCGCAGACTAGCCTTGTCGCCGCAGGGTCGGCTAATGGCAGCACCGACACCCTCTCCGACACGCACCAATGGTCGAACGTCTGCACGCTCGACTACTACGGGTTTACGCCCACAGGACCGGAGAGCGTCTACGCGCTGACGATCCCAACCCTCGGCTTCTACGACATCGACCTGACCTCCATCGACGCGACCTATTTCGGAGTCTACCTGCGCAGCGCCTGCGACGACCCCACCTCCGAGCTCATCGAAGTGTGCAACGGCAACGACCTCGCTGGCGGTCCAATCCACCTCGAGGGGCTCTTTGCCAAGGGCAGCTACAGCCTCTTCGTCGACGACTTCGCGGAGAACGGCAATGGACCGGGCGCCTTCTCGCTCTCGGTGCAGCCCAAGCTCACGCCGGGGTGCTACGGTCAGGTGCCCCAAGTCATCGACGTGTCGACGGGCTCCGTGACGCTTCAGGGCGACACCTCGACGGCCTCGAATGGGACTTGGGCGGTCGAATCTCAGTGCCCACAGACCGCCTTCATGACGACGGGGGCAGAGCGCAGCTACGCCTTCGCCCTGGCCCAGCGCAAGACAGTCCGCATCACCGCGACCCCCTTGACCCCCGCCGACAGCGAGCTGGAAATCTACCTGCGCAGCAACTGCCAAGATCGCTACTCGCAGCTCGCCTGCGCCTACTCGCCGGCGGGCGGCATCACCTCGACGATTCAGCAGGAGCTGCCGGCCGGAGGGTACACGCTTTTCGTCGACGACTTCGCGTCGGTGCGGGACGAAGCACAGACCTTCACGCTGACGGTCGAAGTGCTCTGAACGCACGTTTCGGTCCCTCAGAGCGGCAAGAAACAGGAAAGCCCTCGCGCGGGTGAGGGCTTTGTTTCCTGAGCGAAAGGGCCTTACTCGGTCGCGGTGACCTCGCAGCCGCCAGATTTTCCGTCGGCGGCGAGATGGCAGCTCTGACCTTCTGGGCACTCCTGGGTCATCGTCCACTTGTACTCGGAGTACGAGGAGCAGAAGAGGCGTTTTTGTCCGACGCAGGACATGAGGGCGTCCATGGCGCCGAGCCCTGCGCAGGAGCCGCCGACTTCCACGGTGCCTTCTGCGGCGGCCTTTTTCAAGGCCTCGATGTCAGTGGCACCCGCTTCAGCGGCAGCGCCACCCTCTTCGGCGCCTTCTTCTGGAACGGCTTTGTCCTCAGCGGGGGCCTCGCCCTCTTTGGCCTTCTCTTCGGTGGTGGCCTTCTTCTCGTCCTTGGCTTCCTTCTTGGAATCACAGGCGGAGAGACCGAGCAGAGCTGCGAATACGACGAACAAGAGAACGTAAGACTTCATGGGGACCCCAGTGTCTGTGGGTTGAGGGAAAAGCTGAGCCAGGGATTGTGCTCGATGTGCTCGGAAAGTCACGCATTGAGGCACTGCTCGGCTCTCCTCTTGAGAGCCATTGGCGTGTGACGTGCGTTGGCAGCGCGAGGGCAGGGCGCAAGGAGGCGCCTTGACGAGCGCTCGCGACTGTGAAGGATTGGCCGGCCGTCCCTGGCGGACCGCGCTCGAGCTCCCTTTCCCAGCCAAGCGATCGCGAAGACCCCCAGCACGCCTGCCGCTCCGCGACGCCGCCGGCGGGCTCCCCTGACCTCCACGTGTGAGTCTGTTTTGAAAATCCTCGTCACTGGTGGTGCCGGCTTCATTGGTTCGAACTTTCTCAACTTGCTCGTCCCAAGGCACCCCGAGCACCAGTTCCTCAACATCGACAAGCTCGGCTACGCCAGCAACCTCCACAACCTCAGCGCCATCGAGGGGTGCTCGAACTACCACTTCGCGCGACTCGACCTCACCGACGTCGACGGCGTGAACGACTGCTTCGAACGAGAGGCGCCCGACGTCGTCGTGCACTTTGCCGCCGAGAGCCACGTCGACCGCAGCATCAAGTCGCCGACGGGCTTCATCCAGTCCAACATCGTCGGCACCTTCAACTTGCTGGAGGCGTTTCGAAACGCTTCGCACACGCCTTCTCGGTTCCACCACGTGAGCACGGACGAGGTCTACGGGTCGCTGGGGCCCGAGGGACGCTTCGTCGAGGACTCGCCTTACGACCCGTCGAGCCCGTATTCGGCGTCGAAGGCGGCCAGCGACCACCTGGTTCGGGCCTGGGGTCGGACCTATGGGTTGCCCTTCACCATCACCAACTGCTCGAACAACTACGGACCCTTCCAGTTCCCCGAGAAACTCATCCCGCTGATGATCCTCAACGCCACCGAGCACGTCGCGCTGCCGGTCTACGGCCAAGGGCTCAACGTGCGCGACTGGCTCTACGTCGACGACCACTGCGAGGCCATCTGGACCGTCCTCGAGAAGGGGCAGCTTGGCGAGACCTACAACGTCGGGGGCGACAGCGAGAAGAAGAACCTCGAGGTGATTCACGAGATCTGCGACATCGTCGCCGACCTGCGTGGCGAAGACCCCGAGTCCCTGCGCCAGCTCATCACCTCCGTCACCGACCGGCCCGGGCACGATCTTCGCTACGCCATCGACGCCACAAAGCTAGAGCGGGACTGCGCTTGGCGACCCCGCGAGAGCTTCCACTCGGGTCTCGAAAAGACCGTTCGCTGGTACCTCGACAACCCGGCCTGGGTCGAGAGCGTCCGCACCGGCGCCTATCGGGACTGGCTCGCCACCCAGTACGCCACAGACAGGTCAACCCATGATTAAGAAAGGCATCGTCCTCGCCGGTGGCTCAGGCACGCGCCTGTACCCACTGACGCGAGCCTTCAGCAAGCAGCTCCTCCCCATCTACGACAAGCCGATGATCTACTACCCGCTGACCACGCTCATGCTGGCGGGCATTCGGGAGATCTTGATCATCACCACGCCGCAAGACCGCCCGCTCTTCGAGAGCATGCTCGAGGACGGCTCGGCTTGGGGCATTGACCTGCAGTTCGCCGTTCAGCCCGAGCCGAAGGGCATCGCACAGGCGTTCTTGATCGGCGAGAAGTTCATCGAGAACCAAGGCTGCGCCCTGGTCCTCGGCGACAACATCTTCTACGGCCGGTCGCTGGCGGGTGCGCTGCGGCAGGCGTCCTCTAGGGAGCGCGGCGCGACGATCTTTGCCTACTTCGTGCGCAACCCGCAGGACTTCGGCGTGGTCGAGTTCGACGCCCAAGGCAACGTCGTGAGCCTCGTCGAGAAGCCGCTCAAACCCCGCTCCAACTATGCGGTGACGGGCATCTACTTCTACGACGAGCAGGTCGTCTCCTTGGCCGGCGCGCTAAAACCCTCGGCCCGCGGCGAGCTGGAGATCACCGATCTGAATCGCCAATATCTCGAGCAGGGCTCGCTCTTCGTCGAGCAGCTCGGACGAGGCAGCGCCTGGCTCGACACGGGCACGCCAGATTCGCTGATGCAGGCGGCCAACTTCGTGCAGACCATCCAGTCGCGCCAAGGCTTGCAGATCGCCAACCCCGAAGAGGTCGCCTTCAAGCAAGGCTGGATCTCGGCCGAAGAGGTCCTCAAACGCGCCGAGTTGTTGAGCAAGACGGCCTACGGCGAGTACTTGATCGCGCTGGCCGAGGGGAGGCTGCAGTAGATGAAGGTCACGCCGACAGAGCTTCCCTCGGTGTTGTTGGTGGAGCCGCAGGTCTGGGGCGATGCGCGGGGGTATTTCTACGAGAGTTTCCGCAGCAACACCTTCCAAGACCTAGGTCTCCCCTCGCACTTCGTCCAGGACTCCTTCTCCCGCTCTTCGAAGGGGACGTTGCGCGGCCTGCACCTGCAGCATCCGTTTGGGCAGGGCAAGCTCATCGCCGCCATCGTCGGCGAGATCTTCGACGTGGCGGTCGACGTCCAGGTCGGCTCGCCGACGTTCGGTCGCTGGATCGGCCGCGTCTTGTCTGACCAGAACATGCACCGACTCTACCTCCCGCCCGGCCACGCCCATGGCTTCGCGGTGCTGTCCGACGTCGCGGTCGTGTCGTACCGGTTCACGGAGTACTACCACCCGGAGAGCGAGCTCGGCGTGGCCTGGAACGATCCCGAGATAGGCATCGACTGGCCAGTCGCGGGCCCGTTGCTCTCGGACAAGGACCGGCGCTGGTTGCCGTTGGGCGAGCTCGAGGAGGGCCGGTTGCCGAGGGTGAGCTCGGGTCGGTGAGGCGGCTCAAGAAATGGCGCGTAGCCAACCCGACGATCGCGGCGATTTTCATAGCAGTCATCTGAGACGCTGCGCGTCATCCAAGGGATGAGAAAACATCAGA
>Ga0210044_10008331_pt1 | contig 12956 bp, 18 predicted proteins | sample CryGey13umfilter_2_FD_183959 | JGI IMG/M metagenome (GOLD analysis project Ga0210044, IMG submission 183959) | Groundwater microbial communities from aquifer in Utah, USA - Crystal Geyser 4/9/14 3 um filter (SPAdes) (version 2) | ecosystem: Environmental > Aquatic > Deep subsurface >... | reverse complement strand
TTGGATCAGAAATAAAATCACATCATGATACAATGAAAGAAAAAGAGTTATTGTATCGTGTGCTGGCTTACAACTGTCATAGAATGACTATGATTTCTTGTTTATTGTGGATGATTTCTAGGAAGCCCTTAAGGTAAGTCTTAACGTTTTTGATTCTTTTTCTAGATTGATCACGCCTACCGTTTAGAAATAGTAAATATTGTATAGAAACAGACTTAGACAGGGATCTAAGTAGATCTAGATAAATGATTTAGTTTATCTAAACACAAAAGAAGACTAGACTTGAATTATTCCTTGTTTAACTAGATACTCTATTCCTTTGATAAAATCTCCATCAGTAATGGTGCCAGAAGACCACCAGCATGCAGTATTTTTTATCCAACTAGGAATAGGTTGTATTTCGGTACTTGTAGAATTCGTAGGTGGAATAACAATCACGTTTGTAGTAATTAGATATTGAATTGCTTGAATAAATGCAGAATCTTCAATTTCTTCACCACACCAGTATCCTGCAATATTTTTTACCCAAGTTGGAACTGTAAATTCTTCTTGTTCAACAGTTACAAGAAATGATTTTTCGGTGATATTACCATATGAATCTGTAACAGAACAATTTACAGCGGTTGTCCCTATTGGAAACATTGAACCAGACGATGGAGTAGCTGATGTTTTTGTGTTGGAAGAAAAACTATATTGTGAATTCTGTCAATCTCATGATTGTGAACATGTTCAATTTGCGGCACTACAACCAGAAGCAATAGAATTACTTACGTTTGATAAATCACAAAATCCAAGTTAGATTTAGATTTAATTATCTCTCTTTTGATTTTTCAATAACTCTCATTCGTCTTTCAAGTTTTTCTATTCTTGCATTTTTTACTTCTAGTTCAGTAATTTTCTTTTGTTGTTGTTCATTCTTTATTCTAAGACGTTCTGATTCATCAATTGTCAATTCAGATATCGCCTTTTTGTATTCTTGGAATAATTTTTCAAATACAGGTACATTGTATGTATCATCCAATGGAATTGTTATTGCATGTCCCATCATCTTCTCAGCAAGAATAATTTTCATTCCATCAGTGTTTTTTACTATCGTATTCCATCTTTTTCTAAAACCGTGATCTATCTGAATATCATATCTTTTTGATGTGTTTGTCACACGCAATCCAGTTCTTTCTAATCCTCTATTAATTACACCACATACGGATGTTTTTTTCATTGCAACTGCTTTTGCCGTTCCGAATTGATATGTCGTTCTAAACAACGGAGATTCAGGATTCAGATATTCTCGATCGTTTTTCCTTTTCTCAAGATAAATATCCAGTATCATTGATGCCTCTGGGGTAAGAAAAGTAACGTATTCGTCTTTTGTATCTGCATAGACTGTGACCATCTTACAGTCTTCCTTGAAATCAATCACATGTTTCAGTTTGATATCTTGAATTGCACCTACACGAACACCTGTAGCTGCAAGAAAATGAATTATTGCCTTGTTTCTCATAACTCTTTCAAATTCAAGCATCAATGCAATATGCTCTGTGGTGTATGGTTTTCCACCAGTTCTCTTGCCTACTTCTGGCAACAGTCTGTTGATTTTTTTCCATTTAATCTCAAGACCATTAGCATCACAAAATAACTCAAGAGGGGAAAGATGGTTTTTTATCCCATTGCTTGAAAGTCCTTCAGATTTTTTCTTCATGACAAAGTCTTCAATCATTATCTGAAGCATCTTAGAGTCCATTACAGCCAATGAATCATAGTCTTTTAATTTGTAAAATGACATGAATTTGTTTAATCCCCAGGTGTATGTTTTCAGGGTTTCTTTGCTACGGATCGAGTTTGAAAATACCAGAAATGATCTTTGCATGCAAGAATCATGTGCCTGTATTAATTAAATACCGTTATCCATGCGTTAATTTCTTAACTAATGTAAGAAATTCATCTTCAGGCATGGGTGGAATTTTCATTATTTCTAGATTTTCAGAAACATGTTCTGGTGATTTTTGTCCTACAAGTGGAGATAGAACGCCAGGGGATGAACGAATGAACTGTAATGCACGAAGTGATGGTTTTAGATCATTAAACTCTGGCATTGCACCAGGAGTCAACAATCGTCCTTGCATTAATGGTACGCTTGTAAATACTCCAATATTGAGATTAGATGCTGCTTCTAATAAGGAAACAGGTCTTCCATCAAGTGTTTGATTTTTTGCAAGCAGAGCTTGATCATAATACATGTTAAATGGGAGTTGAATGAATCGAAAGCCATGATTCTCACCACCAACTTTTTTTGCCAATTCTACTGTATCTTGTAATGAAAGATATTGTGGATTGTCAGAAGAAACACGAAAACACTCCCATGTAGCCATACCATAAAATTTTATTTTTTCTTCTTTTCGTTTTTGTTCATACAATTCAAAGACCAATTTTAGATTTTCTAAAAACTTTTCTTTTGAGATGTCTTTGATTTGACCCTCGACTGCATTATGCAAATATATTAAATCAATACAATCCAATCCCAAATTTTTTAAACTACGTTCTAACTGATCATCAAGATATCTAGTAGTCATACAATGATATCCTGAAGATATGTCACCTTCTTTTAGCACTCCTTTTTGAGTATATTCAGTTTTAACATATTCCCAAAATTCTTGTTTTATATCAGCATCATTTGTGACATAACCATTTTTTGTGCTGATGAAAATTTGATTACGTGAAATCTTTCCCTCGCTAATTAATTCAAAGATTGCTTTTCCTACAGATCGTTCTGCTTTTTGTGCCCTGTAATTAATTGCCGTATCAATTACATTAATTCCAGATAAAACAGATTGTTTAACTGCATTTTTTACAAGTTCATCGGTATGTTCATTCGGTTCTCCTAGATAGGTACCTATACCTACATTAGATAATTCAAGACCATGAATTTTCTTAAAATTTAATGAATTTACGTTCGAATTTTTGATAAATTTACTGGTTCCTTCAGAGGTAGCAAATCCAGATATCATAAAAAACATCAGACATTACTGAATTTATGTCTAGATCATCAAAATACTGAATTGATCAAAAAACTAAATACAAACAATGCACCAGTAAGCCTACTAAACTTTAGCGTATTAGACATTGAAGGCATCAATTCATCTACAGAATCAAAATTTTGCCTCAGACCAATACCAGCCTTTAACAATAATGGTATGCTAAATAATGTAATAATAGATAAGATTGGAAAAATTCCAAAAAAGATGCCTGCCATTATCAAAAAATAAGAGATCAGAGGAAAAACCCAAAAAATAGATGCAGCTCTTTTTTTACCAACCGCAATCACAAGAGTTTTTCTTCCTTTAGATTTGTCTGCATCATGATCAGGAAATGATGCAATAAAAAGAACCAAAGAAGATAAAACACCTACAACTATTCCACCTAAAATTGATTCAAATGTTATTTGATTAGATTGAATAAAAAACGTTCCAAGTACAATCATAGCACCCTTTACTGCAACAAAAAATTCTGCAAGTCCAGAATCTACAATTTTTGTAGAGTAAAAATAGATAGATAAAATTGCAAACCCCAGAATTGCAGCAATAATTATTCCATCTGTAAATACAAAATAAAATCCAATGACAGAACCTAATATCAAAAATCCAATTCCTGCACGATAAACAGAGGATGGTTTGAGTAGTCCTTCTGGTAAAACACCTGTTCCGCCACTCATTTTTGTTCTTTTTGTAATAGTATCTATTCCTCTTTTGTAATCCCAGTAATCATTTAACAGATCAACGCTAGCATGAAGTGCCATCACGCCAGCAAATGTCAAAACAGCATCAAAAGGGTCAATAGTAGAATTTTGACGCCAAGTTATTGCAAGACCAAGAGATACGGCAATAACTGAGGCTAAAAGAAATCGAATTCGAATTACTCTTAACCAAACGGAGAGTTGCAATTAGGCATACAAAATTTTAGTCTAGTTAAATTTCTTCTTCTTCCCATTCTTCTTCTAAAGGCACTTTTGATTTTCTAAGGAATAATACAACCAGCACACCTATCAAAAGTATTGCTGCAATAATTACATAAACAATCCACTCAGGTAAATCAAGATCCACGGTATTCAAAGTTTTGTCTGGAGCATCAACATTGATGGTCAAAGTATCTTTTCCTTCAGAATAACCTTCTGCGGTTGCAATAAAATTCAATGAAATACTAGGACCGTTTGTTGCAGTTAATCGAATAATGGCACTACCATCAGGTCCAGTTCTAACTACATCGGAATCAACTAAAGAATTTCCATCAGTATTTATTTTAACAGATGCGCCTGCTACAGATTCAGCATTTTCATCATCAATGAATAATTTAAATTCAATTTGTTTGTCAACTGGAATTATATCATCCAAGCCACTAGTAAAGATCTTTAATTTTGTCAATGAAGAATCAGTACTGATTTCAGATTCAGTTCCAATAACACCTTTTGCACTAGCTGAAATTACAGATTTACCTATTACCCCAGTAGTTTCAATTGGAAATAGTGCATAAGAAACACCAGAACGAATTACCGCATCATCAATTACTTGTATCAGACTTTCTTTAGATGAAGTAATTTTGGATTTTACATTATATGAAGGAATTATTGGGTTACCTTGAAGATCAACTATTTGCACTAGCCCAAAATTATGTATTGCTGCAGAACCTCAAGAGGCATTAAAAATTGCATTAAGAAAAAAAGAAGATGAAGTAAATAGAATAAAAAAAAGAAGGGGAGGCAATTATTGAAAAAATTAACAACGAGATTACCACTAAACAAGGCACAAATGTGCCTACATTCAGAGTAGTGCAAGGAAGAGGAAATATCTATGCAGACATTGCACAATTAATTGAAAATTCATCAGGAACAATATACATTTCAACAACACTTGAAGATATATCTAGAATGTATCATAGTGCCATACCTGAAAAGATCACAGTGTGTGAAAAAAGAGGAGGAAAAGTAAGATTACTCGTAGAATTAGATGATCCAACATTAATTTCATTTGTAAAAAGATTCAATGCAACTGAAACTAAAATTTGTAAGATACCATCAAAAGGAAGAATGGTAGTTCAAAAAGACAAACAAATGATAATGTCAGATTCTACAGCTGCAAGTCAAATGTCTGCAAATTCAGAATCAGATTTCTCTCTATGTACAAACTCATCTGAAATGATAAATAATATACATAGTCTTTGCAGTTTATTATGGGATACAGCCCAACCAATAACATCACTTGATGTGAAAAATTATATCAAAAAATAAAACAGACACATAATCAAAATTTAAAAAAGCATATAATTTATTTTGAATGAATGGTATTATAAAATCTGAAAAACAAAGATCATATTATGTTAGAAGGACTATAAACCCCACAATTTCGTAAACGTTCAAATCTTTTTAGAACAAATAATGCAGTTTCTCGAACATCAACGCTAGGATCATCTAGAGCTTTTCGAATTAATGGTTCTGCTTCATATGCACGCATTAATCCTAGAGATTCAATTGCTTCATGTTTTGCCAAAATACTGGTGTTATATAGTGCAGTATTTACCAACACGGGGATTTTTTCGCGCATATTTCTTGCAGCTACCTGAAAACATGCTTCGTGTTTTACTACACCGTTAGTATCATTTAGCAATACCCATTCAAGAACATTAGATACATTTTGAAACATTGAATCATTTGGATCTTTTTTTTCTGCTAATTCACCAATTAACCAAACTGCATCCCAACGTTTTGATTCATCTTTTTCATTTTTTAGTATTTGTTCACATTTTTCAAATCTCTCATTAGAGGGAAGTGAACGAATATTGTTTTCATCAAGTAACTCTATTCCCATTCCCATGTTTGGGAATGGGGGGTTTTTAAAACTAGCGATATACTAAGATGGGATAATATGAAAAACAGGCTCAAAATCAAAACTAGAGCAATAAAAAATCACCATCAGCAAAAGTTTATCTAAGATTATCAAATAAAAATGACTCATAAAATGCTAAATGAGAAAATAGAAAAACGCAGCATATCCAGGATTAGTCGTTTTGGTTTATTTGCAAAAGAAAAAATTTTCAAAGACGAAATAATTTGGGCATCAAGTGAGGATACCATAAAGACAATTCATGTAACAGAACTAGAAAGATTAGCAGATAGTGAAAGACAAGATTGGATAGACCATTGTTATCAAATTGGAGATTATTATCACATGGATATAGATGACACACGATTAATGAATCATAGTTGTGAACCAAATACCTTAGATTTTCCAAAAGAGAACCCAAATGCAATAATTGCTGCAAGAGATATTGAAAAAGATGAAGAAATAACTTGGAATTATCTTCCATTTATGAATCCATTTCAAGTCTTTCACTGTAATTGCGGAAGCAAGAATTGCGTCAAAATTGTTAAAAAAATGCAATTATAAAAAATAACTCATAGTTTACAAAACATCATCAAAAATATGTCTAAAACTACTAATGTCAATATCAAAAATAGATAATTAAAAATTTAAATGATTAACATGTGGTGATAACGTATGAGTGCAGATGTGGTACCAGAAAAGCTAGATAGTGTGATCAACTACAAGATACTAGCAATCATCGGTGTACTTGTTATAGGATTTCATATTTTGGTAAACGTCACAGAAGAATCAGACAGGATAGTATATGGATTTTCAATGATCATTCCAGCAAGTGATCTGTTTTTAGCTTTATCGTTGCAAGAAAGTATTCTGGAACATTAGTATATTCAAAAGCATACAATATGTTAGTAATAGCATTTTTGTTTATGTTATTTGCAGAAGGAACTTATTTAATATACGAACAAATTTTGGAATTAGAACCATATCCGTCAATTGCAGATGTATTCTTTTTTTTATTTTATCCAATGATAATTGCCTACTTAGTGATCAACATCAGATTTTTTGCGCCTAAGTTAACAAAGAGTGGACTAATTACAATAATAGGCATCCCATTAATTTCGACAGTAACATATCTTTATTTGACAATAGATGATTTTGGAAGTTTTGACTTTTTTTATGGAATAATTTTTGTTGCATCTGCATCAGTTACATTAGGATTTGCCATACAAACAGCTAAAATTTTCAGAGGAGGATTAGTCGGTACTGCATGGCTTGTTCTAGTCATAGGCATTACGATAAATTTGATTGGAGATGTATGGTATTACTATATTGAAGTGATGGATTCATATACGCTAGAACATCCAGTTAATCTTTTTTGGTATTCAGCGTATCTTTTAATCCTTTATGCATTATACAAACATAAAAAAACCCTTTAAACCTACAGTAGCATTAAAAGAATTATCAATCAAAATAGTAAAAATTCAACAAGTTGGAATTGCTTGCAGTATTACACTATCACTTAATGAAGTCTTTTTTAGTTGAACTTTAACTACAATTATATTTTTTTCAATATCCATCTTGACATTATCAAATATAGACTCATATTTTTTTATTTTTTTACCGTCAGTAGATACAGCATGATCATTTGAGATCAATAGTCCTGCATCAATTAATTGATTTATTTTTCTATATCCAGATGTTTGTGGCACATTACAAGCATCTAAAATATCAGCGATGATAAGAGACTTGTCTAAAACAGTTCCAATTATTGATTTTTTATCTTCGTCTGCAAATGATTCCAAAAATATTTTAGCCAACTCTTGATCTTTGATTATAATCCAGTTATCAGATGATTTCTTTTGTTGTTTTAGATCAATGATATTTTGTAAGAATTTTGTTTCCAAACCATCTGCACCTGCTCCAAAAAATTCTCTTAAAACGCCATCAAATTTATGAAAATCCTTTATTGCCTGCACAATGCCTAGACCATGACGTTCCATCAAACGCTGTTCTATCTTGTTTAACGTGGTTTTACCAAGATTAATCTCGATCGATTTACGTAACGTTGGGGCCAATAGATTGTCCAAACTGTTTGTCAATGTTTAAGTGTACAAACAATGTCTATTAAACTAATTGTTATATTTTTTTAGAAATGACAAATCATAATATATCATAAAATAACATACTAATCTTCCTAGTACTAACGTTAAAAACTAGATCGCTTAAATTATTTATAATAAAAATAATTATCCACGCATAAATAATTACGTTTCAATACAATTTGATACATTGTAGTTAATTGTACAAAGTAGTAAGTGTTTTAACATAACATACCAATGCATATCACCAAAAGTGGAAATAAGTAGTGAGAGACATGAATTGTACATATAGAAATGGAGATCGGATAAATTGACACTACAAGAAAATGGCATGCTTAGAAAAACAGACAACGTATCAATCAGAATAGATTCTGATTTGAGTAACAAACTACATGAAAAATCAACAGAGCAGAAAATTAGTCTAAATACTTTGATTAATCATCTTTTAGAAAAACAGGTTAATTGGAATGAATTAGCAAATGAGATGGGTTGGATATCCATATTTAGATCTACATTTCGGGAATTAATGGATTCAAATTCAAAAGAAAAAATTCAAAAAATTGCCGAAACAACAGGAGCGATGGATATAAAAAACTCATTAAACTATTTTTATGGGCATGTCAATTTAGATTCTATTTTAGAATTATTCAAGAAAAGATGCCAAAGTATGAATGTTCATTTGAGAATAATTCCAATAAACACTTCAATCAAGATCATAATTCAGCATGATCTTGGCAAGAATTGGCCATTTTTCATAATTAAACAGATGAATTCAGTACTAAATGAGATCGAATACAGAATCATCAATGATGACTCTAACAGTCAAGGGTTCTCATTTGAAATCGTAAAGATAGGAGATGAATAAAAAAATCAGGCATAAATAAACTCAAATTTTCTAGACTTAAAGGAGAATATTCTTAAGGATCGCTTTATTTCCAAATATGGGAATGAGTGTACTGGATGTTGTTAAAAAATCCCATTATGGGTATTACTTCATCATCATAGCAGCAGCGTTAGCAGCACTAATTCATGTAATTAGCAAACCAATGTTGGATGGAGGAATCAATCAAGTTGAAATTAATCCGATCGTCATGGCATTTTTGATATATTTTATCTGTGGGATATTCTTTACACCATTAGTAAAAAAATCACCAGGAAATTGCAAAATCGTCAGAAAAGACATCATGTTTATGATAATGATTGGAATTGCAGAGGGTGCAGCATTAATTACGTATTTTTATGGATTAAGTACATCCACAGCAGTAAATGCTTCGATCTTTAGTAATAGTGAAATCATTTTTGCCTTAGTTATTGCCATGTTGGTATTCAAAGAAAGATTACACATCAAAGAATGCATACCATTCTCAATGATCATTATAGGAATGATGGTAATACCAATAGGAAATGATCTTTATCAGAATAATTTTAGTTTAGGAAGTCTTGTAACTGGAGATTTATTGATAATTTTTTCAGGATTATTGTATGCAATAGATATTACGTTGTGTAAATACTTGGGAGAGCGATTTGATGTGAAAAAAACAGTACAGGTCATATCATTTACATGTGCAGCAATTACAATTTCAATCATCATATTATTCCAAATTCCAATGAATATTGAATTAGCACAGGTTCCAAACATTTTGGTTATGTCAATAGCAGGTACTGGCATGTCTACATTATTTTTCTTAATGGGATTAAAACTCATAGGAGCAGTTAGAACAGTATTGCTGTATTCAACTACATCAGTATTTGGAATTTTATTTTCTGGGATAATTCTTTCAGAAGCAATAACATATACAAACATAATTTCAGCAATCTTAGTATTAACAGGAATATTTTTGCTAAGAAACAAACTTGCAGAAACAGAAAATACAGATACAAAGCAAGATATCAATAAAACACACACAAAGCATATGACATTTACAAAAAAGAGTAAAAAAGTATCAAGCGTCACAAAATGGATTCAAGATAGAACGGGAGAAGAGATTAGGCGTGTATTTCCAAATTCAGGCATAGGATAGATACATAGAATATCCCCATTACCATAAAATGAAACTAGCCTCAAAAATTTTGCTTTTCAATAGAAATCTAAATATTTTAAAAAATACATTGTATTTTGGCAACATAGGAAAAAAACACGCATAATAAAAATAAAAAACCAGGTAAATAATTCAGATGTAATGATTTGTAAGTAATTGTATACAATTACGCGATCAAAGTTATAAACAAAAAAATAACTATTTCCAATAATGGAAACAGCAACAAGTATGTTACAATTAGGCAATTTTCCTGTAGATAAAGCAAATTACGAAGAAATCAAGGAATATTTTAGCACATTTGGTTTGACCGCAAATCAAGTAAAGGTGTTTTTTTATCTTGGAAAAGTAGGTCAGCGATCAGCGTCAGATATTGCCAAAGCTGTAGATATTCCAAGAAGTGAAACATATCATTTGTTAACTGCATTACAAAACAAAGGAATAGTCTCTGCCACGTTTGAACATCCAATTAAATTCTCAGTATTACCGATTCAAGAAGCAATTCATGTTTTAGTAAGTACAGAAACAGAGCGCTTAAAAAAATTAAAAAAATCAGGTCCAATTTTAGAAAAATTATGGGAAAAAATTCCAGGGGTCACAGCAGACTCCAACACAGAACCAGAAGAAAAATTCCAAGTATTACAAGGTGGAAACCAAGTAAACAGTAAGATATTTGACATGATCTTAAATGCAAAAAATCAATGCAGAATATTTGGATCAGAAAAAGATATGATAAAATTCTATCATGCAAATTTCTTTGAAGCATTAAACGAACATGGGATAGATTATAAAATATTATCACTAGTTTCAAAAAAATCACAATACATTTTCAAGAATATGGACAAGACAAAAATCAAAGAGTTATGCTCAACTGTAAAAGACAATCTCTGTTTTTTGATTAAAGATGATGATGAAGTACTCTTTTTTATTAAAAATTCAACAGGAAGCAATAGAGAGATGAGGGCCATATGTACAAATTCAGAAACAATAATTTATTCAAAATCTCTATTATTTAACAACTATTGGTCAAATGAAAGTAGAGAGGATTCAAATTGACTAGATGTAGTTGCGGATATTGCACTGAGGACAAAGATAACTTTGTATTACATTTGGTAAACGGATGGAATGATCTCAGAGAAGATCATAGACTAAATTAATACAAAAAAAGAATTTTTCAGATTAGAGATTCGTCGCTTACTTCAATTGGTTTTCTTCCCATAAATCCAAAATCTTTTTCATGCCAGAATTTGATTTCAGTTTCACCGTATTTCCAACAAAGCCAAACTTCTTGGTCAAATCGCTTTGAAGGAAAATCAAGTAATCCCTGCTCTACACTTTTAACCACGACGCCGGTACTTTCAAGCATTTCTAGTGCTTCATAAAATGCAGCTATTGCAGAATTGAGTTTTTGTTTGATCAAAACATAGACTTGAAAAGAATCAGTAGTTGCAATACTTGTTTGAATTTCGTGCTCCAATTTTGATATTTCATTCTTTTTTGCAAGGGCAAACTCAAATTTTTTGATTATATCAGGTAGTGCTTGATTTGCTTCGTTTATTGTAAAATATGAAAACATGTAGTACCCACCGTGTACTTGATTAAATATCTTAGGTGCAAATTTATTATCAGTGATTTTGATAATAAATTATGAATGAAGAAGAGATTGAGGGGTTAATTACTCAAACTATCAATGGAGCATCACTAACAATACCAGCATATCTAGAAGACATAAAACAAAACCAAGAAATGCTTAAAGTTGAAAATCCGCAAGAGTTTGTCTACGGAATGATAATGGGCATGGCGTTGGGAATGACAGGTGCACTATTAAGTACACATACAGAAATGCCTACTGCAGAAGAACAAATGAAGGTAAGAGACATCATATACAAATACATTCCAGAAATAAGAGAAAAGATTTTCAATTGATAAAATTTACCAAAGATGAAGAAATATTTCTTCGATCAATAGAAGAAGCAAGAATTGCAACATCACATGCAGATATACCACACGTTAAACCAGTTTCATTTATTTATCACAATGATATTATTTTTATAGCAACAGATTACCAAACCAGGACATTTAAAAATTTGCAAGTAAATCCAAGAACAAGTGTAACAATAGACATCTATGAATCTGGAAAACATAAAGCTGTTTGCATTCAGGGCAGAGTAGAAATACTAGAAAAAGAACATGAATTTTTAGAAATATACAAAATATTTGAAAAAAAGTTTGCGTGGGTCAGAAATGAACCATGGAAGGAAAATGAAGCACCATTTCTTAAAATTATCACCACAAATAAAATAAGTTGGGGCATAAATCAGAAATTAACTAAAAAATAGAAATTTAGTGTATAAGTTCAAGATCTATTTGTGTCAAAAGATCTTGAATAGAAATAGGCTTTTTATGAGTTGAACGAACACCGAGTTCTTTGAGAAATTTAACTTGATACTCATCAAGTTCAAGAGCACTTACTACAACAACTTTTCGTATTTCAGATGATTTTTTATCATTCAAATCTAAAAGAAAATCAATTCCACTGTAGTTAGGCATACACATATCAAGTAAAATTAAATCATAATGATTTTTCAAAACCATATCGAGGCCTTTTTTTCCATCAATCATACTTTCAAAATCATGGTTTTTAGTTGTGAGAATATCTGAGAACACTTCACTTATTTCAGGAACATCTTCAACGTGTAATATTTTCATGGTGTTGTATACAGAAAGGGATTCATAAAAATTAGTTTGTGCATTTGCACAAACTGAAATTTAGTTTAAAGAAGCGGATAAAGATTACGCATAAAAGATAGCAATCAAGTATTTTCAGCCAATTTACGAATGTGACTAGTATCTTTTTGATACGCCAAATCCAGAGCCTTTTGTATTTCATCAAGATTCTGTTTTGTAGTTGTCTGATTACCTCGGATGATTTTACATTCACGAATTATTGG
>Ga0210044_10008330_pt1 | contig 12957 bp, 15 predicted proteins | sample CryGey13umfilter_2_FD_183959 | JGI IMG/M metagenome (GOLD analysis project Ga0210044, IMG submission 183959) | Groundwater microbial communities from aquifer in Utah, USA - Crystal Geyser 4/9/14 3 um filter (SPAdes) (version 2) | ecosystem: Environmental > Aquatic > Deep subsurface >... | reverse complement strand
CGAATCCTACCGCCGCAGCCAATGCGGACACCTCGCCGATGGCGCCAGGAACGAGCGGCCAGGACGAGAGCGGTCGTCGCCGCGCGCTCCGCGCCCTTGGCGCAAGCTGTGCGACGCCGTCGCCGACCATGCGGCGACCACGCCGTTTCGCGCAATAATCACGGTGACCATGGCTTCCTGACGCCCGCTGCAGGGCTTTTCCCGGCCCGGCGCGGCTTGCTGCGTCCGCATTTGTGGTTATCGTGAACTTGGTCCGAGAGGAGACGCCGCGTGTCCCGAACGACCATCATGGCTTTCCGCGTGACCGGTGTGACCAGCAAGCGTTTCGCCCCGCGCACGGCGCGCCGCCTGTCGCGCGCCGACCGGCGCGTTCAGCGCACGTGCGGCGGCGCGCGTTGATGTCGCTGCTGTCCTACTACCGGGCGACGCTTGCCGACGGCGCCCGCCCTAGGGTCGATTTCTCTCGGGCGCGCGCGGCGCCGCCAGAGGCGGTGCGCGCGGGGCGGCTCGATCCGGCGTTGGCCGCCGCCATCGTGCGCGACGCGCCAAGGCGGATCACGGCGCCGCCGCAGCCGGACGCCGCCGTGGTGCTGATCGCGCCGCGTCGCGTATCCCCGGCCCGTTCAGCCGCGCGCCCTGCATCGCCAGCGATGGCGCCTCGACGATCAGCGTCGCGGCGCGGTCGGGGTATTCCGGCGCGCCGACGGCGAAGCGGTCCACCGGCTGCAGCGCCGCCCAGTCGCCCAGCGCGCACATGGCCTGCTCCGCCGCCGCCAGCGCCGCGCCGCAGTGAAACGTCACCCAGTCGCGCACCAAGGCGCAATCCGCCGCGCCCGCCAGATGCGGCGGCGTGGTCGCGTCGGTCAGCGCCAGCAGCGGCGCGCCCGCCGCAGCCGACAGCGGCGCAGGCGGCGCCGCGCCGGTCACGCGCAGGATCGCGCCGGGGCGCGACAGCGCCGCCAGCGTTGTGCGAAAGACGTGGGCGGACTGGACCGGCGCATCAGTGAAGCCGCCGCCCGGCGCATTCGCGCACCCGCCGCCCGGCGGGTTGGCGATCACTGGTCTTCTCCGCGCGCCAGCGTGAAGAACGCCACTTGGGTCTCGGCGGCGCGCGGCCTCCAGCGGCGCCAGCACCGCCGGGCGCAGCGCAGGCGCGCGACCGGTCTGCATCAGCGCGCCGTCAGCGCGACGCGGCGCGTGCGCGCCTTGTCGCGGCCCTGCACATGCGCGCAGCCGATCACGCCGCCCGCGATGCGCAGCGTGCAGCGCGTGTCGGTCGTCTCGCCCAGGTTGAACGGCGCGCCCGCCGCCCCGGCGCGGCCGCGCACCATCACCGCGTCCACCCCCGGCTCGCGCGGCAGCGCGACCTCGGGCGCGACCTCGGGCGCGACCTCGGGCGCAAAAGCCGCCAGCCGCTCGGGCTGCGCGCGCGCCAGCAGGCCCATCCACGCGCGGCGATTCTGCGTCGCGTCCATCCCCTGATCCGATATCTTGCCGTGTTGTCCGGTATCTCAAACACCTGGACGACGCTCAGCCGCACACCCGGCGCCGCGTTCCGTCGCGCGAGATCACCCATGCCGAGACCCGGCCCGCCGATGCGCGCGAGGTGGCGGCGCTGGCGCTGGCGCCCGGCGCGCTGGCGTTTGGCGCGCTGGCGCATGGGGTGGAGGGCGTGTCGCTGGCCGAGGGCGCGCCGCTGGCGGCGTTTCGGTCCGCCTTTCCCGCCGCGCGCTTTCCCGGCCTGCCGCAGGCGCTGCGCGAGACCGGCGCGATCACGGCGGCGCTGCGCGCCTGCGGGCTGCCCGATTATACCCGCGCCGCGACCCGGATCAGCGCCCACGCCGCGCGCCCGGCGCTGGCGGCGCGGCTGCGCATCGCGGCGGGGGCGCCGATCCTGCGCCCGGTCGCGGTCAACGTGGACGCCGACGGCGCGCCGGTGGAATACGGCGTCACCTGGTTCGCGGGCGAGCGGGTGACGCTGACGGTGGCGCCGGAGGGCTGCGCCGCGCCGCGCGGCCGCGCCGCTCTGCCGCTCGGCCGGCGTCAGCGCGAACGCCCCGGCGCCGCCGCGGCCGCGCGATCATCGCCTCGCCATCGGCCGTGGCGGTCCCTCTCCCCGAACGGCGGCGGTCGAGGGTCGCCGAGCCCGCAACGCGCCCACAGTCCCGCCGACAACCGAAAGGTCCGCGCCCGTCACCGCCCCGCAGCGGGTGTGGCGGTGGTCGCCTCCGGGGTCAGGACTGCGCGGCGGGGTGGCCGGCCAGGAACGCGCGCAGGTCGGTCACGCGCTTTTCGTCGAGGCTGACATAGACGAAGCCCATGTTGGTGCGCTCGGCCACCATCGCGCCGGGGAACGGCAGGTAGCTGAGTTCGCGCGTTCCGAACGACGGGCTGGCGGTGCCGACCTGCCATTCGGTGGTCAGGCTCACGTCCACCAGTTTGAGGGGCGGGCCGTCGCGCCCATCGGGGATCTCCAGCGGCACGCCCGCCAGCCGCAGGAAGGCGATCTTGTCCGCCGCCGCGCGAAAGCCGTCGATGAACTGCGCCGCCAGCGCCGACACCGCCTCGGCGCGGTCGGGATCGGCCATGTGGCTGTGCAGGGGCCCCGCCGGATCGTGGTTGTGGTCGTGACGGTGCGGACCGTGCGGGTGCGTGTGGTCGTGCGTGTGGGGGTGCGCGTGATCGTGCGGCATCGGCCTATTTCCGCTTCGCGGGCGTAGACCAGCGCCGCCCATGGGTGGCGGCGTCATAGTCGCCCATCGGCAGGCTCACCGGCTTGTCGATATGGCCCTTGTGCTTGCCCATCACGCCCGCCGAAACCATGGCGCCCAGCACGTCCACGATCACGCGGGCGCCCATAAGCGCGGTGATCTCGGACTGGTCGTAGGGCGGCGAGACCTCGACCAGCTCCATGCCGCACAGGCCTTCCGCAGCGACCTTGCCGGCCAGCGCCAGCGCCTCGCGCGGCAGGAAGCCGCCGGGTTCGGGCCAGCCGGTGCCGGGCACGAAGCCGCAGTCGATGCTGTCGATGTCGAACGACATATAGACCATGTCCACGCCGTCCCACGCCATCTCCAGCGCCATCTCGGCGGTCTTGTCGATGCCCATGCGCTCCATGTCGGACATGGTGATGATGTTGGTCTCGCGCTCCCGCGCCACCTTCACCGCCTCGCGCGGCACCTGCCAGCCGCCGATGCCGACCTGCACCAGATTGCGCGGGCTGACGTTGGGCAGGTTGGTGGCGTGAAACCATGGCGTGGTGTGCATCCGCTCGTCGAGGTCGCGCTCCTGAATGTCGGCGTGGCGGTCGAAATGCACGATGCCGATCTTTTTCGACGTGCATCCCGCGATGCCGCGCACGGTGGGAAAGCCGATCGAGTGGTCGCCGCCGATGATGATCGGCATCGACCCGGACGAGAACACATGCGCGCAGGCGCGGCTGATCTGGTCGAAGGTCTTTTCGATGTTGCCGGGGATGGTGAAGATGTCGCCCGCGTCGCAAAGGCTCATCTGCTCGCGCAGGTCGATTCCCATCTCATAGTTGTAGGGGGTGTAGAGCGCCGAGATCTTGCGCACGCCCTGCGGGCCGAAACGCGTGCCGGGCCGATAGGTGGTGCCGCCGTCGAACGGCGCGCCCAGCACGGTGGCGTCGTAGAGGCCCACCTCGGTCACGTCCTCGGCGTAGGGCGCCTTGAGAAAGGTGTTGATGCCTGCGTAATGCGGCAGTTCGCCGCGCGCGAAGGTGGGGATCGCGCGGTCCTGGATGCTGTCGGCGGCGGTCAGCCCCATGCGCAGCGCCCACTGCTTCTCCTTTTCCCACTCGTCGCCGGGGATGTCGGCCTCGGCGCGCATCGCCGTCCAGCCCTGCAGCTTGCTGAGGTCGGGGTGGTGCATCCGCCGGTCGGGCAAGCGGCGGTCGGCGGGGTGATGCGAGCGGCTGCGGTCAGGCGTCATGGTGCGGGGCGACCTTCTGCTGAAACGGAATCCCGCCGTTGCGGGCGTCGAAGTCGTAGGTGATGGTGGCGCCCCAGCGCTCCGGCGCGTCGGGGTCCCAGCGCGGCTTGTCGAACACCAGCACACGGTCGCCCAGCTTGAAGCCTTCGGCAAGATCGTGCGTGACCATGAACACGGTCATGTTGGTCTCCGCCCGCAGGTCGGTCAGAAAGTCGTGCATCGTCAGCCGGGTGCCGGGGTCGAGCGCGCCGAACGGCTCGTCGAGCAGCAGGATGCGCGGGCGCGCCTGCATCGCCTGCGCGATGGCCAGCCGCTGCTGCATCCCCCCCGACAACGCCGCAGGCCAGGCGCCCGCGACATGCGCCAGTCCCACCCGCTCCAGCACCGCGTCGGCGCGCGCGCGCGCGGCGCGGCGGCGCGCGCCCCAGAAGCGGCCCAAGGTTCCGACGCCGAGCTCCTCCGCCGCCACGATGTTGTCGCGCACGGTCATGTGCGGGAACACCGAATAGCGCTGGAACACCACGCCCCGGTCTCGCCCCGGCTCACGCGCCGGGGGCTGGCCCGCGATGCGGATCTCGCCGCGCGAAGGCGTCTCCTGCGCCAGCAGCAGCCGCAGGAAGGTGGACTTGCCGCAGCCCGAGGCGCCGACGATGGAGACGAAGGCGCCTTCCTCGACCTCCACCGACACCCGCTCAAGGATCGGCAGCGGGCCGTAGCTCTGGAACACGTCGCGCACGCTGACAAAGCTCATGCGCGCGCCTCCGCCCAGGGGAAGGCCCAGGCCGAGAGGCGGCGCAGGCCAAAGTCCATCAGCGCGGCCAGCACGGTGATCCACACCACATAGACCAGGATCACGTCCATCGCGAGGTAGCGGCGCACCAGGAAGATGCGATAGCCCAGTCCCTCGGTCGCCGCGATGGCTTCGGCGGCGATCAGGAACAGCCACGCGGGGCCGAGGCTGAGCCGCACCGCCTGCACCAGCCGCGGCGCCAGCTGCGGCAGCGCCACGCGCAGCGCCACCACGGCGGAGGACGCGCCCAGCGTCTGCGCCTTGATGATCTGCTCCGCAGGCGTCTCCAGCACCCGCTGGCTGAGATCGCGGATCATGAACGGCGCCGTGCCGATCACGATCAGCGCCACCTTGGACAGCTCGCCAAGGCCGAATACGATGAACAGGATCGGCAGCAGCGCCAGCGGCGGCGCCATCGACACCGCCGCAATGAACGACGCCAGCGCCGCACGCCCCAGCGGCAACAGCCCGATCAGCAGGCCCAGCGCCAGCGCCAGCGCCGCCGCGATCCCCACCCCCTGCGCCAGACGCATCAGGCTGGCGGCGGTGTCGTTCCAGAACAGGATCGCGCCGGAGCGCTTGTCCGGCTCGGTGACGGCGGCGATGGCGGTGTCGAGGATCTGCGCGGGCGCGGGCAACAGCTTGTCGGCCGGGTTCACCGCCAGCCGCGCCTGCGACCCCGCCAGATAGACCAGCGCCGCCAGCGCGAAGGGCAGCAGCGCCAGAAACACGGCGAGCGGCCTGCCGGGGCGGCGGTTGATCCAGCGCATCGCGGGCCTCAGAGCGCGCCGTCGGCGGCCATGCCCATGAACTCGGTGGCGTAGCGGAACTTCACGTTGGCGGGATCGCCGCTCACCGAACCGTCGGGATAGGCGACGCCGACAAAATCGGCGCTCGGCGCGCCGACGCCAAGGATGCCCTTGTCGAACAGAAAGCCGGCGACCTCGGTCATCGTCGCCTTCAGCGCGGGGTCTTCGGCGAAGGCGACCGCCTCGGCGGGCGTCCAGAACATCCGCGTCGCCGCAATCTGGGCGTCGTAGCCGGCAAGATCGGTCCCCGACGCCGCGCCCATCGCGGCTCGGGCGGCGCGGCCCTCATCGGTGTCGCCCGCCATCAGCGCCATGGTCTCATACCACGCGCCGACCAGCGCCTTGCCGAGGCCGGGGTTCGCGGCCAGCGTGTCGGTGTTGACCACCAGAAGGTCGATGATCTCGCCGGGGATGTCCGAACTGTCGAACAGGATGGTCGAGTCCGGCTCGGCGTCGATGGCCGCGACCAGCGGGTTCCAGGTGACCACCGCGCCCACGTCGGGCGTGGCGTAGGCGGCGATCATGTCGGCGTCTGAGGTGTTGATCACCGCCGCCAGATCGCTCTCGCTCAGCCCGGCGCTGTCGAGCGCGCGCGCCAGCAGGTAATGCGAGACCGACAGCTCCACCAGGTTGACCGGCTTGCCCCTGAGGTCGGCGATGCCGCCGCCGCCCTTCACGATCAGCGCGTCGTTGCCGTTGGAATAGTCGCCGATGATCAGCGCCGTGGTGTCCACGCCGCCGCCCGCCGGGATCGACAGCGCGTCCATGTTGGTCACGGTCACGCCGTCGAAAGCCCCGGCCGTGTATTGATTGATCGATTCGACGTAGTCGTTGAACTGCACGATCTCGACATCGACGCCGTATTTCTCGGCCCAGCGGTCCATGATCCCGCTGTCCTCGATATAGCCCCACGGCATCCAGCCGGCGTAGATCGACCAGGCGATGCGGAACGTGTCCTGCGCCTGCGCGCCCAGCGGCGCGGTGATGAACGCCGCCGCCAGCGCGGCGCGGATGATGGGTGTCATGCTGTCCCCCGATGTCGGCCTGTGTCGGGCCGACGATGGGTGGCGGGCGTGGCGTGAAAAAGAGCGTCCGTCGCGGGACGCTCAAATTATATGCGAAAGATCACCGCATGGGCGTCAATCGCCATTTCTGCCTGCGAATTGTGCAGAAAGTGAGGGCTGCGCGTCAGTCGCGCAGCAGCTCGTTGATCGCGGTCTTGGCGCGGGTGCGCGCGTCCACGCGCTTGACGATCACGGCGCAGTAGAGGCTCGGCCCCGGCGCGCCGTTCGGCAGCGCGGCGCCCGGCAGCGACCCCGCCACCACCACCGCGCCCGCAGGCACTTCGCCCATGGTGATCGCGCCGGTGGCGCGGTCCACGATCTTGGTGGACTGGCCGATGAACACGCCCATGCCCAGCACCGCGCCCTCGCGCACGATCACGCCCTCGACCACTTCGGAGCGCGCGCCGATAAAGCAGTTGTCCTCGATGATCGTCGGCCCGGCCTGCATCGGCTCCAGCACGCCGCCGATGCCGACCCCGCCCGACAGGTGGCAGTTGGCGCCGATCTGCGCGCAGGAGCCGACCGAGGCCCAGGTGTCCACCATGGTTCCGGCGCCGACATGGGCGCCGAGATTGACGAAGCTGGGCATCAGCACCGCGCCCGGCGCCACATAGGCCGAGCGGCGCACGATGGCGCCCGGCACGGCGCGAAAGCCTGCGGCGGTCCATTCCGCCGCGCCCCAGCCCTCGAACTTGGTGGGAACCTTGTCCCACCAGCCCGCGCCGTTCGGCCCGCCGCTCATCACCGCCATCGGGTTCAGCCGGAACGACAGCAGCACGGCCTTCTTCAACCACTGGTTGACGGTCCACGCGCCGTCCGCGCCGCGCTCGGCCACCCGCGCGGCGCCGCTGTCGAGCAGGTCGAGCGCCTGCGCCACGGCGTCGCGCGGCGCGCCCTGCGTGTCGGCGCCGATGGTCTCGCGCGCGTCCCAGGCCGTCTCGATCACGGCCTGAAGCTCCTGATGGGCCATCGCCGCACTCCTTCGTCAGTTTCCCAAACCCGCGCGGCGCGCTATACGACGCGGCCCGGCCCGGCGCAATCGGCGCGGGCGGGCGCAGGCGGGAGGGGCGGCGGCGGCATGGACGATCACGAGAAGCGGGTTTCGGTGTTTCCCTCGGCGGCGCGCGACGCGCAGGCGGCGACGCGGATTCCCTCCACGCCGCAGACCCGCGACCCGGCCTATCGGCTCGCCTTCGCCGACATAGACTTCCTGCGCCGCGAGGAGCTGCGCCCGGTGCGCCTCCAGCTTGAACTGCTCAAGCCGGAGCTGATGCTGGGCGAGCGCAACATCACCTCGACCGTGGTGATGTTCGGCGGCGCCCGCATCGCCGCCGACCCCGCCGCCGCCCGCACGCCGAAAATGGCGGAACTGTCGCGATACTATGAGGAGGCCCGCCGCTTCGCCCGGCTGGCGTCGCAGGAGAGCCTGGCGCGCGGCGGCGGCGAATTCGTGGTGGTGACCGGCGGCGGCCCCGGCGTGATGGAGGCCGGCAACAAGGGCGCGCACGAGGTCGGCGCCGCCTCGATCGGGCTGAACATCGTGCTGCCGCACGAGCAGGCCCCGAACGCCTACGTCACGCCCGAACTGTCGTTCAACTTCCATTACTTCGGCATCCGCAAGATGCACTTCCTGATGCGCGCCTGCGCCGTGGCGGTGTTTCCCGGCGGCTTCGGCACCATGGACGAGCTGTTCGAGACGCTGACGCTGATCCAGACCAGGCGCATGGCGCCGATCCCGGTGCTGCTGTTCGGCGAGGCGTTCTGGCGCGGCGTGATCAACTTCGACGCGCTGACCGAGGCCGGCACGATCTCGGCGGAGGATCTGTCGCTGTTCAGTTTCGTCGAGACCGCCGAGCAGGCCTGGGCGCTGGTGGCCGAGGCGCACGGGCTGGCGTGATCACTCCAGGCGCAGCTCCATCAGCACGGTGCGTTGCAGCGGGCTGAAGTTGTCGTCGGCGATCATCACCAGCCGCACGGCGCCGCTGTCGTCGCGCCAGCTCGCCAGCCCCTCCATGTTGTCGAGGCCGCCGCGCTGCGTGAACAGCGTCTCGGGGCGCAAGGCGGGCCAGTCCGCCAGCGACGCGCGCCGCAGGCGGGTCGAGAACCCGCCCAGCCATGAAAAATCGCGCTCCAGCACATAGAGCATCCCGTCGGGCGCGACATCGGCGCCGGTCGGCAGGAACGGCGGATCGCGCGGCAGGGCGCCCTGGCGCCAATCTGAATCCAGGGCGCCCTGGCGCCGGTCGGAATCGGAGTCCGGGTCGAGGCGGAACACCGGAAACGGGCGGTCGAGCGCGCCGGAGCGTTCCGGGATCGTCAGCAGCGCGCCGTCATGCGTGATCGCCAGCGCCTCCAGCCCGCTGTTGCGCTGGAGGCGCCGGAAGGCGGGCGCGACCGGCAGGGCGACGGCGGGGGCGTCGGGGTGGGCGTAGCGCCACACGCGGGCGTCGCCCTCGAACGACACGAAAAGCGCGCCGTCCGCGCCCTGCGCCAGTCCTTCGGCGTCCGCCTGGTCGCCAGCGACCGCTCGCCCGCGCGGGTCGCGCATCGGGTGCAGGCGCGCATCCGTGACGCCGCTCAAGGCGCCGCCGTCGCGCGTCAGCCGCCCGGTCAGAAACCACCCCCGGTCACTGACTGCGGTGAATCCCGCGCCGTCGGGGTCAAGCGCAAGGCCGGAGAAGCCGCCGAAGCGGGGATGGTCGGCGGACAGGGCGAGCGCGCCCAGCACCCGCGCGCGCGCCCCCGGCGGCGTCTGGACCGCAACCGCGCGCGCAGTGACGGCGATGCGCGCGGCGGGCGGCGCGGCGCTGTCGGCGCGGGGCGCGGGCGGCGGCGCGGCGTCGGGGGCAGCGCCACCTGCGGCCGCCGCCGCAAGCGCGGCCAGCGCGACGGCGCATAGCGCGACTGCAACCAGCGTGGAGGCGGCCTGCGCGGAGGGCGCGGGGCGTCTCAGGGCGCGGCCAGCACGGCGGCGCAGGCCGGGGGCAGGTCGGCCAGCATGAGCGGCGGCTTCGGCTTGACCGGCGTCGTGGGCGGGGCCGGGTTCAGCGCCTCTGCGGAGAACCACCAGTCCAGCGTCGCGTCGCAACCGTCGCCGGGTGGCGGCGGCGGCTGGGGCGCGCAAGCCGCGGCGTCCGCAGGGCATGCCAGCCGCACATGAAAATGATGGTCGTGCCCCCACCATGGCCTGATCTTGCCCAGCCACGCGCGATCTTGCGCGGGTGCTGCGTCGCACAGCGCCGCCTTGATCGCGGCGTTGACGAAGATGCGCGCCACCGCCTTGTCCTGCGCCGCCGCGCGCAGCAGGGCGGCGTGGCCGGGCGTGAAGCTGTCGGCGACGCCGCGCCGGTCGGCGGCGACCTGATTGACGGCGGAAAGCGTCTCGCGCGCCGCCCGCGAATAGGGCTGCGCGCCGGGGCGCGTCAGCCAGATGTCGATGTCGAGCCCGATCTGGTGCGAGGCGTGGCCCGTGGGCATCGGCCCGCCGCGCGGCTGGCTGATGTCGCCGATCAGCAGCCGGGGCCAGCCAAGCTGCTGCGCCTGCGCGCCGAGCCGCGCGACGAAGGCCACCGCCTCGGGGTGGCCCCAAGTCCGGTTGCGGCTCAGCCGCATCGCCTGCCAGCCCGGCCCGCTTTCCGGCAGCGGCCGGGCGCCCGCCAGACAGCCTGCGGCGTAACCGCCGATCGGCGCGGGCGCGGAGGGCGCGGGCCGCGACGCCGCGCCGAACAGCGCGCGCGCCGGTTGCGCCGCCGCGTCGGCGGCGGCCGACAGCAGCGCAACAATCGCAAGGCTTATGGCCGCGCCGCGCATGGTTCTTTCGTCTCGCTGTGTCGCTGCGTCGCAGTATGCACGGCGCTGCGTCGCAGCGAAAGCGCGGATAGGGCTTTGACCGGCCAGGCTGACGCAGGTATCGTTAAGAAACCTAGACGCAAGGACGCGCCATGGAATCCTTTGCTCTGCCGAACGCCCGGTTCAGCCACGTGCGTTGCGGCGCCTGCCCAATCCGCGAGCACGCCGTCTGCGCCTACGCCAACGGCGATGAGCTTTCGGCGCTGGACGGGATCAAGAGTTACCGCGATTACGCGGCGGGGCGCGACATCCTGTCGGCGGGCGTGCGGGCGCCGATGGTCGGCAGCATCGTGCGCGGCGTGGTCAAGCTGACCAAGTCCCTGCCCGACGGACGCGCGCAGATGGTGGGCCTGCTGTTTCCCGGCGATTTCGTCGGCCACCCCAGCCGCGCCGAGGCGGAATTCGACGCCACCGCCGCAACCGACGTGACGCTGTGCCTGTTCCAGCGCGCGCCGTTCGAAAGCCTGATGCGCGGCAGCCACCGGCTGGAGCAGCGGATGCTCGACATGACGCTGACCGAACTGGACGCCGCGCGCGAGTGGCTGCTGCTGCTGGGCCGCAAGACGGCGCGGGAGCGGCTGTCGAGCTTTCTGCTGATGCTGGCGCGCCGCGCCGCGCTCACCCCCGGCGACCCGCTCGCCGAGATCGCGCTGCCGCTGACGCGCGGCGAGATGGCGGCCTATCTGGGCCTGACCATCGAGACCGTCAGCCGCCACATGACCCGGCTGCGCGCCGACGGCGTGATCGGCTTCGACACCGCGCGCAGCGTGCGCGTGCCCAGCATCGCGCGGCTGGAGGAGGAGGCGGGCGACTGAGGCGCCCCGTCGAGATGAAAACCGGCGCCGTGCAAAGCCGCGCCGTGAAAAGCTGCGCATGTCTCGGGCCGCCTACTCGAACAGATCGTCCACGTCGTCGCCGCGCGGCGGATCGGCGTCGCTGGCGGCTTCGGGCGGACGCTGCGACAACAGCCCCGCCTCGCGCAATTCGCGCAGCCCCGGCAGGTCGCGCGCGCTCTCCAGCCCGAAATGGTCGAGAAAGCCGCGCGTGGTGATGAAGGTCGCCGGGCGGCCCGGCGTCATCCGGCGGCGGCCCAGCCGCACCCATTCCAGCTCGATCAGCACGTCGAGCGCGCCTTTCGACACCGCGACGCCCCGAATCTGTTCGATTTCGGCGCGCGTGACCGGCTGGTGATAGGCGATGATCGCCAGCGTCTCCATCGCCGCGCGGCTCAGGCGGCGGGTCTCGACCTGCTCGCGCCGCATCAGAAAGCCGAGATCCGGCGCGGTGCGCAACGCCCAGGCGTCGCCGATCCGCCGCACCTCCACGCCGCGCCCGGCGTAGCGCGCGGTCAGCCGTTCAAGCGCCGCCGCCGGGTCGGCGCCCTGCGGCATCCGCTCGGCCAGCGCGCGCAGCGTCAGCGGCTCAGGGGACGCGAACAGCAGCGCCTCGACCATGCGTTCCTGCTCCTGCCCCGGCGGCGCGTCGAACAGCGCCTGCAGCGTCTCGTCAGCGCTCATGGCTGACGGCCCGCAGGTAGAGCGGCGCGAACGGCGCGTCTTGCCGCAGGCTCAGCGCGCCGCGTTTGGCCAGCTCCAGCGTCGCCGCGAAGGTGGAGGCCGTGGCGCTGCGCCGCCGCGCGGGCGTGTCGAGCCATTCCGCAGGCAGGAACGCCGACAGCGCCGCCCAGCTGACCGCGCCGCCCAGCAGCGCGCTCAGCCGCGCGAAGGCGTCGTCCAGCGTCAGCACCGGCGCGCGGCGCATGTGCAGCGGCTCATAGGCCTCGCGCGTCTTGACCGAGGCGTAGGCGCGCAGCAGGTCGGCCAGCGTCGCGGTCCACGCGGTCGCGCGCGCCGGGCCGCAGTCTTCGGTCGCGCCGCGCGCGAAGAAATGGCGGCCCTTCTGGTCCAGCGCCATCAGCCGCGCCGCCGCGCGCCGCATCGCCTCCAGCCGCTCCAGCTGGAACGCCAGCCGCGCCGCCATCTCCTCGCCGCTGGGGCCGTCGTCGCCCTTGGGCTGGGGCAGCAGCAGGCGCGATTTCAGGAACGCCAGCCACGCCGCCATCACCAGATAATCCGCCGCCAGCTCGATGCGCAGCCGCCGCGCCTCGGCGACGAACGCCAGATAGCGCTCGGCCAGTTGCAGGATCGAGACGCGGCGCAGGTCCACCCGCTGACCGCGCGCCAGCGTCAGCAGCAGATCGAGCGGCCCTTCAAAGCCCTCGACATCGACCAGCAGCGCCTCCTCGTCCGGCGCGGCGAAGGCTTGCGGGTCGGCGAAATCGTCAGGCATCGGCCAGTCCCCCGGTCAGCGCGGCCAGCGCGCGCTCGGCCTGCGCGACGTCCAGCGGTTCGGGGTCGCGCCGCGCCATCGCCGCCTCGGCGCGCGCCAGCGACCGGCCACACAGCGGCGGCGCGGCGGCGGCGACGGCGTGCATCCCCGCCATGTCTGCCGAACAATGCAGCACCACATCGCAGCCCGCCGCCAGCGCCCC
>Ga0210044_10008327_pt1 | contig 12961 bp, 11 predicted proteins | sample CryGey13umfilter_2_FD_183959 | JGI IMG/M metagenome (GOLD analysis project Ga0210044, IMG submission 183959) | Groundwater microbial communities from aquifer in Utah, USA - Crystal Geyser 4/9/14 3 um filter (SPAdes) (version 2) | ecosystem: Environmental > Aquatic > Deep subsurface >... | reverse complement strand
TTGGCCCTGTGTGTAAACCGCGTAGCGGTTTTCCACAAGCCAATAGGCAGATCAAGGCCATTTTCCCCATCTTATAGTGTGGAAAAGTTTTTACAAAACTTGTAAGCACAAATGTAGCGCAGTGCAGTTTAATCGATTATTAAAAACGCCAAGTGTTCATGGATCACGAATTTCATGATATTGGCAACCGAATCCCAATTATCAAGATTCATCTGGCTTGGCGTCACCCTGATTTTGCATTTTTTTTCGACGAACTGGATTAACTCTAAAAAATTCATGGAATCCATGAGACCGGCGGAAAATAATTTCTGCTCGCTTTCGATCTCACTGCCATCGTTTAGTATCAAATCACAAATAAAATCCTTCAACTCTTTTTCAGTCATGGCGGTTTACCTTTAATAAACAGGCTTTAGGGTGTGTGGATAAAAGAATATAGCATTTTTATGGCTCATAAGTGGAGATTAAGTAACGATTGCGTCAAGGATCCACTGGTATAACTAGCTGGTTTTATGTGACTTGTTTGCTAAGTGACGGCGGGGTTGATTTTTCTAACTCAGGGAGGAGGGGCCGGGTGTTCGCGTATTTTTTGTGCGACTAATTTCCCCCAGAAATCGTTTCCTTTCGCATTTAAATGGGAATCGATCTGGAAATAGGATTTTCTCAGAGTTTCCAGGTTATCTGGATCAGAGACAGGATCCATGATTATGGGAAAACCTGCTTCCCGGGCGGCAGAGAGCAAATGGCGATGAGGAAAATCCCGTAAGAGGGGTTTCTTTTCCAGCTTCACGGAAGAATTCCAAAGATTGTCATCGACCTCCAGGACTCCTGGAATGTAAGCGAAAATGTCAAACGTTCCATCTTTTTGAATGGTTTTATGCAAATCGGTTAATACCGGTCGAACGTTATCGACGCGGTCCTTGGCGTATTGATGAAAATCCGGATTATAAGCTTTGAGGACCCCCACAAAAGAGTCCCGCAACCCCATTTTGATCATAAAGTTTAAGGATTGCTTGACCAGAAAAACCATCAGTTGCGAATTCCCCAGGGCCAGGTCACGGATATAGGGATAAGCCCTGGACCATAGCTTTGGTTCAATATCCTTTAGCTCCTTTTCCTGATCGAGAAACTTTTTACCCCAATAAATAGATTTACAATCTCCCACCGTGGCTTCGAAGTCGTTATAGACGGTAGTGACAACAACGATATCTGGGTGGATGAGGTCTTTGATTCTCTCGTATTTGCACCGAATTTCCCCCAGGTTGTAAGAGGGCACTCCGGCGTTATAGACCCGGGCCTGAATACCCCATTGGTGGAGCTGTTTGGATATCGACGAGGCAATGGTTTGGTCATCATTCACTCCCATGCCAAAGGCGAATGAATCGCCAAGAACGAGAATTCTTAAATCGGGGATGGGATCATCGGGATTCCAGGTCAATCTGAGACGATTTTCATCCGTATGCACGGTGTAAGCGTAATCAGGATGTGAAAAATCACCGGTGAAGTTGGCTTTCAAGTCAAATACAGCTTCATCGCTATAGCTCAAGCCGCCGCCATAAGTTGTTTGCGGCAAAAAAATGCGGATGCAAAACTCGGCCAACAACAAACCCACCGCCAATCCCGCAAATGCAAGAAAGAGGTTAAATCCCCATTTTTTCAGTTTTAACAAGCTGTTTTCCAATGCTCGGTGGCGCTATTATTGTTCAGGAATGATCTGGCGGGCCATGTCTACCGCGGCAGATTACACACCTTGAAAAACCAAGGTAACTTTGACTAATTTTAAAATTGCGAGAGATAAATTGCCGCTTGAACTCCCGTGCATCCAGAGCAGTGTATGGATTTGCCGTTGGCAAATTCAACGTTCTATGCCGGCAGGTCAGACCTTTGCCGAAGTCGATAACTTGTCATGCACCTGTTAAATAGTGGGGTAAAATACCCATCCAGCAAATTTCAGGCTATTTCTATGGAACGGAGAAAATAATCCCTTTGTTCGGCCCATAGTTTATCGCACAGCCGGCCTTGGGGCAGTTCGATGTCGTCATAAGTCAATACCTGGTCTTTAGGAAGGTCCCGCTTGAGACGGCAACCTTCCGCCAGACTCATTGGCAGTAAATTTTCACTCTGGCAGATATCACTGTTTTCCGCCATGCCGTAAGTTGCGAACCCGCCAAAGGGGTCCAGCACTTCATCCTTTTTGAGGTCTTTTTTAGCGGTGGTGACCACTTCGACCACGGGACCTGCGATCGGCGCCAAAGCGGCATCGTGAAACAAAACGGCGCGGGCGATGGTATTGGGAACTTCAAAATGACAGAGGTGATAGGGAGTGTAAAAGGCATAAAAAGGGCCGTCTCCCAGCTTGAACGTCTTCATATACTGCTTCTTAATGGGGTGATCGTTATAACCCAGAATAAATACCCCCGGGCCGGGTTCCGCGCCCAGGATATAGTCCACGAGACCCCCATTTAGAAGCTGCTCCTTGGGGAAAAGTTCCGTGGCCTCCTTGACATGCGAGCATTTCGGGCCGTACATTCCCCGTTTGCCGACTTTGAGTCCCGTGCCATTGGCAACGATGGCCATTTCCATGGACACTTTGGTGCCATCGGCAAAGGATGTCACCATGCGCGGCTTTTGGTGATGTAATTCCGCGAAGGCGCGTTGCGTTTCCGGCGTGCGGTAGGGGTCCTGCAGGCCTTTGATATTTCCCGCCAGGACCGGATTGTACCCGATGCCCTTGACGAAACGATACAAGTTCATGATGACGCCGGGCTGGTCGCCATCCGTATTGGTGAAGACGACCCCCTGCCGGTCGGCGTACACCTTGAGTATCGGGCCGATAAGGGCATCCAGTTCCGCATTCATCAGAATAACGTGTTTACGGTTTTTGATCGCTTCCATGACCACATGCGCGCCGAATTCCACTTCTCCGGTCACCTCGACGATGGCCTCAATTTTTTCCGATTGACACAGGATCATGGGATCTTGCGTGACGGCGTATTGTCCCAGTTCCATTGCCTTGTCAAGCTGGGCGACGGTCTCCACTTTTTTCACCGATTCGACCCCGGCTTGCTGGTAAGCGCGTTCGGCTTCAGAAAGGGTCCGGTTGGAAATGGCGACGAGCCGGATGCCTGGAACCGCGGATAATATTTGCAGGGCAATGCCACGCCCCATGAATCCGGCGCCGATCATCCCTACCCGTATGGGATTTCCCTCATCGAGTCTTTTTTGTAATGCGGTGTCTACGATAACCATAATAATCCTGGATAAAAAGGTTGGTATCAGTTTTTGAAAATATAATTCGATCCTGTCGAATGAATCTTAAAAATAACCGTTGGAAAAATTCTAACCGGAAAAGTCCGGCCAGTTTTGATCCTTCTCGGACAAAATAAGATTAGCCATTTGGGGCCACTTTAGGTTGAATGCGGGATCGTTCCAACGGATGCCTTTCTCCGACCCGGGAGTATAAAACTCGGAAACCTGGTAAAGCACTTCCGTATTATCCTGCAAGGTCAGGTAACCATGCGCAAAACCTTTGGGCACACAAAACATTTTGCGGTTTTCCGGGGTTAATTCCACCCCGAAGGATTGCTTGTAAGTCGGGGATTGCGGACGCAGATCAATAATGAGATCATAAATGGCGCCCCGGATGCATCGTATCAGCTTGGTTTCCTCGTACGGCGCCACCTGATAATGCATGCCGCGCAAGGTTCCCTTTGTGTTATTAAAAGAGAGATTGGCCTGAACAAAATTGGAATCCAGACCCTGGTCCGCAAACTCCTTCTGGCACCAGGCGCGCGCAAAGAACCCTCTTTCATCCTCCCGCTTTTCAAGATCTATGACATAAACATCAGCAAGGCTGGTTTTACTGAATTTCATGATTCACCGGCATATTGAATTTTAATAATTTAAGGGTACCTCTAAAAATGCAAATTGTGGAATTTTCTCTTGATTCCCAAAACTAGTAGCACGGGCTTTCCAGCCTGTCCCACCAAACCTATCACATGGCTTGGGAACGAATTTTTAGAGTACCCTTAATACTCATCAGGCCACGGGGGCGGTTTTAGGATGAATCTCCCATTTTAAATCAGGAGTGAGCAGGCCCAGGGATTCCAGACGGGTCAACACCTTCAATCTCATGAAAAGGGAGTTGCGAAATTCCCCGTCTTTAAATTCCATGGCTTCCAGTCCCTCTTTAATCTCTTTAACGGTTGTTTTCAGGTCATAGAGAGGCTGATGGTTGGGAGCCAGTTTTTTAAACAGACTGAAATCCACCTGATAAGATCTTTTGTCCGGCGGCGCATCGCTGTTGATCGATACCTCCGTGCCCGGAATAACGGATGCCACGGCATTGGCCAACTCCCGGACCTGGTAGTTCCAGTCTTTCCGCCCGACATTGATTGCGAGATAATTGTCGCTTTCGGCAGGATCTCTCAATATGGCCCAGTCCATGGCCCGCGCCATGTCCTTGATATGAATCAAAGGTCTCCAGGGGGTTCCATCGCTGAGTATGGTGATGTTTTTGGTTGCGACCGCGGAGGCGACAAAGTCGTTGACCACAAGATCCAGCCGCAGGCGTTCGCTCATGCCGCAAGCCGTGGAAAACCTCAAGGCGGTGACTTTGAAATTCTTATCGGCTATTTTTATCAGCTCATTTTCGGTAAAAATTTTAGATTTGGCATAGGCGGTCAGGGGATTCACCTGCGAGTCTTCAGTCTTAGCGCCCTCGCCTCCAGCCCCATACACGCTGCAGCTCGAAGCAAACACAAATGCTTTAACGCCCGCTTCTTTAGCCAGTTTGGCAATATTGACACTGGCCCGGAAATTGACATCCAAAGTGATATCCTCATAGGTTTTACCCATGGGATCGTTGGAGATGGCGGCCAAATGGATAACGGCATCGACATCGCCAAGGATGGTCTTGGGAAATTCCCTGACATCGCCGAAGTATTGAATGTCGACCTGGCATTCGGGAAGGAAGTTTGTGTTCGTCAGGCATTGCGCGAAAAATCCCATATCATAGCCAACGATGGTTGCGTCGGGATAGGTATTCCGCATTTGTTTTACTACGCTGGGGCCGATATAACCCATGTTGCCGGTAATTAAAATCCGCATATTATCCTCTCAATTAGTAAGGCGTTCTATTTCATCACAGACATAGCCTGCAAATGGAATGGAGCAGGTAAAGGCGGGAGAAACGGCATTCAGAACGTGCATGGACCGATCATCGCCTTCCAATACGAAATCCATAATCAGATTCTTGGTTTTGATATCCAGTAATTGGGCCCGAATCCCAGGCTTTCCCCATTTGGTGTAGTTTTTCTCATTGACTCCAGTGATGAGATGGGAAGCCAGGGAAACCATCCTCTTTTGGGAATATTTTTTTATTTCATCGAACGCCAGTTTTTTAAAATCGAACTTGGAAAATACAAATAACCCGAGTTGTCTGAAAATGACTTCCAAAAACTCCGGAAAATTGAAATTATCCAACCCGGAATACTGTTCACGCCAGAAAGCAGGAATGGCCGTGGGGCCGATTTTAATTTTTCCTTCGACCGTAAGCGTGTAATGAACTCCCAGAAAAGGATTGCGCAGGTCGGGAACCGGATAAATATTGGTTCTCAGGGCAGTCCTGTCTTCATTCGAATAAAGATAAAGCCCCTTGAAAGGAAGAATCCGGTACCGCCTGGAGAAACCAAAATCCTGCGCGATTTTGTCTGCGTAAAGTCCCGCGGAGTTGATGACGTATTTTGCCTTGATGTTGCCAGCGGACGTAATGACTTTGTCTCCCTCCCGTTTCAGGTATTGAACCCCCGTTCGCAGTTTGATGCCTGCATGGAGGGCATCCTGCTTCATGGATTGCAATACTTCCAGGGGGTCCACTGAAGAGGTGGTGGGAGAAAAGAGCGCTCTGCGATCCGTTTTTACCCGCGGCTCAATTTCTTTCGCCTCCTGCTCGCTTATTTCCTGTAGATCGATATTATTTTTTTTCCCCCTTCTGATCAGCTCATCGAGGGAATCCTGTTCGCTCTCATCCTTGGCGACCACAAGTTTTCCGCATTTGTTGATCTTAATATTTTTTTCTTCACAATATTCGGTCAGCCGCTTATTTCCCTGGCGGGTAAACTTTGCTTTTAAAGAATCCGCGGAATAGTAAAAACCGGCATGAAGAACGCCACTGTTGCGGCCGCTGGCGTGATATCCGCATTCAGGTTCTTTTTCCAAAACCAATACCCGGCAATCATGATTTCTGCTTTTCAATTCCCTGGCAATGCTGATGCCGATGACGCCGCCGCCGATGATTAAAAAATCCGCTTCTTCCACTTGCATCACCAGACTTTCCACGGCGGGTTATCAGAACTCCAGAGTTTTTCAACGGTCATTTTATCCCGCAGGGTATCGATTCCCTGCCAGTAATCTTCGTGTTTGTAGACCGCAAGTTCATTGTCGGCCACCAGATTATTGATGGGTTCCCGTTCCCAAATGGTCGCATCCCCTTCCACATAGTCTATGGCTTTGGGTTCCAGCACGAAAAAACCACCGTTGACCCAGCCTCCTTCGCCAAAAGGTTTTTCCATGAAGGAAGTGACGAGGCCATCCTTGATCTGCAACGATCCAAACCGGCCGGGAGGCAAAACGCCTGTCAAGGTGGCCAATTTGCCCATTTTTTTATGAAATTGGAGGGTCTCCTTGATATCCACTTTTCCAATCCCGTCGCCATAGGTCAGGCAGAAAGTTTCATCTTTTACATAATCCTTAATTCGTTTGACTCTTCCTCCCGTCTGGGTGTCGGCTCCTGTGTCCACAAGGGTCACCGTCCAGGGTTCCGAGAAATTCTGGTGAACCTGCATCTTATTCTTAGCCAAATCGAATGTGACGTCCGACATATGAAGAAAATAATTGGCAAAATATTCCTTGATCACATATCCCTTGTATCCCAGGCAGATGATGAAATCGTTGATGCCGTGGGCGGAATATATTTTCATGATGTGCCACAAAATGGGTTTTCCCCCGATTTCCACCATGGGCTTGGGTTTCAAGGAGGTTTCCTCACTGATTCGGGTGCCCAGGCCCCCTGCCAAAATCACTGCTTTCATAAGATAAATCCTTCATAGTTCATTTTTTAAAACTTCTCCATTGATACAAACCAATGTCTGGAATTAAACCACTTAAACTTAAGGGAGAAAAACCAACGCTGAGAATGAATTTGTATGTAAATCTCTTAAAGGTACCTCTAAAAATGCAAATTGTGGAATTTTCTCTTGATTCCCAAAACTAGTAGCACGGGCTTTCCAGCCCGTGTAGACAGGCTGGAAAGCCTGTCCCACCAAATCCATTTTCCTATTTCATGGCTTGGGAACGAATTTTTAGAGGTCCCCTTAAAGGGCAATTTTAAAGAGGGTTGGAGCAGTCTGGTTTGCTCTAACTCTCTGAGCCATTTTTTTATTGAAATTAGAATAGCATTGGAGTGCCAAGAAATAATCAAGGATTTGTCACGTTCTAATGACAAATCGATGGAAAGCCAATCAATGGGTGGTTCAGACCGTCTATTGGTGAGCAAGAAAAGTTATTATGGTATCGGATTTGTTCAGTCGCGATAATCCAATAATTACAATAACATTTACTTTAATGTGAAATTGTATTTCTAATATATTAAGAAGCTTGAAGAAGGTTGTCAAGGCTCTATTAACTGGGATAATTGCGTCTTAAAAAAGGGAGAAGGGTTTTAGATTCATTGCATTTTTTAAAACCGTTGAAATTTGGCATTTTAATTTTAGAACAGAGAAAAATTACTCACGCTTTCCTGAATAATTTTTATTTCCACGATTGTTTTTTTGTCCCGCGTCGTGAGCGCTTGATCTTGGACAGGCCTCACGCAACGGTTATTGCGGCAAGGGAATCAGAGCATTTTTTCAGCGCCGGGGCGAAGGGATCGTCTGGCGCAACGGTAAAGCCGATACAGTCTGTGGGATATTTTTGAAAAAGGGACGGCCAGAGAAAATTGCTTTTTTTTGCAGTCGATAATGGTCACGTTGTCGAGAGGGCATAACGTGTGTACTCCGTCCGGGTAGGGTCCATCGGGGTCGGCTGCAATCTTGGCAAAGGATTCTTCCTCGAATTCCGTCGGCGTCAGTCGGCAAATTTTATTGATCGTGATTGCGCCGCCATAAGTTCGCGAGCAATCCTGAGCCGGGCGCAGGAGATCACCGTCCACGTCAAAAGGCGGACCTGCGGGCCGGGCTGAACGGATATCGCATTTCAAGGGATTCAGAGCGTGCTCTGTCCAGTTTCCATGAAGGTCCTCGGCCCACCATCCATAGAGCCTGGTGCTGGCGTCCATGCCTGATCTGGTGCAAAGGAGCCACCATAAATTCTGATGTTTAAATATTACCGGGTCAATCGCCGGGAAGTCGTCCAAAATAACTTTTGCAATCTTCCAATCCCCCGACTCGGTCTCTTTTTCAAATAGATAAACTTTGCCGGCCCGGCTGGTTTCCGGAATACAATAAATTTTATTTTTGTGTCGGAATATCCGGGGGAAAGACATATGCACATTGGACCGGATCGCAATCCTGGACTCCTTTATTTGAAAATCTTCAGATACCACCAGTTCACGGATGGTTCCTACCCCTTGAAAATAATTATAATCTTCTACCAGCAGTCTTAAAACGGCATTATCAAATATGGCAAAAGGGTCGGCAAAGAAGCGGGCATTTCCAAGCGGGGGAAGCCACAGCACATCTGAAGGCAATCCCTTGTTAATGATTTCCCCTGCCGGGCTCTTGACCAAGGCCACATTCCAAAGATCAAATAAAAACCAGTCTTCATAAATCCGAATAATATTTTTCCAGATATTTTTAATTAAAAATAAAACAAACTCCCCGTTTGCGGGATGCCGGGAGTCAGGCTCGGAAGATTTTGCAGAGGATGTAAAAACTTTTTTTCCGTTTGTCAGAACAATTTCTTTGCATACTCGGGCGCACCAATCCGCACTGCCAAAGTAAATATCGTCCATATTCTTCAGACAGGAGTTATTTTTGCCAAAGAAACCCCGATAAAGAACGATCTCATTATCCAGAGGTTCAGTCAGTTTTTGCAGAGTCGCTTCGGTTATTATTTCTGTCCGCAGGATTTCCCACAGACAGGCTGGGTTTCCGCGCATGACCCTTCCAGGGCCGTGTTGGTAGGCCCAAACCCCATATCGGGATACTTCTAGAAAATCTCCCTGGATTGCATTGCCGCCAAAATGAACGATAAAATCCAGGTTCATATTTTTTATCGCTGTAATGTCTTCGGTGTAAAAATGCCGGGAATTTTTATCCCTTAAAATGGTTTTACATTTTAGTGTGGGCACACCCTTCAAGTCCTGCGGGAGATCTCTCGGACGCATTGATTTGGATCTTAAATCGATCCACAAGTTGAGGTAGAGGCGGTAAAAAAATTGTTTTGTTTCTTTAAGGCCAAAAATGAATTTCTGCCCTGCATCTGATTTTTCCTCCTGCTCGAGGATAATCAGCGCGGGCTCGGCCACTCCCGAATCTGATAATGCTTTAAGGCACTCCGCCTGCCAGGCAGGAAGAGTTGATCCTCTGCAGAAAACCCCAAATCTAAGCTTATTTGAGCGGCTTTCGATCATTGTTTGATATTTTTGGGATTATTCGCCTTGGCGCAAAAAAGAAAAAAGCCAAAGCTCCTGATTCAAGCCTGACTATGCCGGGTATGACTGCAAAAAATGGTGCTATGGCCAGGGTTTGAGGTTAATAGCGATTTTGGAGGGTTTTATTTTGCTTCGGGATCGCTTTTTTTCTTTTCGACTTTATACGGTTCCAGATCATAAAACTCGGGTAAACAAAATTTATTATATTTATGCACATCCGGATCTCTCCGCAGAAAAACCCATGTTTCCTTATAACCCAGGTCAGACATGGTTTTTAAGAATCCCGGCTTTTTAAGAGCGGTTTCAAAGAACCCTGGAACATATTTAAGGCCTGCTGGTTCTAATTCTTTTTTTTGTACAGCCATAGATGCCAGCCTTTTTTGGTAAGCCGTTTCGTTGGTCTGGTAAAAATCCGAAAGCCAATAAGAATTCTCAAAAAGCAAGACGAGTTCGACGCCGCCTTTAGCGACTATCTGGAGCCAGGGCGCCGTGTCATCGGCGGGGAAAACGTACAGCCTGATTTTATTTTTTACCAGGACATCGATGAAGGGTTGAATGGCATAGGCCAACTGTTCGCTGTCTGCAAATTTGGGATACCTTGGGCTGGATTCCCATTCCCAATAAGGTTCAATGTCGACTCCCAGGGTGTTTTCATGGGCATATGGAACCATCCCCTCCAGCCATTTGGCGCGTTCGGCCCAGGCGTTTCTATCGAACCACGAATTGAATTCCTGGCCCGCTTCATAACCGCGGTGAATATGGATATTTAATGTGGGAATTACAAGGAATCCCGAATTCCTTGCCTGGGTAACAACGGTTTCGATTTCTTTCATTGCCTCATCATATTCCTGCTTATTATAATTAAATGTCAATGTCGATAATAACCCCCCGACAGGCAGGGGAGATTTGCCCTGACAGTTCTTACTCCACCACCATGTCCACCATTGCGTTGAATGATGTGCCCATACCATGGGTTCCTGGGGCCGGGCTGTGGCGCAAGAACTGTATAAAGCCATTAATGTGATTGACAAAACCATTGCAAAGGTTTTCATGGGTTTTATTCAGACCTCTTATGGGCGATTGAGGCAAGCCCAGAGTTTAAAAAAAATTTAAGATAAATTAGCTGGCTTTCTGGCGCTTTTAAAATTTGCAACTTTTTCCATAATAAATTAATGAGATGGCAAAAGAAATGGTTTTTCAGGAATAAGTTTTTATTATTGAAAACCTGTATGCCTCTTCTGGGTTATTTTGCGGCCGCAGTTTTAACGGGGGATGTCTTTTTGAACCGCAAGGCCCAGAATTGTTTGGAGAAAATAATATTGAACAAACCCGAAAGCGAACCCAGCCCGTGTGTCAAATGGAGAAGGGTAAAAATGAAAGGTAATGTGAAAAAAAGCCATGCGCCATTTTTTTTAGCGATTCTGACAGAACAATACAAATTTGCGGCTGCATATGAAACTAAAATCAGCAACAACAGTAAAAAAAAACCTGGTTGCAAAAAGAACCCGAGAAGACTCGTTGTAATCAGGCTGGCGACGAAAATCATCGGTACTAAGTGCCTGTACCGGATAGTATAATGACGAGAGTGTTTTAGAGTATAAAGTGTTGAAAATCCGTTGCGGAAATTATTTTTGGCAAATTCCCACAGCCTGGTGCGCGCGAAGTAGGTTGCCTTGATGTCGGGGAATAAGAGAATTTTCCCATCCGCCGCTTTCAGTCTTAAATTAAGCTCCAGATCCTCGTTGCTCTTTAAATTTTCATTATACAGGCCGATTTTTGTCAATGTTTCCTTCTTAAAGCATCCTCCGAAGACCGTATCCACTTCCATGGGTTTGTCCGACCCGGTTCTGAAATGCGAATTGCCAACGCCGAAGGAGGAGGATAAGGCATGAATGATTGCCGTCCCAATAAATGACGGCGCTTTGGGTTTGGTTTCAATAATGCCTCCGACATTTATGGCATTATATTCCAGTAAACGGTTGACGCTCTTGCGGATGTAATCTTTTGCATAAAGTGCATGAACATCCATGCGGACGATAATATCCCCCTTTGCATTTTTTATTCCCTGATTTAATGCGCAGGGAATGATCCGCCTGACGTTATCGATTAATTTAATGAATTCATATTTTTCCGCGTAAGATAAAATGATATCTCGGGTGCCATCGTCGCTCATGCCATCGCAGACCAGCACTTCCAGTTTATCCTTTGGGTATTCATTGGCGATGATGGAGTCCAGGCAGGGTGTTATATAATTCTTTTCATTAAAGCAGGGAAGGACTATGGATACAAAACTGGAATCTGTTGCAAGAGAGGGCATATTAAGAGATTAGCAGACCATAAATGAGATACAAGCTCCGCGGTGAAGTCAAGGAGTTATGAAAATCCGATGATACCTGCATTAATATCGGGAAATAACAATTCTTGTTAAAATAAGTGGATTAGAAATCACCTTGGGTTCCATTTTTAGGGAAATATTGAATCAGCTCTGATTTTCCAGCCAGGCCTGGAACATGAGAGCGTTCCAGAGATAATACTTGTGATCGTATTTTCCCGAAAGGTGTTCAGTCCATTTTTGCCGGATTACGTCAGGTTTGAAGAATCCTTCTTTTTTTATCCGCTGTTCGTTAAGAAGTTCTTCGGCCCAAGGCCTTAAGGGTCCCCTGAGCCATTGGCTCAAAGGCACGTCAAATCCCATTTTGGGCCGTTCCACTAAATTTTTGGGAACATATTTGTAGAGGACTTGCCGCAACAGCCATTTTCCGACGCCATCCCGGATTTTCATTTTTAACGGCAGTCGCCAGGCGAATTCCACAACCCGATGGTCCAGCAAAGGAACCCTGGCTTCCAGGCTGACCCCCATGCTGGCCCGGTCCACTTTTGCCAGGATGTCATCGCTCAGAAAACTTATGGAATCCAGATACATCATTCTCTCGACAGAATTTAATGATCTGGTTTTATAAATTTCGTTTGCATACGGGTTTGCAACGTTGTCATGTTCTGACAATACGGACGATGCGCCATCCGGCAGGCACCGTAAGCGGAAATAAAGTTCTTCTGGCGACTTAAAAGGAAATATTTCAGAAAGTTTTTTAAGTTTATTGCGCACGATATTATTTTTTTCGCTTTCACCCGCTTTAAAAAATTTACCGGATGCGGTGGAGACGGCATTTAAAAGTAAATGTTGACTCCAGAGGGGCATCCATCCCAATGATTTCCAGAGTTTGGGAGCCATGGTATATATTTTATAGCCACCGAACACTTCGTCCCCGCCATCCCCGGATAAACTGACGGTGACTTTCCTGCGGGCAAGTT
>Ga0210044_10008325_pt1 | contig 12964 bp, 8 predicted proteins | sample CryGey13umfilter_2_FD_183959 | JGI IMG/M metagenome (GOLD analysis project Ga0210044, IMG submission 183959) | Groundwater microbial communities from aquifer in Utah, USA - Crystal Geyser 4/9/14 3 um filter (SPAdes) (version 2) | ecosystem: Environmental > Aquatic > Deep subsurface > Groundwater... | reverse complement strand
ACAGGCAGTATATTTTATTGCCGAGACAGTGGGTATTTTAGCGTTTCTGCATCAAATAAACTTTCGTGTAACTTGACAGGACAGTGCTTCGAAATCGGCAACAAAAACATACCGCCAATCCGTTACCGCCAAGTGTAAAAAAAGACAGAGACAACGATAAATTGAAAGTAAACCATTGTGAGAGAACAGAAAAAAAGAATATTGACAAGACCAGAAAGCCGACACGCAAGCCGACCCGATGTTTTTTATTTTTTTGCCACCGCACATTTTTAAAAGAATTTTTGCCGACACACATTTGGCACATTGCCTTTTGCCCGACACACGAGCCAAAACTTCGCAAAAGTCAAAGAGCCAAACTTTCCGCCCACCCTTGACTTTTAGCATTACATTTTTGAATTAAATTTGAAAAAAAAAAGCCCCGTTTCCAGAGCTTTATAAAAAAGTGTTACACATCATTACTTTACTTGACCAGATAAATCATTACCCGGTTTAAATTTCACCACTTTTTTTGCTTTTATTTGGATTTTTTCACCAGTTTGTGGGTTTCTTCCAGTACGTTCAGCAATATCGACAATCTTAAAAGTACCGAAACCGATAAGTGTAATACTTTCGCCTGACTTAAGAGCTTCGCTTATTGCTCCTATAGTTAATTCTAAAGCGTTTTTTGCTTCTGCATTTTTGATATTGCCTTTTTTTGCAATTGCATCAATTAATTGTGCTTTGTTCATGCTCATAATTGTTATTGTTTTTTAAGTAAATAAATTCTGTTCGTTATCAATTTGTTTTAAAATAAATAGAAAGCAAATATACTAAGATTTTTCAAATGAAGAATCCTAAAATATCACAGATGAATATTACTACTAATAATCACCTTATTATGAAAGCCCAAAGCCACGAAAGCCAACACAGAAAACAGAGCTATGTCAAAGTTTGTAATTTTGTGCTAATTTTGAAAATATATTTTGATTGAGTAAGAATTTTGATTACTTTTGTTGCTTAAAGTCAACACGAAATGATAAATAAAGGAATTTTAAACCAACTCATACAAAATCACGACATAACAAGTCTTGAAAAGCATTTGGTAAATTCCTATTTAACTAATAACAAGCTCATTTTTGACAATAACGTAGTACTCTCAAGTTATTTCAAAGATTTTAAACAAAATGTTCAACTTTTCTTTGATATATCTTTATTGAATATTTCAAGCATAAAAGAGCTTGAAAATTATTTGGAGTTAATCATTCCAGTTAGTGATAGGAAATTTAATGGTGCTTTCTTTACACCTGACTATATTATTGATTTTATAATAAAAGAAATTCAGCCTAAAGAAAATGAAACTAATCTTGATCCTAGTTGTGGTTGCGGTGCTTTTTTAGTTGGTTTAACAGATTATTATAAAAAGACTTTTAATAAGTCAATAAAAAAAATAATCAAAGAAAACATATTTGGATCGGACATTTTAGAATACAATATTCACAGAGCAAAACTAATATTGACAATTTACGCTTTGCAGAATGGAGAGCAATTAGAAGAAAGCGACTTCAACTTATATCATCAAGATAGTTTAAGAACATCTTGGAAAATGAGTTTTGATAATATTGTTGGCAACCCACCTTATGTCAAATTTCAAGACCTAACTGACGATAACAGAAATTATTTAACCAAACATTGGACAACAATTGAAGGTGGAACCTTTAACCTTTATTTTGCTTTCTTTGAGCTTGGGCATAAACTTTTAAAACCAACTGGAAAACTAGGCTATATTACACCAAATAATTACTTTACATCTTTAGCTGGAGAATCTTTACGTAAATATTTTCTAAATCAGAAATGTGTTAATCGTATTATAGATTTTAGCCATAAAAAAGTCTTTGATGCTCAAACTTATACTGCACTAACCTTTTTAAATAAGCAACAAAACGAATCAATAACATTTGACAGAATTAAAGACGGATATAGCCCCGAAGATTTTTTGCCAAATGCGAACGGTTCACCAAATTACATTAAAGACCTTAATTTTAAAAAGTGGCGACTGCTAAAAACAGATGAACAACAAAACATCAAAACCATAGAAAATATCGGAAAGCCAATTGGGAAATTGTTTGATATTTGCGTTGGAATTGCAACGCTAAAAGATGAAATTTTTTTTATTGATGGCACAAAAACAAAAAACGATTGTTATTTAAAAACAACAGACAACGGAATATTTGAAATTGAAAAAGAAGCAGTAAAACCAGTTTATAAAATTTCAGATTTTAAAACTCAAGAAGAAGCCGAGCAGAATACAAGAAAAATTATTTTTCCATACATCATTAAAAAAGGAATTGCTTCCGCAATACCTGAAAATATTTTTAAAAATAAATTCCCAAAATGCTATGCCTATCTTTTGACTGAAAAAGAAAATTTATTAGGAAGAGATAAAGGCAAAGTGAAATTTGACCCTTTCTTTGTTTGGGGAAGAACACAAGGTCTTACAAGAATTGGAAAGAAAATTTTAAATCCAACATTTAGTTTACACCCAAGATTCTTATTAGTTGAAGAGAAAGAAGCATTTTTTACAAATGGTTACGGACTTTTCTTTCGTGAACCCGAAATTCAAGGCTTATTTGATGAACCTGCTAATCCAATAAGTAAATTAGAAAATATTGATGTTGTTCAGAAAATTTTGAACTCTTGCGTAATGGATTATTATGTGACAAAAACAAGCGTTGCAATTGAAGGCGGTTATCCTTGTTATCAAAAGAATTTCATTGAGAAATTTACAATTCCTGAATTAACAGAAGAAGAAATAAATACTATTAGAAGGCTATCCAACCCACAAGATATTGACGAGTTTTTGATCGGTAAATATCACTTAAACTTGCCAGTACCGAATCTTGTTGAATAAATTGCAAGCAAATCGGAAATAAAATTAGGAAAACTTAAATTTTGGATTGTGGCAATCGAATTTGCAGGTAGTAAATTGTCTTTCTTTAACTCTGCATCAGTATTGTAAACTTTTGGAACTTTCTTACTAAAATCAACAATTAACAAGCAAACTCTTTCATATTTAAAATGGTCGCCTGTTGTGGTAGCTCTATTATTAACAGCAGCAAAAGAAAGCAAGTATTTTTCAATGTGTTTTGCAACACCTTTGACATTCTTGTATTTAATCTCCTTGTTGTTTGCAGACGTACTGTCATATTCATTAACAGCAATCATGTAAAATTCACCCAAAACCATTTTAGGACAACGTAAATGCAAATTTAAAGCCTCAGCAAAGGTTCTTTCATACAATGTATCAAAGTTTTTTGCTGAACTGCTCAATTGACTCCTAACATTTATTGACAATGATTTTTCAGTTAAATCAAAACCATATTTATCTTCTTGCCCGTAAAGTATTCCTTGAAAATTAAGCATTTCTTTTTTGGGTTTAACATTATTTGGCGTTACGCAAACATCTTGGTCTTTTTTCTTAAAAAAACCTGAAAGCGACAATTCTCCATTAGATTGGCTATAAGGTGGATTAAGCAAAATAGGATTGACTTTGTTGCGAATTAATTCTGATTTTACAACTTCATGTAAGAGTTTAATCGGTTTCTGACTTCTGATGAGATTGTTTTTTCCTTCAGTACCAGATTTTTTTATTGCAGCATCAATTGACTTTTTAATTTCATTGACTGCTTGTTGTAATGTTATCAAATTCTTCATTATTAAAAAACTCTTTAAGTGTGACATTAAGGGCAATAGCAATCTTTTCAATATTCATAATAGAAATGTTTCTTTGCCCATTTTCAACACTTGCTATATAACTTCTGTCTAAATCAGAACTATATGCCAAATCTTTCTGAGACATATTTGCTAATTCTCGAAGATTCTTTATTCTTAAACCGATTTTTGATTTTACATCCATAGTGCAAAATTGATTAATTGTTGACTATAAATCAAAGACTATAAGTAACATTTAAAATTATTTTTATCTCTGCATTTGCAAGCACATTTAAAAACCACACCACCCAGCGCCAAAACCAAAGTTTTTAAAAGAGCTTGCAAAGCCAACGCACCGATAGAAATTGGTTTAAAAAATTTGCCGACACTTAAAAAAATAAAAAACGCCGACACACAAGCCGACACAAACAAGAAAGTAAAATGAAAGAAAAACTTAATATTGACAATGGTTTACAAGCCTTGAAGAAAAGAACACCAGGCGGTAACAGCACCTTAGCATAATAGCGGGGTTCACAGCTAATTTGGAAGTTTGGAACTTTTAATTAAATTTGTTGCTAGTTTGACAGGGTAGTATTTCAAAATCCCGCTACAATGCCAAGCTGCAGCCGTTAGGCAACATGCTAGAACAACCACAAATCAATTCGAAAAACTATGAGTGAAGGAAAAACACTAAAAGAACAAAATGCGAAAATGATATGGACATTTTTCTCCTTTAATGCTCTATTTTTTTACATTTTGGCTATTGCTCCAATTTTGACCTTTAAAAATTTCGATTGGCAAGAATTTGTATTAGGAAGAGGCATTTGGTTATTAATTATCCCTGTAATTTTATTTATTTTAAATGGGCTACTTAGCAGTGATCAAAAAGCAATAATCGCATTTTGGAAATTTAAGAACCCTTTACCTGCATGTAGGTCTTTTTCTGTTTTCGCTTTAAAAGATGACCGAGTTGATTTCAAAAGATTGGAGGCAGACTTTAGCCCACTTCCTGAAACAGCAAAAGAGCAGAATGCATTGTGGTATCGCATCTATAAGAAATATCAAGAAGAACATGTTGTGAAAAAAAGTCACAAAGATTTTCTTTTAGGCAGAGACATGTGTGCGATAGCTTCACTCTTTTTAGTTTTTGGAGGTATCATTGGAATTTTTCTCATATCAGATATAACCAAATGGTGGTATCTGATTTTCGCTTTTATTCAATATTTAATCCTTGCCATTGTAACACAGAATCACGGGAAACGCTTTGTCTGTAATGTTTTGGCTCTTGAAACATCTAAACAATCATGATAGATATTAGTATAGACATGCTCTCAGTAGGTAATTCAGACTCAATTATTGTATGGCTTAAAGACCATAACAACAACAATTTTGTAATTCTAATTGATGGAGGAAATAGAAGTGACGGTGAAAAAGTAATAGCGCACTTAAACAAATACATATTACCTGATGCTGGTAAACGAGCGCCTGATTTAATCATTTGTACTCATCATGACAAGGACCATATTGCAGGGTTAATTACTGTAGTTGAGCATTATGGAGCTAATATTGGGCAAGTTTGGATAAATAATCCTGCTGAACACATTAGCTCAAACACTTATCAAAATTTGAAAGAAACATTTAGACGTCAGTCTCAATACAAGCAATACCAAGTAATTTTAGAGGCATTAACTAATTTGGATGACTTTATCTCAATTGTTGATAGAAAAGGAATACCAAGAGACCATGCTTTATTCGGACAAGGTCTTTTTGATGGTGTAATTAAAGTTCTTGGACCATCTGATGACTTCTATAAAAATCTTCTGCCAGGCATGGAAAATATGGAAAGGTATGTTTCAAGAGAAGCTGATTATGCATATAATTCTATCTTTGGTACTGCGGTAATCAATGAAAGTTTGGAAGCAAATTCACCTTGCCCGATTGTTGATGAAGAAAACTCTACATCTGCTACAAATAATTCAAGCGTCATTCTTGAAATCAATGCAAAAGAAAACAGCAGATATCTCTTCACAGGTGATGCTGGAGTAAGCGCATTTGAGGATGTCGAAACCCGCTTTAATTTGGAAGGTATACATTGGTTAGATGTTCCTCATCATGGTTCAAGGCGAAACTTAACCTCTAGACTCATTGATACAATGTCGCCCAAGGTTTGTTATATTTCAGCAAAAGGAGGCACTAAACATCCAAGGAGAGCTTTAGTAAATTGTTTAAAAAAACATGGAGCAAGTGTTTATTGTACAAAAGACGGAAATAATATGTGGCACCATCGAGGAAATTTCCCTGATAGAAAAGAGTATTCATCAATGGATTCGATGTAATATATATCCCACGTAATAGGAAATAAAACTAATAAGACAATTGGTGTATACCGGGGAAAAATAAAGCACGATTGCCTAACATTGTATAAGCGTAATGCGGGCTGAATAGCTAAAAATGAGCATTTTTGCTCCTAAGAAATTTTGCGGTGAGCAGACAATGAATTGCTTCGAAATCCCGCACTACGCTTATACTTGACCGTTAGCAACAAGGCGAAAGCCCACCGCACATTTAAACACTTAAGGTTTTTTTTGCCAACCCACATGACCAACACAAAAAAAACAAAAAGAGTTTAAATTTTTGCTAATACGCAAAGAAAAGAGATATGAAAAATAAACCATATATAAGAATATCTATCTTTAAACTGGGTAAAAACAAGTTTGACATATAATAGGAGTTTGCAGAGTTCTCCTATTCGAAAAATTCTGGCTTAGTTAATATATTGTCAAACAAAAACAAATGCTATGAAATATCTTTTTATTATTACTATTGGACTAGCACCACTATGGGTGATGTCACAACAGTATCATCCCTTTCCCGAAGATAACGTCTGTTGGACTGTGGTTGAATTTAACCAGACCTACTATTATTGGGACACATATATATATACTGTTAAAGGTGATACGGTAATAAATAGCAAGCCGTACAAAAAAATATGGCAATTGGATGATATTCCAGGAACACAAGATACATCCTGGTATTTACACAGTTTTATGCGACAGGACACACTACAAAAAAAAGCCTGGTTTATCCGCCGGTATATGAGCGAGACCACTGAAAAGCTCGGTTATGATTTCAACGTACAAATCGGCGATACCGTTTACTTACCAGCTTTTGATTATGAAAATTCAGGGGATAGTGGCTTTGTTGTAATTCATCCCGGTTTTGATTCCACATTATTATGGACCGGCGAATATCGCAAAAACTACTTTTATGCTAATTTAAATCATAATATCGGTTTAGATCCATATGTAATAGAAGGTGTAGGTACTCAACGAACTCCTTTCCCCAATTTATATTATTACGATTCATTCCATCAAAGCGAAATGACATGTCTTAAAGTAAATGAAATTTATCTCTACGGTGCCAGCCCTATACCCGATGAATGTGATTTTACTGTAGATATAAATGAAATAATGCCAAATCAAACGGTTACTGTAAAACCAACCCCGTGTAATAGTTATGTGAATATTCAATTTCCAGATTATATCAATAAGGAAATTGAGCTCAAAATATTTAATTCTTTTGGGAAAATTATTTTACAAAGAAAAGCTTCACCTCAAAATAAAGAATTAAGTATTAATACCACCTTCTACAAAAACGGGCTTTACATAATTTATACTACAACTAAAAACGGAAGCTTTTTTTCAAACAAAATTATTATTAACCATTAAAGTTTAAAAACTATGCAATCAATAAAAATACACACAGTACTGTTTGTAGTACTATCAGTGTTCTCAACAGCAAGCTTGTTTTGTCAAAATACACAAGACAGTACAAACAATTATTACTATTACACACAAAAATTGGATGCTGTTTTTGACAGCCTTATTGAACAAACGCCGGATACTGTAAAAATCCCAGGTTATAACGATTATAATCGGTATAAAGAGTTTTGGAACACAAGGGTTTATAATTGCGATACCGCAACAGGTAATTATTCCAAATATATTGAACAATTGAACCTTTATAGCCAAAACCCATCTATGATACCCACGGTAAATATGTCTAACACATGGGAATTTGTAGGCCCCAAAAACCTAACTTCGCATAATCAGGGAATAATTGTAAGCCTGTATATTGACCCAAATAATATAAACAGCATTATGGCAGGCACCAATAATTCGGGATTGTTCAAAACTACAAACGGGGGACAAGACTGGGAAAACGTTACCGATAATATTGCCATGCCGGGTTTAGGCATTTGTGATATTGCAGTAAACCCGAATAACCCTTCCGAAATTTATATTGCAACAGGAAATGACCATAACAATTATGGATTAGGAGTTTTTAAAACAACTGACAATTGCAACAGTTGGGAGCAAATACTGGCATTTAACCCAGATGAAAGGTTGCTTTCAAGGCGATTGTTGATTGACAGTGAAAACCCTTCAATTATTTATGCCCTTGTAAACAAATATGTTTATCGATCAATGGACGGCGGCAATAATTGGACAATGATTTTTGACCAATTGTCTATTCCAAATTATTGGGACAAAAACAAATATTTGATAGATATTGAATTTAAGCCCAACGACCATAATACTGTTTACATCAGTAGTGTAAGCATTAAAACAAAAGAAAATCCGACACATGAGTACAGTGCCGAAATATGGAATACCCATAATGCAAAAGCAAGCAGCGTTGCCTGGCAACGCATTGAAAATGGTTTGCCGGATTACGAAGAACGCTATTCTTTGGAAACTGACCCGCAAAATCCGGATATGCTTTATATAGGTTTTACAGGACCTGGAAGCTCTTCCAATTATTCTTCGTTTTATCTAAAATCAGCCGAATTCCCGAATTACACAATTCAGGACAAATATCAAAAGTTGAATATTTATAACTCTTATTCAAGCCAACTTGCCGGAATCGGCTATTGGCGTTTTGAAATGGAACTGTCACCTGCTAACAGCAACATACTATTTCTGGGAGGATATAATTTGGACGTACTTGATTTAACAACAAATCAAATTGTGAAATCCCATCATGTGACTTCCAGTTCAGATCCAGAATTCCATGTTGATCAGCGAGTTTTTAAAGCTACTATATCCGCTGGAAAAACATACCTTTTTTGCGGCAACGATGGAGGTGTTTCAAAATACAATTATACGGATGATAACATGGAAAGTATTAACGGATACGGATTGGATAATCTTCAATACTTTGGAATCGGAGATTGCGAGGTAATGCCTGAATTTTATATCGGCGGTACACAGGACAATGGTGAAATCGGTAGTCATACGGGCAGTTGGTATAGAACCAATGTGGGTGACAGCTACGAAAATATTATTGATCCGATAGCACCAAATATTGTTTATTGTACAAATAACGGAGGAAACGGAAAAAATATTCAACGGTCAACAGATTATGGAGAACATTTTAGCGAAATAAATATTGGCATACCACAACAAGTCAGACAAGACTATGGACTTGAAGACCGTCCGTTTGTAATGTCGCCTCAAGACAAAAGCAATTTTTACATTGGCTATCACGAGGTTTATAAAACAACTAATAGTGGCTCAAATTGGCAACAATTTACTAACTTCCATAATAACGGATATGATGTAAGCAATGCCATTAAAGCTATAGCATTAACTTCAGCTTCAACAAACATAATTTATGTCGGATACAATGGTGCAACATGGGTTGCATCAGGTAGCCCCAGATTATTAAAAACTAATGACGGGGGAGCAACATGGACAGACTTAACATCTGGAATAATCGCTGATATTGTTCACTATAATAGCATTACAGATATTAAAGTTTCTGATTTAAATCCTACAGATGTTTGGATCTCATTCGCTGGATTTCAGGAAAATAATGGTAATGCGATCAACAAGGTATTGCATTCAACCAACTCAGGCAATAACTGGGCTGATATTACGGCAAATTTACCGAATCTCCCTGTCAACAGGCTTCAAAAGCTTGAAATTGACAACACTTGTTATATTATTGCCGGAAACGATATTGGTTTATTCATGTATGATTCTCAACAAGGAAGTTGGATAAATATAAGCAACGGGTTACCACCAGCTTCTGTTTCAGATATCGAGTTTAATTACAAAAAATCAGAATTAAGAGCAGGCACATTCGGAAGAGGAATCTGGGAGTCTAAATTACCTTGTACATTACCAGGAGATGATATTCATATTAGTTTAAATCAGGTATGGAGTAGAAATAAAGTCTTGTCAAATTCCCTGTACATTGAAGGAGGATATACGCTTGAAATAAAAAGCAACATATCATTTACGGCAGATGCCAAAATCATAATCAAGCCCGGTGCCAAACTAATTCTAGACGGTTCAACCCTGACTAACGCCTGTTCAGTGCCATGGCAAGGAATACAAGTTTGGGGTAACAAAAGCCGCAGCCAATTTCCAGATGAAAATGGTGATTATCAACAAGGATTTCTTGAGTTAAAAAATGGTGCAGTAATTGAAAATGCCATCGTGGCAGTTGACCTTTGGAAACCAGATGATTATTCCACAACCGGCGGGATAGTTCATGCTGATGGCGCGATATTCAGAAACAACGCTAAATCAGTCCATGCCTTGCATTACAAAAACTACAACCCTTATGACCCAACTCAGGAATTTGATTATAACAGTCATTTCAAAAACTGTACCTTTGAAATTACCAACGATTATCCTGGCAATGAAACATTCTACAAACACGTTGATTTAGCTTATGTTAAAGGGATCAACTTCCAGGCATGTAATTTTAGCCTTGCTGAAAATGTAGCAGATGTATCACCCTGGAACCATGCCATTGCGGGTTATGATGCTAAGTTTGGGGTTAAAGCGATTTGTAACTCAACACAAACCCCTTGTCCTGTAGAAAGTTACGACAAGTGTTCTTTTACTGGGTTTTGGAGCGCAATTAGCGCCGTTAATGATGGAGGCAGTACGGTGTCTTTTAGTGTTAACAGAGCCGATTTTATTAACAATGCCTATGGTGTAAGAACTCAGGACATGAATAATGTTTCTGTCCTGTTTTCAGAATTTAACATTGGTTATAACAACACGTGTGCCCCTGGTACGGGTATTTATCTTGGACAAGCAACGGGTTTTGCTTTCGAGGAAAATAGTTTTGCCAAATTTAATGGTGCACCTACAGATGATTACTTCGGGATACATATAAACAATACCGTAGGTGCTGATGAAGTGTATAAAAACTACTTTAATGGCTTAAGCTATGCTAACTATTCCGAAGGATATAACTGGATACCATGGCACGAATACCTTGGCCTGGCGTATTTCTGCAATGAAAATACTGCCAATTATGCTGACTTTTATGTCGCAAATAGAAGATGGTCAGGGATTCAATCAACACAAGGAGATAATGAGCATGTTACTGGAAACAAGTTTTCACAGGATCAATCGACAAAATGGCACTTTTATAATGGTGGCGGCCATCTTGTTGATTACCATTATTGTGATTATTGCGATGATGAGACTCCTGATATTGATAAAATAGATGTAGTAAACCCAATTGGCCATAATTTTGATAATAATTGTTTGTCGCATTACGGAGGGAATTCACAGTTAAAACTTGTACTCACGCCCCAACAAAAAACGGATGCTGAGCAGATGTATTACGACAACCTTACCGATTATAATAACGTAAAGACTCTTTACGATAACCTTGTTGATGGAGGTGATACTGAAACAGAGAAGCTTGACATCCAAACTGCTCAGCCAGAGGATATGTGGGCTTTGCGGGCGCAGTTGCTCGGTGATTCACCCCATTTGTCTTTTGATGTGTTAAAAGAGGTTGCTGACAAAACAGATGTGTTTACCGAATCAGCTCTTTTCGACATACTGGCTGCCAACCCCGATGAACTTAAAAAAGACACATTAATAAGCTATCTTGAAAACAAGGAAGAACCCTTGCCTGAATATATGATAGATATACTACGCCAATTGGCTAACGGCATTACTTACAAAACCGTTTTACAACAAGAAATGGCAAGGTACAACCATAATTATACACGTGCAGCCAACGAAATTATCCGTAGCAACTTAAACGATACTGTGTCCAATTATAACGAATTACGTAACTGGTTAGATAATTTGGGCGGAATAACCTCCGATAGGCAAATAGTTACCTCATACATACAGGAAGGTAATTTTGCCGATGCGTTAACTTTGGCTAATATGCTGCCACAATTGTATAGTATGGAAGGTGATGAACTTACCGAGCATGGTTACTATATTGATATGCTAAATTTATTCAACACCTTGCACCAAGAAGGCAGAAACACCTATCAACTAAACGGAACTGAAAAAGCAAGCCTTGAACTAATTGCGGATAACAGTAAAGGAATTGCTGGTTCACAGGCAAAAAGCATTTTGGAGGCCGTTTATGATCTTCATTATATTGACTGCCCTGAAACAGATGGAACCGTTGCCTATAAAAACAGCAATATAAACATTAATGAGCTGGGCAAGGCTTATGGGTTAAGTATCTCGGTAAAACCCAACCCGGCGAAACAGTGGGCTGCTTTCGATTATACCCTGCCTAATGATCAATCCACGGCAACAATCACTATTACAGATGTTACAGGCGGTAAAATTGAAGCACTTCAAGTTAGCGGATCACAGGGGCAAAAACTTTGGGATACCCGTAACATAAAACCAGGTGTTTACATATACACATTACAATCCGCTGGATTTAACCAATCAGGCAAAATTATTATTAGTCAATAACTTAAAATTTTATTAATAGTCTGATTATTTTAATGAATTTGCCCTGCTGTATTATAAACATAGAATACAGCAGGGCAAATATTCCTTCAAACATGGCTTAAAATTATTATTCTTAAAACATAATATGGCAGAGAAAATAAAGAGGTCATGTTACAAGAAAACAACAGTCGAATCCCATGCTTCGCCGTCAAGCACATTGCCAAGTCGCACAAAAAGCCTACCGCACAAGCCAAAACTTGTCAATAAGCTTTCCAGCCCTGCCGCACAGACAGAAAATAACGCCCAGTTGCTAACAATGCATAATACTTTATGGCGGGTTACGTTATGAAAATGAGTATTTTAGTTTCAAATATAAATCGTAGCGGGCAGAAAGATTTGTCTTCTGAAGTCCGCCACAAAGCATATGCTTCCCGTTAGCCACCAATTAAAAGAAATAAAGCGCCGAAGCGCTTCATTTTAGAAGTCTTTCTTCCAAATGAAAATTGTAGTGAGAAAAGAAAATTGTAAATATT
>Ga0210044_10008318_pt1 | contig 12971 bp, 11 predicted proteins | sample CryGey13umfilter_2_FD_183959 | JGI IMG/M metagenome (GOLD analysis project Ga0210044, IMG submission 183959) | Groundwater microbial communities from aquifer in Utah, USA - Crystal Geyser 4/9/14 3 um filter (SPAdes) (version 2) | ecosystem: Environmental > Aquatic > Deep subsurface >... | reverse complement strand
ATTCGGAAAACTTTATTGGTTTACTATATCCATATATTTCTGGATTGTCACATCGATCATTACGTTGTTTTCTTACAATAATGCTTAATTTTCATTCTTAAACTTAGCTTACTAAGTAATCAGGTAACTGAATGAAATCAAGAGCTATTCTTGCTACAAATTCTGCACAAACAGTCTCAAAACAAGAGAATAAAGCTTCTTTTGTAGCTAAAGCACTTATAAGGTTTTTTAAGACTTCAGATTTCGAAACCTTAGCTGGCGTACTTCGGAATCAGAGCATAAAAGCTATTGCTTTTGATATGGATGGAACTTTAATAGATACAGAAACTGCCAATTGGGAAATAGTTTTAGAAGGTCTTAGAGCAGAAGGAATAGAACTTAAAGAGATAGATAAACAAGCTTACATGGGAACTACAATCCAAGATTTCTGCGAAAAGCAACTCTTGCAACGTTATATTCCTGATGAAGCAAAAGCAAAAGCTCAAACAATCTCAAATTCAAAGATCACTAAATTTTCTGAATTATTAAAGGAAAACAAGATAGAAACTTTCCCCAGAGTAATAAAACTTTTACGCAAATTAGCTGAAAAAGAAGATTCAAAAATTGCTCTAGTCACCAACAGTAAGCAGGAAGCAATGGAAATGCTACGTGATCATTTTAAATTAACTAACTTATTTAAAATTAGTTATGGACGTGAGGATACTGACGGCAAACCCAAACCTAACCCTTACATTTATGGAAAAGTAATTCGTGAATTTGGAATTAATCCAGATCAATTACTAGTATTCGAAGACTCAGGAACAGGCATAGAAGCTGCAGTTAAAGCAGGAGCAACAGTGATGGCGATCAAAAATACTGATGATCAAAACCCAACAATTCCAACAGTAGACAACGTTGCTAAATTAGATCTAACAAGCTTAAAAAATTAATCCAGCAAAAATCCCATTAAGATCTCTATAGGCTTCATCTAATTGATCTAACAATTCTTGATTAGCAAGTTCAGAGAAACTTAATTTCTCAGGGTAATAAGTCTCTATGCTTTTTCTAAGCTTTAGGTATAAAGCTTCTGAATAGAAAATTTCTTGCTTAGTATTTTTTATTTCTTCTTCACTAAGAACCAGTCTTAGTCTCAGACAAGCAGGACCACCACCGTTTAGCATGCTCTGTTTAAGGTCCATATAGTAAACTTCTTTAATAGGATTAGCGTCATCTTCCTTTAGTCTATTAAGATAGTTATAGATTTTTATATTCTCCTCACACTCAATAGGAGCAAGAAGAATCATAGAATCTTTATCACCCACAATCTGTGAATTAAAAAGATAGCTAAGTACAGCTTCTTCTAGTGATATCTCCTTATCCAAAACCTGCTTGGTAATTAACTCTGAGCCAGTCACTTCTTTATACTTTTCTTTAATCTCCTCTATTACTTCTTCTTGATTCACAAAAGCAAGTTCATGACAGAAAAAGAAATTTAGGTTACCAGTGCTAATCACATCATTATGAAAAACACCAGCATCTATCGCTTCTGGGTTCTGCTGAGCAAGTACGGTATTCTCTTCTCTAAGTTGGTGAGACTCAACTATAGCCATAGAAGCTTCTAAACATTGACGAGCTGCATAGTTCACAGGTTCTGCAAGGTTTAGCTCGAGCGAATAACCATAAACTAAAAATTCCAGACCCGGAGCACCATGCTCTTCAGCAAACCTTATATAATTAGCAGCACCCTCATCACCAACTGTTCTTGGCAATGGTGGGTATAGCTTAATACCAGTCTCATCAAAAACTTCTCTGAAAATTTTATAAGTCTGAAAAGCCTCCGTTGATCTATGAAAGTTAGTGATTAAGTTTGCAATAGTTAGATGAGTATTTTTATCTTCTGAATCAAGTGCTGGTGTCATAGTCGCAGCGTTCGCTGTCCACATAAATGATGAACTAAAAGCTGACTTCACTAGTTCTGGATCCTGTTCTAATGCTTGCTTCAGCATCTCCAAGTTAGAACCTTTGAAACCACTTATTTTTAAAAGCTCATAATTAGGTCTTTGATGAGGTGGAAGTATTGCTTGCTTAAATCCAAGCTCAGCTAAGAATTTTATTTTCTCAAGGCTCTGTAAAGCAGCCAGCCTAGGGTTAGATATAAGATCTTTATTAGAGCTTGATGCTAAATTTCCATCAGAAAGCCCCCCATAAAGATGGGTTGGACCTGGTAAGCCGTCGAAATTAACTTCGTAATACTTCATCTAGATCTCATTATATACTGTATTAGAGCTTGTTGATAAAACCGATAACTGCGTTATACTCGGCTCCCTCAACAAACTCTAGGTAAAACAAGATGCATGAACTTACAATAAAGCTAAAAGCTGAACATCAAGAGATCTACAAAGATCTTGAAAACTTCATGCTTGCTTTAACAAAAGTCAAAAACAATCCAGATCATGAGCATCTAGAAAAAACATGTGCTGAATTACTTAGTTATGTAAAAGATCTACTTGATAATCATTTCAAAGAAGAAGAAACCTCTCTGTTCCCTGAAATGATGAAAGATTCACCAGAAATAGTAGAAAGACTAATCTCAGACCATAAAGAAATAGAGGAAAAGTTCAGCAAAACAACTCTTGCTTATGAAGATTTCAAGAAACGAATCCAAGATCAATACTTCACTGACTATGACTACAAGAAAGAGATCTTATTTCTTACATATAACTTAATCGCCACTATTAATCATCACGCGATTAGAGAAGATGCTGTCATTCTGAACCCGTAGGGTGAAGAATCCAACGCAAAATCTTTGTTTAAAGCTAGTCCACTGGATTGCCACGTCGTCACTACGTTCCTTCTCGCAATGACGCTCAGGGTCAATTCTCCGCCACCATTGTTGCAACTGGATACGAACAATAATCCGCCGCATAATAAGCACTAGGATTATGATTCCCACTCATTTTAATCCCACCAAAAGGTGCTGCTGAAGATGCTCCTGTAATCTGAGTATTCCAATTCACAAGTCCAGCTTCTATCTCCATTGAGAATTCATCAAAAAATTCTCTAGAATCTGAAATCAAACCAGATGAGAGTCCATATTCTGTGGAGTTTGCTAATTTAATTGCGGAGTCCCAGTCATTCACTTTGAATATCTGCAAAAGTGGACCAAAATATTCCTCATCAACAAGACCTTTTGCAGTCGTACAATCAATAATCCCAGGACTGACATAAGCATCTCCGTGACTAAGTTTCTTCATCTCTAAAATACTCTTCGCACCTTTTTTAAGTAAAGAAGCTTGTGCATTAAGTAGTTTATCAGCTTGTTCTTTTGAGATAACTGGTCCCATAAAATTTTCAGTCTCAAGCGGATTGCCAATCTTAAGCTGTTTTACTTTAGACACTAAAAGCTCAAGCAATTCATCAGACTCTGCTGAGTCTTTCAGTATCAATCTTCTAGCACAAGTACAACGCTGACCATTAGTTATAAAAGCGGACTGGATTATCAGTTCGACTGCTTTGCCGTGATCTTTATTCTGCCAAACCACCAGTGGATTATTACCACCTAATTCCAAGGCAAGAATCTTTCCTAACTTACCAGCATAATTTTTATGAAGAATCTTTCCTACTTTAGAACTGCCAGTAAAAAATATCCCATCTACACCATCATGCTTACTTAATTCAATCCCAGTCTCAGCTTTACCTTGAACAAGGTTCATAACACCTACTGGCAAGCCGGCTTCTTGCCAGCATTTAAAGATCTCCTCAGAGATAGCTGGTGTCAATTCACTCGGTTTAAGAATAAGAGTGTTCCCCGCAAGTAGAGCTGGCATGATATGTCCATTAGGGACATGCACTGGAAAATTATAAGGTCCATAGACTGCAATCACACCGTGAGGTTTATGCAGAGTGATGCTACGAGTCTTGCCGAGATCTTTTTCTAGATTCTTACAACGATCATAATAAGCTTCAATAGAAATTTTTAATTTATTTGGAAGACTAGCCAGTTCAAGATAGGCTTCATTTATAGACTTACCATTTTCCCTGCACAGTAACTCTGCTAAAAAATCTTTCTTAGTCTCAACTATCGCAACAAATCTTTCTAGATAAACTATTCTCTCTTCAAAACTTAAGCGTCTCCATTCTTTAAATGCTTCTCTTGCTGTTCTGACACAATGATCTATATCATCTTTCGTTGAAGCATTGCCTTCCCAAATAACTTTTCCATCAATAGGGCTTATAGATTTAATCATAGATACCTCAATTCTGAACCTAGTTCAAGATTTAATAGTTTTGCCGTTCCCTCTTCCATACTTACTCCATCAGCTTCTATTAACAATTTAGCCTTAGTAAAACGAAAATCAATCGCAGTATTAGAGATAAGGTAAGTTTCAAGATCATCAGCTAAAGTTTTAACTATAGCTTTCAACTTAACTGTTTTAGATTCTTTAATAGTTTTTATGTCTGAAATTTTTGCCTCTATTCTCGGTCCAGCATCAAAGATATCCACATGCCCATCAGGCTTGAAACCTTCACTAAGAAGAAAATCTAGAGCAGGTTTTGTTTTCTCGTGAACTTTCCCGATAGCAGCTTGAGTAGCCTCTCTCATAAGCGGGATATAGAGTGGATACTTCGGCATAAGGTCTGCAATAAAACCTTTATCAGTAATACTAAGATAGTCAGCTTTTGTAAAATCCATGTCAAAAAAATTACGCACAGTCCCATTCCAGAAAGGAGACTGAGCGTCCTTATCTATCACTCCACGCATCTCCGCAATAATACTCTCCGCAAATCTTTTAGGAAAGTTTGCCATAAAAAAGAATCTAGCCTGACTCAGAATCTTTCCAAGTCCAGAACCTCTATACTCAGGATCTAAGAATAAGGAACCTATCAAACTTGGTCCATCATGTTCTTTTTTAAGCTCTAAATATTCTACTTCTTTATCAACACCTAGTTTCTCAGATACATGGCGAGCTTTTTTAATTTCATAAGAATAGAAAGCTTCATAGCCACCAATTCTAGCTGTGATCGCTGCAATCCCGACAAGCTGTTTTTTCTCTAAATCCTCTAGAACAAATCTATAAGATTCATCTCCGGGTTTGGCCGGTTCTATCTTAAAACTATTAACAGAGTTCTGAATCTTATCTCCAAGTAGTTTCAAATCAGCAGGAAGACTAGTCATACCTGGTCCCGTCTTTTCAGCAAGTTCAAGAATCTCTTTAAGATCATCTTGTTTTATTGGGCGTATTAAAAACTTTGGCTGCACTCTCTTATTTTATCACTGCCAATTTTTGCAGGACTAAACAAGATAACTTAGCTCTCTCTGTAAGTGAATCAAGACACACAAACTCATCATGGCTATGGATCTTTCCGCCTCTAACACCCAGAGTATCTATATTCACAAGACCAGATTCATAAAGATTATTACCATCACAGCAACCACCGGTATTCTTTCTAGAGATTTCTTGTCCAAGTTCTTTTGCTGCACTTTCCACTAAAGTAAAAAGTTCGTCTAATTTTTGATTCGGGATCTTTGGCTTACGGTTGATCTTGCCATAAAGTTTTGCTTCAATGCCTTCTTTTAAATTCAGTTCATAAACTAAGTTATCAAAGCCTTTCTCAACAAGAACTCCATCTTCATTATCTTCTATCCTGACATTGATCCCAGTAATCGCAAGATCAGGAACTACATTAAGTGGACCTCCACCTTGAATCTTACCGAAGTTTACAATTATATTTTCTGAATTCAGTTTATTTGCTTTAGTTATAAATTCTGCACTACTGAGAATCGCCGAAGCACCTTTATCAAACTCACGCCCTACATGCGCAGCCTTGCCTCTAACAACTAGCTGGTAATTGCCTGTACCTTTTCTTCTATATGCAACAGAACCATCACTCAGACTTGGTTCATAGATTAGTCCTAATTCATTAGCTTCTGCTAATTCTGAAAAAAACTTCTGCGAGCCTGGCGAACCTATCTCTTCATCAGAGTTAAGAAAAACTTGCCATTCTATATTCTCTGCTTCAGGATTCTTCTCGAAAGCTTCAAGTGCTTTAAGCATAACAACTAGACCGCCTTTGAGATCAGAAACCCCAGGACCATTCATTCCCTTTTCAGAGATCTCCACACACTTATCAAAACCACTATCTTCTGGAAAGACTGTATCCATATGCCCCATTAGTAAAATCTTACGAGCGCCTGGTTTTGCGCTAAGTTTCTTTATAGAGAGACATTTCGCAAGTTTGTTTTTAACTTCTCTTGCTTTACTATCAATACTTAGTTCATCTTCAAGCTCTAGCTCTTCTATTAAGAGTTTTAATCCAGGAGTGTTTTTTTCAAGCTCCAGAAAAGCTTGCTTCATACGCGCACGAACTTTATCAAGACCCACAAGGTTATACGAATAGCTGTTTATTTCAGCTAATTCAATAAGCATTGCTTTCATCGCTTCGTATTCTTTATCAATTTGCTCCAGAAGCATTAGTTCATTATATCGTTAATAGATTTCAAAGCTAATTTTTTCCAGATATAGTTTGACAGATCTAAGCACGTATAAGAAAAAAGGTTGAAAGTCCCTTATCTCCACATTTAGCCCTTATCTCAACCATCAGCTTTTTTCGTTGCGTGCCTTAGATCTGATCAAACTATCTTGAAAACTAGTACTCATTGAACAATAATGTTACAAATAATGACACTACGCGTCCGTTTGTCGTGCCGCTCGCCCAGCGAAGCAATCTTCGCTGTAAACTCACTCTACTCCAAACAAGTTTAAGCCAATGACACCAATTAAGATCAGAGACACAAAACCAAGCTTCATCATACTTGAGGGTTCATCAAAGTATAAGATACCGACTGCGATAATCCCAACTGTACCAAGTCCAGACCAAAGCGCATAAGCAAGACTAATATCTATCTTCTTAAATGCTATAGCTGCACAAACCAAACTTAATGAGAATAGTACTACTGTACTAAATGAAGAATCAAATCTTGTGAATCCATCTGAGAGCTTTAACTGAACAGTTGCAAAGACCTCAAGCAAAATGGCAGCTGCTAAAAAAAGCCAAGCCATAAAATACTCCTTTGTATTTTTTAATTTAAATTACTTTAAAAACTATATCCTGCTCTAAATCCAGGACTATGTGAGCGAAAACGCTACTTAAAAGATTCTACAAAACTAGTGAAATCATCACTCATAGGGCACTTCTAACAAACCTAGTATAAGAAAGGGTTAAAAAACTTTGCTAACGATATTATACCCATTTTTTTGGCTTTAATAACCTATTTCAGAGCGTCACCTCCGCCGAGGAGAACTATCTTGAGTTACTATAAAGCGAAGCTAAGACACCCAAGTAACTCAATCAAATGATCAAAGCCGCAAAAGAAGAAATAAGTTATAAAAGAGTCTGGTCTCTTGCTTGGCCTATTGTTCTTGCAAATATCACTATTCCCCTTATAGGTGCGACTAACATCGCCGTAGTTGGTCGAATGAATAGCCCTACTTATATAGGAGCGGTAGCACTTGGAGTAGTAGTACTTCAGTGCATTTATTGGAGCTTTGCTTTTCTTAGAAAAGGAACTACCGGAATCACAGCACAGGCTTATGGAGCTGGTGATATGCAAGGAGTCTTTGCTGCTCTTGTGCGCTCACTCTTGATCGCTTTTTCTCTTGGCATTTTAGTTACGCTTCTACAAGTACCTATAGCAAAAATTGCTTTCTGGATTCTTGATGGTTCAGCAGAAGTAGAAAAACTTGCTCAAGAATATTTTTATATAAGAATCTGGGGATCAGTTGCAACAATGGGAAACTACGTCATGCTTGGTTGGTTCTACGGAATCCAGAAACCCAAAACAGCACTTGCGTTCAGAGTAGCAATGAACGTCCTTAATATTCCTCTTGCAATCTTTCTTGTACTCACTTTAGAGCTTGGTGTCGTTGGAGCAGCTTGGGCTGCATTAATTTCACATGCTTTTGTTTTTATACTAAGTTCATTAATTGCGCTTTGGATCATGTACGAAGAACTAATGAAAGCAGAAGGTTTTGACTGGAGCTTCCTAGATCAAGTAAAAGACAAGGTCAGATTAGTAAAAGTATTTAAAATCAATGGAGATATTTTTGTAAGAACAGTTCTTGTATTTATCGCATTCTCTTGGTTCACCGGAGAGGCTGCAAAGCAAGGAGACATAGTACTCGCAGCGAACACCGTACTTCTCAATCTTTTCTGGTTTATCAGTTATGCACTTGATGGATTCTCGAATGCTGCAGAGACCTTAGTCGGACAAGCACTCGGAGCACAGAAAAAAGCAATGTTCAATAAAGCAGTCTTGGTAAGCACGCAAATGGCTGGTTTCTTTTCTATCTTATTCCTTCTTAGTTATTACTTTGGTGGAGAGCTGTTTATCTCGCTACTTACAAACCTTGAAGAAGTTAAATCTCTTGCTCTAGAATATCTTCCATGGTTAATTTTTATGCCAATAGTAGGGATCTGGTGCTTTCAGCTTGATGGGATCTATATCGGTGTCACTCAGACCCGCATCATGCGCAACATGATGCTAGTTTCTTTTATCGTTTATGCTATCGCAATTATCTTCTTACCAAAGCTTATGGGAAATCACGGCTTATGGCTCGCTCTCTATTTATTTATGCTGGTTAGAGCATTCACACTTTGGCTACCTTATGAGAAAATGAAGCAAGAACTCTTCGTTTAAATGTTAGTCTCTCGATCCATAGCATTAATTTACTTGATAGCCTTTGCTTCTTTGCTTCCACAGCTGCACGCACTATTCTTCTCCGATGGAATCACTCCAATCCATACCTTGATGGGAAGAACTAATTTCAATCAAGCTCCAAGTCTCTTCCAGTTCTTCAATTCAGATCTTTACCTAAACTCTCTATGCATACTTGGATTTATAGTTTCAGGCTTACTTTCTCTAAACTGCATAAAGCAAAAATATTTAAGAGCATCTTTATTCTTAGCTCTTTATCTCATTTACTTGTCTTTTGTTAATGCTGGAGGTGTCTTCCTAAGTTTTCAATGGGATGCACTCTTACTAGAATCTGGCTTTCTTATGATTATCTTCGAGCTTGCAAGAAACAATAATAAAACAAGAACACTTGCAACTTGGTTACTCTGGATACTAATCTTCAAGCTTATGTTTATGTCAGGAATAGTTAAGCTTGCTAGTGGTGATAAGAGCTGGGCTGATCTTACTGCATTACAATTCCATTATCAAACTCAACCACTACCAAACCCACTATCCATCTTCTTTCATCACTTGCCATTTTGGTTTCATTACATCTCTTGTATCATCATGTTCTTCATAGAGCTTGTCATCCCTTTCTTTATTTTTTTCGGAAGAAGAATGCGCCATATAGCAGGCTTGAGTTTTATTCTTCTACAGCTTCTAATTATCCTCACCGGAAATTATTGCTTCTTTAATTTATTGACTATAGTTCTCTGCTTACCACTCTTAGATTTCGAAGAACTAAAGCTAGTAAAGCTCAGCATAATAGAAGACTCAGATGAAATAATGATCGCAAATCCTGGGATCAATAATTTTTTAGAAGATAAACCTTTAGACAAGAATAATTTAAAACTTATTTTATTAACAAGTATTTTAATTCTTTATTCTTCAGTTTCACTCACGCATATTCTTTACAGATCAGGTTTAGAGATAGAAGCTGTGAACAAGGCTTCTAGAGGCTATCTCAAGAAACTTGGAGCTTATTACTTAAACAGTCCTTATGGATTATTTGCCGTAATGACAACAAAAAGATACGAAATCATTTTCCAGGGTGCTAATGATGTGCCAGGTCAATTAGCTAAATCTGACTGGCTAGATTATGAGTTCAAGTATAAGCCTGGTGCACTGGATAGAGTCCCAGCCCAGATTGCACCTTTCCAGCCAAGGCTTGATTGGCAGATGTGGTTTGCGGCACTCTCCACTTACAAGAACAATCCTTGGTTAGTAAATTTTGCGGTTAAATTATTAGAAGGAAATCCTTCTGTTTTAAATTTACTTGAAACAAATCCTTATCAAGATACTCCTCCTGATTACATCAGAGCTTTAATTTATGAGTATAAATTTGCAGATCTAAATGATAAAGATACTTGGACTAGAGAACTAAAAGGTCTCTACTTACCAGCTGTCAGCTTAAAGAAAAAGACTAAATCCTAGATCAGCACGATCTCCATACTTAGCTTTATCAGAATTACTGACTGGCATATCTTTAAAGCCAAAGTTTTTATATAACTTAACTGCTGTTACTAGTTTAGAGTTGGTTAGGATAATTATTTCCTGATATTTCCTTTCTCTTGCATAGTTTATACAAGTCTCCATTAAAAGATTTCCTAAACCCCAACCTTTATAAGAATCAGTAACCCCCATCTTACTAATCTCTATTGTTTTATCAGAATGTTTAATCAAAGCAACGGTTCCAACTGCAATAGCTTCATCCACCAGAAAAAATATTTCTCCACCTTTATCTATTATGTAAGTCTTAGGATCTTGTAATAATTTTTTATCGTAGTCCTCTAATCTAAAATCTTTCTCAAACCATTCAAGGTTAAGTCTCTCAAAATCCTTTGCTCTAGAGTCACAATAAGTTTCTAATTTAATTTGAGCTGGAACTCTTTTATAGAGTGCTTTTTCTTTAATTCCAGCTTCTAGCTTATCTAAATTCTTCAGAAGATTATCAGCATCTCCCCCAAGTATATTAATCAACGCTTCTTCTACTTGTTTTAATTCAGGACTAATCTTAAGTAGCGCCTCTTCACCAGCTTCTGTTATTCTAAGCATCTTAGATCTAGATTCTTTTGTTGTTTTAGAACTCACTAGTCCTTCATTGATCAGTTCTTTTACTACTTGTGACACTGCTGAAGAACTAACATTGCGCAATTCAGCAAGATCTTTTACATCAGAATCTGGATTAGCTTTGATACTAATTAAAAAAGAAAACCAAGAAGCCTTAAAATTTTTATGATGTCTATCATATAGATCTTGAACTTGACTCAGTGGAACGTCAGTGATTCTTTTCATTTGTGAACCCAGACTGAGCAGCTTCTTAGTCTCAATTCCAGTTATAAACTTAGGGTCTGGATCTGTAATCTTATTAGCCATGAACTCAATATACCATATTAAGCACTTAATATATCTTAGTAAATTAGCTTTACCTATATTAGACCTGTTGCGAAAGCGTAGCTTGAGCGTAACCAGGTCTAACAAAAAACTCCAAAATCTACGATTTTGGTAGAGTTGTGCGGAGGGGTTTACCCCTTTCGCAACAACTCTATTATACTTAATTCTTTTTTTAGGTGATGTCGTGATTATTGAGTATATAATTTCAAGGCTAGATTAAGCGTTCTCAAAACAAAACCACAGCCTTGTTTGAGAGCGCAAAATTGATCCAAAGGGATCAATTTTGCTAGGGTCTTTAGCTCAGTTGGTTAGAGCGCACGCTTGATAAGCGTGAGGTCCGGTGTTCGAGTCACCGAAGACCCACCATTAAAAAACAGAAAGAGAGTGTCGGATGACACTCTCTTTCTGTTTTTTAATGGTGGGTCTTCGGTGACTCGAACAACCTGAGTTCTTGCTCCTTCTAAACCTTGAAGCGTGAGAGGAGGGTTGCTCTCACTGATTAACTTAGCTCTGTAACTAGACACCCGAGTCATTTTAGAGAAAAGATTGATAATCTTTTCTCTAAAATTTGTGTTCGAGTTGCATAATGAAAGCTAAGATCAAGCGTTAAAAAAACGATCAATGATCGTTTTTAGCGTAACTTAAAGCTTAATAAGCTTTTTTGTGGAGTTATATTGGATTCTTTTACTCACTCTTTTAAACGATGATCAAAAACTTCCCTGTTCTTCCAGTCACTAACAAAATCATTATGATCTCTCAATACGATACTATGACCCGCACAATTTGCGACTATCCCTATCAAACTAGAGAGACCAGACCATAATATCTTCATTGTCATTCTTGACATATCTAAGCGTCCAAGTGAAGGATCGCTTTTATGGTCATAGAGCAATCTTATTCTAAGAGTATCTCCATAACGATCACCCAGTTCACTGTAATTTAGCATTGTCTGAATTGCCTTGTTATAACGAATTTCATCGAAAATTTCTGTATGAATTTTCTCATGATCTATACCATTAAAATACTCTGCAACAAGAGCACTTAGAAACATCAGAGGTTGAACCTTCTTCTCAATAGCCATTCTATCTTGAGCTTCACCACTTGTTCCTTCTCTTGGTATTTCCTTTTCTGCTCGACCATTGTTCTCACCAATAAAATAACTTCCTGAATAATATACTGCACGCAACAAAGCCTCAAAGAAGAAACGTAATGAAGAAGACCCAGGCATCTCTAAGAATCTTTCTCCAGATGGTATACGAACTTTAGAACCTTCTGTCTTTAATCTAATAGTTTCAAGAACTTTCCCTCTTCTATCAACAAACTCAATAAAGCGAATTGGTCTAATTTCATCTTGAGGTATAGGTCCAATTGATGGTCCCCTAAAAGGATCATCTGGAATTTTTGCAACACGAGCTTTTTCTGTTTTATCAGCCTGAGCCAATAAATTATTAACATTAAGATTAGTATCAGTAGTATTTAAAGTTCTTTCCCTCTCTAGATCTAATTTGTTTTTAGTTTCATTTTGATCTACATATGAATATGTAGACGAAGCCACTGGAAGCCCTAAAAGCAGAAGAGCCGTAATAAATTGTCGCCTTGTCAACATAAGCTTAAGTAATATTAGCTAAATTCCAGCTTGAATTCTATAAATTTTTACTATCTTTCCTAGATCTAAGTTGAAAACACAATTTTGATCCAATGACTAGTAAGTCATTGCGAGGAACTAAACATTAGCGTTGCTTGAAAGCGCAAAATTAATCCAAAGGGATTAATTTTGCTATACTAATCACGTGAAAAAGCGCGCAATTTTTCTAATCATAGACGCTTGTGGAGTTGGTTCGATGCCTGACTGGGCTGAATACGA
>Ga0210044_10008315_pt1 | contig 12977 bp, 14 predicted proteins | sample CryGey13umfilter_2_FD_183959 | JGI IMG/M metagenome (GOLD analysis project Ga0210044, IMG submission 183959) | Groundwater microbial communities from aquifer in Utah, USA - Crystal Geyser 4/9/14 3 um filter (SPAdes) (version 2) | ecosystem: Environmental > Aquatic > Deep subsurface >... | reverse complement strand
GACCGGCGCGCTTTCAACCGCCGCCGTCGCGCAGGACGGCCCGGCGCAGGTCTATGACGTCGCGGCGAGTTTCGAGGACACGGCCTTCGCGGTGGAGAGCGCCATCGTCAACCGCGGCCTGGTGATCGACCTGGTGAGCCATGTCGGCGCGATGCTGGAGCGCACCCGCGCCGACGTGGGCGGCGACACGCTGTTCGCCAACGCCGACGTGTTCCTGTTCTGCTCGGCGGTGCTGTCGCGCAAGATGATGGAGGCCGACCCGCTCAACATCGCGTTCTGCCCCTATGGCGTGTTCGTGACCGAGACCGCCGAAGGCGCGGTGCAGGTCGGCTATCGCCACCTGCCCGACGGCCCGATGCAGGACGTCGAGGCGCTGCTGGATGCGATCGCGCGCGAGGCCGCCGGGCTCTGACGCCGGTCGCCGGCGAAACGCCCCCTGCGCCGTGCGGTCGCAGGGGATATGTGACCCAGTCACACAGTCAATGATTGTTCGCGCGGCGCGTATTCACATATTCGGATCACCGTATCCCGGCGCGAGGAGCACCGCATGAACCCCGATGTCACCGCCTTTTTCGACGAGCCGACCAACACCGTCTCCTATGTCGTGAAGGATCCCGCCTCGAAGGCCTGCGCGATCATCGACAGCGTGCTCGACTATGACGCCGCCGCCGGGCGCACCAGCACGGCGTCGGCGGACGCGATCATCGGCCATGTGCGCGCGCAGGGGCTTGAGGTGCTGTGGCTCCTGGAGACCCACGTCCACGCCGACCATCTCTCGGCCGCGCCGTATATCCAGAAGGCGGTGGGCGGCAAGATCGGCATCGGCGAGAACATCACCATCGTGCAGGACGTGTTCGGCAAGGTGTTCAACGCGGGCACCGAGTTTCAACGCGACGGGCGCCAGTTCGACCGGCTGTTCAAGGAGCAGGACCGCTTCGCCATCGGCGCCCTGTCGGGTTTCGTGCTGCACACCCCCGGCCACACGCCCGCCTGCCTGACCTATGTGATCGGCGACGCGGCGTTCGTGGGCGACACGCTGTTCATGCCCGACTACGGCACCGCGCGCTGCGACTTTCCCGGCGGCGACGCGGGCACGCTGTGGGACAGCATCCACAAGGTGCTGAGCCTGCCCGACGAGACCCGGTTGTTCATGTGCCACGACTACAAGGCGCCGGGCCGCGACACGTATGCGTGGGAGACCACGGTCACGGCGGAGAAGGCCAACGTCCACATCAAGGGCAAGACGCGCGAGGAGTTTGTCGCCATGCGGCAGGCGCGCGACGCGACGCTGGGGATGCCGAAGCTGATCCTGCCCTCGATCCAGGTGAACATGCGCGCCGGCCAGATGCCGCCGCCCGAAGACGACGGCAACGTGTATCTCAAGGTTCCGCTGAACAGGCTGTGACACCATGAATTTCGTGCTTCAGGATGCGATGCTCGGGCTGCTCGGCGGCCTGATGATCGGGCTGGCCTCGGCGCTGCTGCTGCTGGGCGCGGGGCGGATCGCCGGGATCAGCGGCATCGTCGGCGCGCTCTTGCCGCCCAAGGGCGGCGCGGCGGACGGCGAGAACGCGGCCTTCGTCGCCGGGCTGATCGCCGCGCCGCTGCTCTATGCGCAGGCGCTCGGCGCGCCCGCGATCGGCGTCACCGCGTCGGTTCCGCTGCTGATCGCGGGCGGCCTGATGGTGGGGTTCGGCACGCGGATGGGGTCTGGCTGCACCTCCGGCCACGGGGTTTGCGGCATGTCGCGGCTGTCGCCGCGCTCGCTGGCCGCGACGGCGGTGTTCATCGGCGTCGCGGCCGTGGTCGTGGCGGCGGCGCGGCTGGCGTTGGGGGGCTGAGGCGATGCGCATCGTGATCGCGCTGTTGTCCGGCGCGCTGTTCGGGCTGGGGCTGGCGGTGTCGGACATGATCGACCCGCAGCGGGTGCTGGGCTTTCTGGATGTCGCGGGCGGGGCGTGGGATCCGACGCTGGCCTTCGTGATGGGCGGCGCGCTGATCCCGATGGCCATCGCCTGGCGGATCGCCGCCGCGCGCAAGCATCCCGCCTATGGCGCGACGTTCCCGGCGCCGCCCTCGGGCGGGATCGACCGGCGCCTGCTGGGCGGCGCCGCGCTGTTCGGCGCGGGCTGGGGGCTGGTCGGCTTCTGCCCCGGCCCGGCGCTGGCGGCGCTGAGCCTGGGCGGCTGGCCGGTGGCGCTGTTCGTCGCGGCGATGCTGGCGGGGATGGCGCTGCACGGGATCGTCCCCCGGCTCCGCGCGCGCGTCGCCGCCTGACCGACACCAAGAACGCCGCGCGCGCGGCGACAAGGGAGAGACAAACATGGACAGCCGCAGGATCGCCCCGGATTTCTGGGTCGCGCCCCAGATCACCCCCGCCGACGTGGGCGCTGCGGCGTCGCGCGGCGCGCGGGCGATCATCTGCAACCGCCCCGACGGCGAGGGCGACGACCAGCCCGGCGTCGCCGAGATCCGCGCGGCGGCCGAGGCGCATGGGCTGGCGTTTCGCGCGCTGCCGGTGACCTCGGGCAAGATCGGCGACGCCGACGTGCGCGCCTTCGGCGCCGCGCTCGACGCGCTGCCCGGCCCGGTGCTGGCCTATTGCCGCACCGGCACGCGCTCGGCCTCGCTCTGGGCGCTGTCGCGGGCTTCGCGGCTGTCGGCGGACGCGATCCTGGAGGCGACCGCCGCCGCCGGCTATGACCTGAGCGCGCTGCGTCCCCGGCTGGAGGCGGCGGACGGCAAGGTGGTCGCGCTGTCGCCCGCCGCGCGGCACGACGTGGTGATCGTCGGCGGCGGCGCGGGCGGGATCGCCACCGCCGCAAGCCTGCTGAAGCGCCGCCCCGAGCTCGACATCGCCATCGTCGAGCCGCGCGCGGAGCATTATTATCAGCCCGGCTGGACGCTGGTCGGCGGCGGCGTGTTCCAGCGCGCCCAGACCATGCGCCCGATGGCCGACGTGATGCCGAAGCGGGTCAAGTGGATCCGCGCCGCCGCCGCCGGTTTCGAGCCCGCGCGCAACGAGGTGGTGCTGGAGGACGGAACCCGGCTGGGCTATCGCGCGCTGGTGCTCAGCCCCGGCCTCAAGCTCGACTGGGACGGGGTCGAGGGCCTGCGCGAGACGCTGGGCAAGAACGGCGTCACCTCGAACTACATGTTCGACCTCGCGCCCTACACCTGGGAGCTGACGCAGAACCTGCGCGGCGGCCGCGCGATCTTCACCCAGCCGCCGATGCCGATCAAATGCGCGGGCGCGCCGCAGAAGGCGATGTATCTCAGCGCCGACCACTGGCTGCGCACGGGGCGGCTCAAGGACATCGACATCGCGTTCTGCAACGCGGGCGGCGTGCTGTTCGGCGTCGCCGACTATGTGCCCGCGCTGATGGCGTATGTGAAGAAATACGGCGTCACGCTGAACCTTGGCGAAAAGCTGGTCGCGGTCGATGGCGAAAAGCGGGTCGCGACCTTCGAGATCACGCGGCCGGACGGCGCGACGCGGATCGAGCGGTCGTTCGACATGCTGCACGTCACCCCGCCGCAGCGCCCGACCAACCTGATGCGCGCCTCGCCGTTCGGCGACGCGGCGGGCTGGGTCGAGGTCAGCCCCGAGACGCTGCAGCACGTGCGCTACGGCGACGTGTTCGGCCTTGGCGACGGCTGCTCGGCGCCCAACGCCAAGACCGCCGCCGCCGTGCGCAAGCAGGCGCCGGTCGCGGCGGAGAACGTGCTGGCGATGCTGGACGGACGCGAGCCGCGCGCGGTCTATGACGGCTACGGCTCCTGCCCGCTGACGGTGGAGCGCGGCAAGATCGTGATGGCGGAGTTTCTCTACGGCGGCAAGGTCGCGCCGAGCCTGCCGACATGGCTGATCGACGGCAAGCGGCCGTCGCGGCTGGCGTGGCTGCTCAAGGAGAAGATGCTGCCCTGGCTCTACTGGAACGCGATGTTCAAGGGCCGCGAATGGCTGGCGGCGCCGACCGTGCTGCCGATGCGCCCCGCGGCGCATGAGGCCCTGCCCGCCTGCGAGACCGAAGCGCCGCGCAAGGCGTCCTGACCCTTCCTCCGACGCCCGCGCCCCCTCCTCCCTGGGGCGCGGGCGCACTGGCCGCCGACGCCGCACCCGGCTTCGGCGGCCCTTTTCGCCAAGAGGCGCCCGCGATGAGCCTGAAGCGCTACCTTCCGATCCTCGACTGGGGCGCGCGGTATGACCGCGACACGGCGACCAGCGACGCGGTCGCCGCCGTGATCGTGACGATCATGCTGATCCCGCAGTCGCTGGCCTACGCGATGCTGGCGGGATTGCCGCCCGAGGTGGGGCTCTACGCCTCGATCGCGCCGCTGATCCTCTACGCCGTGTTCGGCACCTCGCGGGCGCTGGCGGTGGGCCCTGTGGCGGTGGTGTCGCTGATGACCGCCGCCGCCGTGGGCCAGGTCGCCGCGCAGGGCACGCCGGAATACTGGGGCGCCGCCATCGCGCTGGCGCTGATGTCGGGGCTGATGCTGACGGCGATGGGGCTGCTCAGGCTGGGCTTCATGGCCAATTTCCTCAGCCACCCGGTAATTTCCGGCTTCATCACCGCCTCGGGGATCATCATCGCCGCCAGCCAGCTCAAGCACATCCTCGGCGTGAAGGCGGGCGGGCACAATCTGGCGGAGGTGCTGGCGTCGCTGGCTCAGACCATCGGCGACGCCAACCCGATCACCGCCGTGATCGGCGTCAGCGTCGCGGCCTTCCTGTTCTGGGCGCGCAAGCGGCTGAAGCCGCTGCTGATCGCGAAGGGCCTGCGCCCGCGTCTGGCGGACGTGATCGCCAAGGCCGGGCCGGTGATGGCGGTGGCGGCGAGCACGCTGGCGGTCTGGGGCCTCGGCCTTCACGAGCGCGGCGTCGCCATCGTCGGCGCGATCCCCTCCGGCCTGCCGCCGCTGGCGCTGCCCAGCCTCGACCCGGCGCTGTGGTCGTCGCTGGCGGTGTCGGCGCTGCTGATCTCGGTGGTGGGCTTCGTCGAATCGGTCTCGGTGGCGCAGACGCTGGCCGCCAAGCGCCGCCAGCGCATCGTTCCCGATCAGGAGCTGATCGGGCTGGGCGCCGCCAACATCGGCGCGGCGTTCACCGGCGGCTTTCCGGTGACCGGCGGCTTCGCGCGCTCGGTGGTCAATTTCGACGCGGGCGCCGAGACCCCTGCGGCGGGGGCGTTCACGGCGGTCGGCATCCTGCTCGCCGCGCTGCTGCTGACGCCGCTGCTGTATTTCCTGCCGGTGGCGACGCTGGCGGCGACGATCATCGTCGCGGTGCTGAGCCTCCTGCCGGTGGCGACGCTGGCGGCGACGATCATCGTCGCGGTGCTGAGCCTTGTGGACCTCGGCGCGCTGCGCCGCACCTGGGCCTACTCCCGCCCCGATTTCGCCGCGCAACTGGCGACCATCGCGCTGACGCTGGGTTTCGGCGTCGAGGCGGGGATTCTGGCGGGGGTGGGCCTGTCGATCTTCCTGCACCTCTACACCAGCTCGCGCCCGCATGTGGCGGTGCTGGGGCTGGTGCCGGGCAGCGAGCATTTCCGCAACATCCGCCGCCACGACGTGGTGACCGCGCCGCATGTGCTGATGATGCGCATCGACGAGAGCCTGTATTTCGCCAACGCGCGCTTTCTGGAGGATCATGTCGCCGACGCGGTGGCGGCCGACCCGGCGCTGCGCCATGTCGTGCTGATGTGCTCGGCGGTGAACGAGATCGACGCCTCGGCGCTGGAGAGCCTTGAGGCCATCGACCAAAGGCTCAAGGCGGCGGGCCTGCGGCTGCATCTGTCGGAGGTGAAGGGGCCGGTGATGGACAGGCTGAAGCGGACCGACTTCCTCGACCATCTGTCGGGCGACGTGTTCCTGACCCAGTATGACGCCTTCCACGCGCTGGCCCCCGCGATCGCCGACGCCGCGCGCCGGGCGGAGCGGCGCGACACCGCGCGCCCGCCCGCGCAAGCCGCGCAATGAGCACGCCGGAGACGCTGACGGCGCTGGAGCGCGTCACGCCCGGCTGGTCGCCCGCGCTGCGCCGCGCGGTGGTCACGCGGTCGGGGCGGATCAGCCGGGGCGACGGCCAGCGCCTGTTCGGGCCCGGCGACCGCGCGCAGGGCTACATCGTCCCGCTGCAGGGCACGGTGCGGGTCGAGCACATGGGCGAGAGCGGGCGCTCGGTGGTGCTCTACCGTGTCGCGCCCGGCGACACCTGCGTGATGACCACCGCCTGCCTGATCACCGGCGCGCCCTATCAGGCCTGGGGCTACGCCGAGGGCGACGTGGAGGCGCTGGCGCTGAGCGCCTCGGCGTTTCAGGACCTGCTCGACACCGACCGCGACTTCCGCGCCATGGCCTTCGCGGTGTTCGCGTCGCGCATCCGCGAGCTTGTCGAGGTGATCGACGAGCTGTTGCTGCACCGCGTCGATCTGCGGCTGGCGGCGTGGCTGGCCGAGCGCGCGCCCACCGTGGCCGCCACCCATCAGGCGATCGCGGGCGAGCTGGGCACCGCGCGCGAAGTGGTGTCGCGCATCCTCAAGGACTTCGAGCGGCGCGGCTGGATCGCGCTGGCGCGCGGCGAGATCGCGGTGGGCGCGCCGGACGCGCTGAAGATGTTCGCCGCCCAGCGCTGAGCGTGACGCCGTCACAGACGGCGGGCGGTCGCGGGCGCATTCTTCCCCACGCGAATCGCGCCATATGACAGGAGAGAGATCATGCAGTTCACCACCAACGTCGGCACGACCGACCGCATCGTGCGCATCGTCGCGGGCCTCGCGCTGATCGCGCTGGCGCTGACCGGGACTATCGGCGCCTGGGGCTGGATCGGCGTCGTGCCGCTGGCGACCGGCTTCATGAAGTTCTGCCCGGCCTATTCGATCTTCGGGATCAAGACCTGCAAGGAATGCTGAGACCGGAGTGCTGAGACCGGGCCGATAGCGCGGCGCGCGGCTCAGGCGGCGCGCCGCGACGGCCTGTCCGGGCGCGTCCTGTCCGGGCGCGTCCTGTCCGGGCGCGTCCTGTCCGGGCGCGTCGCGCGCAGCCGGGCGCCGGGCGCGGCGTCGAACAGCGGCGCGCAGGCGGCGCAAAGCGTCAGCCCCAACCGAGCGTAGAGGAGGCGGGACGCGCCGCCGAGGCGCTCGACCCCATCGACCCGGAAGCCGTCGCCCCCGGTCGGGCGCGGATGCCCGGGCCGCGCGCCCACCGTGGCCTCTGCGATACGCCTCTGGGGCCGATCCTGTTCCCTATCGCGCTCCGGACCAGGTTCCGCACGCTGTTCATGCGCACCTTCATTTGAAGCGACCGTTTCCGGGCGGCGGCGCTGACGCAGGGCGCGGGCGCGATGCCGGCGGCGGCGGGCTTGCAGTCGCTGAATGGCCAGCGGATCGCGCACGGGGCTCTGGTCCCGGCGGGCGCCATCCGCGCCGCCGCGCCGCCGGAGGCGATGGTCTTGATGAGGCAGCGCCGCTTCATCGCCGGGCTGGCGGCGGGACAGTCCCGGCTTCGCGCCGTCGCTGGCGGCGGACGGCGCGCGCTTCGGGACGTTCGCGGGTCAGGCGCCGCCGCTGGCAGGGCTGGACCCCGCCGCGCGCTATCGCGTATCGCTGCATGCGCTGGTCGCGCTGTCGGCCGCCGCGCTGACGGGGGGCGCGCTGATGCCTCCGGCGGTGTATCCTGAAACGATGCTCGTCCTTGAGGGCGCGCGCCTCTAGAGCCCGGAGACCATGCCGATGTTCCCCCGCTATCCCGACCTCAAGGACGCCAGCGTGCTGATCACCGGCGGCGGCTCCGGCATCGGCGCCGCGCTGACCGACGCCTTCATGGCGCAAGGCGCGCGCGTGGCGTTCATCGACGTCATCGACTGCGAAGACTTCGTGGCGGCGATGACGCTGAAGCACGACGTGGCGCCGCTCCACCTGCGCGCCGACCTGCGCGACATCGCCCAGATCGAGGCGGCGGTGGACGAGGCGCGCACCCGCCACGGCCCCATCGCCAAGCTGGTCTGCAACGCCGCGCGCGACACCCGCAGCGAGATCGGCAAGGTGGACGCGGCGTTCTGGGACGACATGCACGCCATCAACCTGCGCCATTTCTACTTCACCGCGCAGGCCTGCGCCGAAGATCTCAAGGCGACGCCGGGCGCGGCCATCGTCAATTTCACCTCCGGCAGCTTCCTTCAGGCCAATGCGGGGATGGAGGTCTATATGGCCGCCAAGGCGGGCGTGATCGGACTGACGCGCGGTCAGGCGCGCGACCTCGGGCCGTTCGGCGTGCGCGCCAACGCCATCGCGCCGGGCTGGGTGATGACCGAGCGGCAGCGCGAACTCTGGGCGACGCCGGAGTCGGTCGCCGCCCACCTGGCGCTGCAATGCGTGCCGCGCGAGATCGCGCCGGAGGAGATGGCGGGCCCCTGCCTGTTCCTCGCCTCCAACGCGGCGAGCGCGATGACCGCGCAGATGATGATCGTCGATCTGGGGCGGGTATGAGCGGCGCCGACCCGATAGCGGCAGACCCGATAGCGGCTGACTGGATCGCCGTCGATTGGGGCACCTCGCGGCTGCGCGCCTGGGCGATGGCCGCTGGCGCGGGGCCGCTGGCCCATGCGCAGGCCGCGACCGGCATGGGCGCGCTGGCGCCGCAGGACTATGACGCCGCCCTGATCGCGCTGGCGGGCGGCTGGTTGCGCGGAGAAGGCGCGACGCCGGTGGTGGTCTGCGGCATGGCCGGCGCGCGCGAGGGCTGGGCCGCCGCGCCCTACGCCGACATCGCGACGCCGCTCAAGCAGATCGCGCAGGGCGCCGTCGCGCCGCAATCCGATCCGCGTCTGGACGTGCGCATCCTGCCAGGGCTGAAGCAGGACACCCCGCCCGAGGTGATGCGCGGCGAGGAGACGCAGCTCGCCGGGCTGCTGCGCCTGCGCCCCGGCTTTGCGGGGCTGGTGGCGCTGCCGGGCACGCACAGCAAATGGGCGCGGGTCGCGGAGGGCCGGGTGACGGCGTTTCGCAGCGTGATGACCGGCGAGATGTTCGCGCTGCTGGCGGGGCAATCGGTGCTGCGCCACGCCATGCCGCCCGACCTCTCCAGCCTCGACGACGCCGCGTTCACGGCGGCGGCGCAGGCGGCGTTCGCGCGCCCCGCCGAGGCGGTCGCCGCGCTGTTCTCCACGCGCGCCGCGCATCTGCTGGGGCAGGCGACGGCGGCGCAGGCGGGCGGGCGGCTTTCGGGGCTGCTGATCGGCATGGAGCTGGCGGCGGCCGCCGCGCTGTTTCCCGGCGACGGGCCGGTGACGCTGATCGGCGAGGCGGCCTTGTGCGCCCGCTATGCGGGCGCGCTGGCGGCGGTGGGGCGCGCGGGCGAGGTGATCGACGGCGCGAAGGCGACGCTGGCGGGGCTGACCGCCGCCCACGCGCATCTGTTCGGAGACCGGCCATGACCCGACCGCTGATCGCCATCCTGCGCGGCGTCACGCCGCCCGAGGCCGCCGCCGTGGCGCAGGCTTTGGCCGAGGCCGGGATCACCATGATCGAGACGCCGCTGAACTCGCCCGACCCGCTCGTCAGCATCAAGGCGATGCGCGCGGCGCTGGGCGACCGGGCGCAGATCGGCGCGGGCACGGTGCTGAGCGTCGCTCAGGCCGAGGCGGTGGCGGCGGCGGGCGGGCGCTTCGTGGTCTCGCCCAACACCGACGCTGCGGTGATCGCGCGCACAAGGGCCTTGGGCATGGCGTCCTGGCCGGGCGCCTTCACCGCCACCGAATGCTTCGCGGCGCTGGCGGCGGGGGCGACGGGGCTGAAGATCTTCCCCGCCTCGACCCTGGGGCCGGAGGGGATCAGGGCGCTGCGCGCGGTGCTGCCTGCGGCGGCGGCGGTCTATGCGGTCGGCGGCGCGGGGACGGAGACTTTCGCCGCCTATCTCGCGGCGGGGGCGACCGGATTCGGCCTGGGGAGCAACCTCTACAAACCCGGCGACAGCGCCGAAGCGGTCGCCGCCAAGGCGCGCGGCATCGTCGCGGCGTTCGATGCGGCCCGTGTTTCAGCCCGCGATTCTGCCCGCGATTCTGCCCGCGATTCTGCGGTTGCGCGATGAAGCGGGCGCCGGGCGTGGGCTATTGCCCCGGGCGATAGCCGGAGACGGCTTGGACCGACCCGCCCGCGCCCGACCGATTGATGCGCGGCGGCGATTGCGCCGCGCGCCCTGCCCAAGGGGCTGCGCCGCGCGCCCTGCCCAAGGGGCTGCGACGACGCTGCGGCGCAGGCGCGCATTTTGCTTTCAACCACGCAGGCGCGCCGATAGAGCTTGACGGACCGCCCGGCGATCTGGGACTTGGCGGCATTCTTTCAGTGGCGGGCGTGGCGCGCACGCCGCTGCGACGGGGGCGGACGGATGCGCGGATTTCTCATGGCGCTGGCGCTGGGCGCGCCGCTGGGCGGCTGCGTCGTCTACACCGTCGCCGCCACCGCCGTCTCGGTCACCGCCACCGCCGTCGAGACCACGGTGGACGTAGCGGCGGGGGCGGTCGATCTGGCGGTGGGCGGCGGCGACGCGGACTGAGCGCAAGCGGCAGTCCCGGCGCAGGGCCGGGACTGCGAGAGAGCGATCAGCGCCCCGGCTGTTCCCCCTGCGGCCAGTCGGCGAACGGGAACGGGCGCTCCTCGCTGGCGCAGGCCTGATAGCGGGCGGTCGCCTGGAACCATGCGCCCAGCGCCGCGCCGAAGCGGGTCAGGAACGGGTTGGGCGCGCGGGCGAACAACAGCCAGGCAAACTGCAGCACGGCGATCACCGTCAGCAGGTTCTGCGCCAGCGAGGCCAGCACGGCGAACAACAGCATGAAGGCGCCGCGCGGCCAGGCTTTTGGCGCGGAGTGGTCAGTAGGGGATGCGGCGGCGTCGATCTGGCTCATGGGGGGGCGCTCCTTGCAACGGATGACGCCGTTCAGATGCGCACGCAGGCCCGCCGCCGCAAGATCCGCCGTCAGTCGAGGCGCGCGGCGCCGAGGCGCGGGATCTCGGGCGCGTCGTCCAGCCCCAGACCGCGCGGCGCGGCCTGCGGCTCCCGGAAATCCTGAGCGGCGGCGGGGCGGCGGAACACCATCACGCCCTGATGCGTCTCGGTCAGCCCGCCGAGCCACCCGGCGCGCGCCTCCATCGGCGCAAGGTCGGTGCGCAGGTATTCCCAGCCCTGCGCGGCCTCCTGCGCGATCGCCGCCTCGAAGGCGGCGGCCAGCGCCTCGGCGGGCGTCTTGTGGGCGCGGGTCTTTTTCGCGCGCCGGGGCGCCGCGACGCATTTGTAACGATAGCTCGTCATGGGCCTGCTCCGCCTTCCGCTGTCAGCGTCGCTCCGGCCGCTTGGGGCGGCGGCGCGACGCGGGCCTTACTCGATTCCCAGCCTGGCGCGCACCAGCGCCTGCACCGTCTGCGGCGCCGCCTTGCCGCCGGTCGCCTTCATCACCTGGCCGACGAACCAGCCCGCCATCGACGGCTTGGCCACCGCCTGCGCCGCCTTGTCGGGGTTGTCGGCGATCACCTGCGCCACGGCGGCCTCGATGGCCCCGGTGTCGGTGACCTGGCGCATCCCCCGCGCTTCGACGATCTGCGCGGGGTCGCCGCCCTCGGCCCACAGGATCTCGAACACGTCCTTGGCGATCTTGCCGCTGATCGAGCCGTCGGCGATCAGGTCGAGCACGCCGCCAAGCTGCGCGGCCGTGATCGGCGAGGCGCCGACGCCCAGCCCCTCGCGGTTCAGCCGCCCGAACAGCTCGTTGATCACCCAGTTCGCCGCCTGCTTGCCGTCGCGCCCCTGCGCCACCGCCTCATAGAAGGCGGCGTCGGCGGCGTCGGCGCACAGAACGCCCGCATCGTATTCGGTCACGCCGTATTGTGCGACCAGCCGCGCACGCCTGGCGTCGGGCAGTTCCGGCAGCGTGGCGCCGATCTGGTCAACCCACGCCTGCTCCAGCACCAGCGGCAACAGGTCAGGGTCGGGGAAATAGCGGTAGTCATGCGCCTCCTCCTTGGAGCGCATCGAGCGCGTCTCGCCCCGGTTGGCGTCGTAGAGCCGCGTCTCCTGATCGATGCGCCCGCCGTCCTCCAGTATCCCGATCTGGCGGCGGGCCTCAAAATCCACCGCCTGCTGGATGAAGCGCATCGAGTTCATGTTCTTGATCTCGCAGCGCGTGCCCAGACAGCCGAAATCCCCGGTCTCGCGAAAGCGGGCGTAGTCGCCGGGCCTGCACACCGACACGTTCACGTCGGCGCGCAAGCTGCCTTCCTGCATGTTGCCGTCGCATGTGCCCAGATAGCGCAGGATCTGGCGCAGCTTGCGCACATATTCCGCCGCCTCCTCCGGCCCGCGGATGTCGGGGCGCGAGACGATCTCCATCAAGGCGACGCCGGTGCGGTTGAGATCGACCATCGACAGCGAGGGGTCGAGGTCGTGGATGCTTTTGCCGGCGTCCTGCTCGACATGGATGCGCTCCACCCGCACCCGCCGCGCGACGCCGGGGCCCAGGGACGGCATGTCCACCAGCACTTCGCCCTCGCCGACCAGCGGGTGATAGAGCTGGCTGATCTGATAGCCCTGCGGCAGGTCGGGGTAGAAATAGTTCTTGCGGTCGAAGCGGCTGACAAGGTTGATCGTCGCCTTCAGCCCCAGCCCGGTGCGCACCGCCTGCTCGACGCAGAAGCGGTTGAGCACCGGCAGCATCCCCGGCATCGCCGCGTCCACCAGGCTGACGTTGGTGTTGGGTTCGGCGCCGAAGGTGGTCGAGGCGCCCGAGAACAGCTTGGCCTTGCTGGCGATCTGGGCGTGAACCTCCATGCCGATCACCACCTCCCAGTCGCCGGTCGCCCCGGCGTAGGTCTTGGGCGCAGGCTCGGTATAGGCGAGATCGGTCATCGGGCGGCTCCGGCGGCGAATGCGCCTGCGGTTCTAGTCACCCGCGCGGGCGCGCGCAATCATCGGGCGCCGCGACG
>Ga0210044_10008314_pt1 | contig 12979 bp, 6 predicted proteins | sample CryGey13umfilter_2_FD_183959 | JGI IMG/M metagenome (GOLD analysis project Ga0210044, IMG submission 183959) | Groundwater microbial communities from aquifer in Utah, USA - Crystal Geyser 4/9/14 3 um filter (SPAdes) (version 2) | ecosystem: Environmental > Aquatic > Deep subsurface > Groundwater... | reverse complement strand
GCGTTGCCGAGACGCTCGTCGTAGCGGTCATCGCCGCCTACGTTTCGATCGTGCGCCCGCGCGCCCGCGCGCTTGGGCGCTTCGGCGCCCGCGCGCCAATCACGCGATAGATGGACACATCTTCAGTAGATCGCACAGGCCGTGCCGTTACGCTCGTCGCTTTGGACGACCGGAATTCGCCTGCTCTCTGGGCACATCCTTCGGCCGTGCGTCACCGCCACGCCCACCTGACGCAAGATGACCTCAGTGCTCGTCATCTCTTGGCGCCGCGAAATGCACGTTCCAGCAGTCATCGACGATGGAACGAATTTCGCACAGAGTGCTGATTGAGAAGAGCGCTGACTAAGAGATCAGAGGGGGATGTGATGCGACGACGCACGTGGACCAGAGGGGTCAACGGGCATGCCGGCGCGGCGCTGCTCGCGCTCATGGGCTGTTCGGGCAGCCACGGCGTTGATGGATGGCAGGGACGACGGAGCGATCGCGGACGCTGGCGTCGACGCCATCGTGGACGCCCCTGTGGACGCCGTCGTGGGCGCTCATCCGGACACAGGTTCGGACGCGGGCAGTCGCTTGCCGCCGCCCTACGACGAGGTGGCGCGGCGCCTGGCCGAGGCCGAGTGTGCTGCGGCCGTCCCCTGCGAACGTGGCCTGCACGCGGTCTTGGGACGTTCCTGCGCCGAAGCCGAGCGTATCGTGCTGGAGGATGACGACGTCGTAACGTGGGTTCGCAGCGTGGCCGAGGGAAGGGGAGTCTTCGATCCCGCGGCCTTCGAGTCCTGTCTCGCCGCCATGCGCGACCAGGGCTGTACGTATCGCCATTTCACCGAGACTCCCGAATGTCGCCGCGCCTTCCGAGGGTCGGCTTCGCAGGGCGACAGCTGCTGGCAGACCTTCGACTGCACACCGGCTCTCGTCTGTGTTCGCGCTCTCGCCTGCCCCGGACGGTGCGAAGTCCCGCCTGGCGACGGGCAGCCTTGCGTGGACTTCTTCCGCTGCGGCCCCGGCCTCGATTGCGACAGCCACGCTGTGTGTCGGCCCCAAGCGGTCCTGGGTGAGAGCTGCGGCGGAGCAACGGGCCGCACTTGCGCTCCCGACCTCGCGTGCGTCGCCCTTCCGGTCTACGGCGCCCCCCCGCCCACCTGCGTCGCTGTCGACACGTCACGCTCCGTGCGGCGGCGGTCCCTGCGTGCCCATGGGCCGCCCGGGCGATGCCTGCGCTTCCCCGAACGACTGTCCGACGAGTGAGTGCGTCGATGGCTTCTGCCAGATCTGGGCCTGCTATTGGCGGCGTTGTGAAGGTCGATGAACGCAGCGCGGTCGGTGCAGGACAAGTCCTGCCCCCCACGTCCGTACGCCGCCGATTTCAGCGCGGTCGGTGCAGGACAAGTCCTGCCCCCCACGTCCGTACGCCGCCGATTTCAGCGCGGTCGGTGCAGGACAAGTCCTGCCCCCCACGTCCGTACGCCGCCGATTTCAGCGCGGTCGGTGCAGGACAAGTCCTGCCCCCCACGTCCGTACGCCGCCGATTTCAGCGCGGTCGGTGCAGGACAAGTCCTGCCCCCCACGTCCGTACGCCACTCGACGAGAAGCGCCGTCAGATGGCGGCGCGTACGACCATGACCAGGGCGTCGCCGCATTGCTCGATGCGCGCGGGGCCCATGCCGTGCACGTCGCGCAAGGATTCGAGATCCGTCGGCCGCGCGCTGGCGATCTCCGCCAAGGTGCGATCGTGGCAGACGACGTAGGCGGGCACGCCGCGCTCCTTCGCCAGCAGCATGCGCGCCTCGCGCAGCGCCTCGAACAGCGCTTCGTCTGCGCGTGCCAGTTCGAAGCTCTTGCGCTCCTTGTTCCGCTTGCCGCGCTTCTTCGCGGCCTTGCCTCGGGGGCGCTCCTCCTCCGGCAGCAGCACGCGCACGGGCGCTTCGCCCTTCATCACGTCGACGCCGGCGCGCGTCATGCGCACCAGCGGGTAGCTGTCGCCCGAGATGAGGATCAGCCCCGCGGTCAGCAGGCGACGCAGGACGGAGACGAGGAAGTCGGGCGTGTGCTCGGGGACGAGGCCGAAGGTGCTGAGGTGCGTGAGCCCCATGCGACGCGTCTTGTCGTTGTCCTTGCCGTGGAGCATCTCGGCTACGGAGCGCATGCCGACTCTGTCGTGACAGCGCGCCACGCCGGAGAGCACCTTGCGCACCACGAGCGCGTCCTCCTCGCTCACCTCGCGCGCCACGCCGCCCGTCTCCTCGAGGCGCTCGCATACGTCGCAGTGGCCGCAGCCACCGAGGAGTTCGGCCTCGTCGCCGAAGTAGCGCAGGATGAAGTCGTGCCGGCAGCTGCCCGCTTCCACGTAGCGGCGCAGATCCAGGAAGAGCTTCCATTGCTGCTCGACCATGGCCTCGCTGCGACCGCCATCGCCCTCGATCAGTCGACGTCTGAGGCCGATGTCGGCGGAGCTGCTCATCAACACGCCGCGCGCCGGTTGCCCGTCGCGTCCCGCGCGTCCCACCTCCTGGTAGTAGGCCTCGATCGATCCCGGCGCCTGCGTGTGCACGACCACGCGGATGTCCGGTCGGTCGATGCCCATGCCGAAGGCGTTGGTGGCGACCACGATGTCGAGCTCCTGCGCGGCGAAGCGTTGGCTGACCTCCTCGCGCTCCGAGGGCGGCAGGCCGGCGTGATAGGCGCGCGCGTCGAAGCCGTGTCCGCGCAGTTCTTCGGCGACGCGTTCCGTGTTGCGTCGCGTCGCGGCGTAGACGATGGCCGCGCCCTTGGGCGCCTTGGGTGAACCCAGCGCGTCCGTCAGCGCCTCGAGCAGGACCTGGTCGCGATGTCGCTTGGTGTCGATCTCGGCGGCCTCGAGGTGCAGGTTCGGTCGCGCGAAGCCGCGCAGGACCACGCGATGGGGGCGCTCCGTGAAGCCCAGGCGCTCGAGGATCTCTTGCCGGACGCGCGGCGTGGCCGTGGCCGTGCAGGCGAGCACGCGTGGCGGCGACAGAGCCTCGAGCACGTCGCGCAGGCGCAGGTAGTCGGGCCGGAAGTCGTGACCCCACTGCGAGATGCAGTGGGCTTCGTCGATGGCCACGAGTGGCGGCGCGAGGTCGCGCAGGCGACTCAGCAGCCAGCGGTTGGCCAAGCGCTCGGGCGCCACGTAGACCAGATCGTACTCACCCGCGAAGAGCCGACGCTCGCGCTCCTCGAGCACCTCGCGCTCCAGCGTGGAGGCAAGGTACGTCGCGGAGATGCCCCGGCGCGAGAGCCCGTCGACCTGATCCTCCATCAACGCGATCAGCGGCGAGACCACCAGCGTGGTGCCCGGCAGCTCCGTCGCCGGGAACTGGTAGCAGAGGGACTTTCCGCCACCCGTCGGCGCCACCACCAGCGCGTGCCCGTCGCCCGTCAGCAACGCGTCGATCGTCTCCCGCTGCCAGGGTCGGAAGGCTTCCAGTCCGAAGCGCTCTTGGAGCCGAGTTTCCACGCGCAGCCTTCTAGCACGTTCCGGGGGGAGGTGAGTGCGAGCGGGTGTGATTGGGCGGAGCCGTCGCGTGGGACGCAGGCTCCGAGGCGAAGCCTGCTCGCGTTCCCCGGTCGTCCCGATTGGCGCCGGATCAGGCCCCGAAATCGCTATCGGCTTGCTCGTTTCCATCCCAGCGTGCACGACGGGGCCATGGAATTCGTGGCCACCTGCGCCAAGCACCTCGAGCAGGAGTTGGGCCTGGAGCTGAGCGAGTTCGGCATCCCGGACGTGACGGTCGGCGCGGGCGCGGTGCGCTTCAGCGGCGAGTACGAAGCGGGCATGCGCGCGCTGCTCGGATCGCGCCTCGCCAGCCGGGTGCTGCTGGTGATCGAGTCGCTGCCCAGCGAGCCGGAAGACCTGTACGCGGCGGCGCGCGAGCTGCGCTGGCAGGACGTGCTGCCCGACGGCGCCACCTTCGCCATCAACGCCGTGGGCGCGAAGTCCGTGCTGCACTCGCCGCGCTACATGGCGCTGAAGCTGAAGGACGCGCTGGTCGACAGCCTGCGCGATTCGCGTGGGCATCGACCGGACGTGGACACGCATCGCCCCGATCTACGCTTCCATCTCTACCTGGGAGAGACGGCCGCGCAGCTCTCGGTGGATCTGTCGGGCGCCGGCATGCATCGCCGCGGCTACCGTCCCAAGGGCGCCGCCGCGCCACTCAAGGAGAGCCTCGCATCTGCGGTGCTGCGTCTGGCGCACTGGCCCGAGCGCGCCAAGGAGGGTCTGCCGCTGGTGGATCCGATGTGCGGCTCGGGCACGCTGCTGATCGAGGCCGGGCTGATGGCCATGGACGTGGCGCCGGGCATCGGACGCAAGTTCCACGGCTGCGAGCGCTACGCGGGTCATGACACGGCCGCCTTCGATCGCGTGATGCGCGAGCTCGAAGAGCGCGCACACGTCGGCTGCGCCCATCCGCCGAAGCTCTACGGCTACGACGCCTCCGACGAGTCGCTCCGCCTCTGTCGCGAGAGCGCGCGCAACGCGGGCGTCGAGGTCACGCTCGCGCGTCGAGGCATCGACGAGGCCGCCGCGCCCGAGGGCGTGCCGCCTGGCCTGGTCGTCACCAACCCGCCCTACGGTGAGCGCCTGGGTGACGCGCGCGAGCTCTTCCTGCTCTACGAAGCGCTGGGCGACGCCTTGAAGCGACGCTTCGCCGGCTACCACGCCTTCGTGCTCACGGGCGAGCCTTCCCTGGGCAAGCGCCTCGGTCTGCGTCCGGCCGCGCGTCACGTGCTCTTCAACGGTGACCTCGAGTGTCGCCTGCTGGACGTGCCCATCTCGGACAAGGCGCCGACGACGGATCACAAGCCGCGCTGGCGCGGTGCCAGTGAAGAGTCGAGCGCCTACGCGGGCCGACTCGAGAAGAACGTCGTGCGCCTGGGTCGCTGGGCCGCGCGCGAGGGCATCGAGGCCTATCGTGTCTACGACCGTGACGTGCCGGAATACAACGTCGCCGTCGACGTGTATGGAAAGTCGGCGCTCGTCAGCGAGTACGCCCCGCCTCGCTCCGTCGACGAGCAGAAGGCGCAGGTCCATCTGCGCGACGTGATCATGCTGACGCCCGAGCTGCTCGGGCTGCCGGAGGACGACGTCCATCTGCGCGTGCGCAAGCGTCAGACCGAGGGCGGCCAGTACGGGAAACGTGACGAGGAGCCGAGCTTCACCGAGGTGCGCGAGGGCGGGCTGCGCTTCCTGGTCGATCTGCGCGGTCACCTCGACGCCGGGCTCTTCCTCGACCATCGCCTGCTGCGCGCGCGTTTGCGCGACGAGGCCGAGGGCAAGCGCTTCTTGAACCTCTACGCCTACACCTGCACCGCCTCCGTGTACGCGGCCGCGGGCGGCGCCCGCTCCACCACCAGCGTCGATCTGTCCGGGCGCTACCTCGATTGGGGCCAGGAGAACTTTGAACGGAACGGTTTCGAGGCTCGGACGAATAGCTTGGTGGAGGACGACTGCGCCGACTTCATCGAGCGCCATCGCGGCAGCTACGACCTGATCTTCCTCAACCCGCCGAGCTACTCGCGCAGCCGGCGCATGCGCGGCGATCTCGACATCATCCGCGATCACGCGCGCTTGATCCGCCAGTGTACGCGCCTGCTCGCGAACGACGGCGTGCTCTACTTCTCGACCCACGCCCGCGGCTTCGAGCTCGACGTGGCGCTCGCGCGCGGACTCGCCATCGAGGACATCAGCAAGGCGATGACGCCGGTCGATTTCCAGAAGAGCGCTGCCAAGATCTTCCGCATCCAGACGCTCAGCCCCGCGCCGAACGTCGACGCCGGCTCTCGCCGCGATTGACCCGTGGTCGTGGCAGCGCTGCCACGCGGCGTGTGTCTGCGTAGACGCCGCCTCCTTCGCTAGGGCCGAAGAGCTCGAACAATTGGGCCTGCGGTCTGTCGGCACGCGTCTTGCGCTGCCTCTCGTCGATCCATCGAGGAGGACGTGAGATGACCCGACGTACGATTCAATTGCCGAAGTCAGTTCTGACTTTGATCAGCCCCTTGGCTCTCTTCAGCGCGGCCGCGGGGCTGATGCTCCTGGCCCATGGCTGCGGCGGGACGGCCAGCGTCTCGCCCGAGGTGCCACGCACGCCGGGCGGAGGTCTCACGGGTGCGGGTGGATTTCGTCCGCTCGCTGCCAGCATCGAGGAGGCGGCTCCGACCAGCGCGCAGGCCATGCTCGACGAGTCCTTGGCCGGCACGGCTACGTCCCCGGACGAGGGCCTCGGCTCGCGCATGACGGCGCGCTCCCTGGGCGTCCCCCATCCTCCGCGCGGAGCCACGGCGCAGTTCAACTTCGACGGCGGCAAGCGCGGCTGGGTCACGGCCATGCCCAACGACCAGCTCCTGACCAGCCCAGCCTTCCAGAACGGCCGCGTCTACCTCGGAGGCGGCTTCGCCAGCCATCGCTTCTACGCGCTCAACGCCTACACGGGCGAGTCCGAGTGGACCATGGCGGCCCCCGACGGCGGTCCCTCGGCGCCCATCGTGCTGGCGTCCACGCGCGACTTCGAGCGCGGCTCGGTCATCTTCAACACGGAGAGCTGCACCATCTTCTGCGCTGACGCGGAGACGGGGGAGCTGCGCTGGAAGCGCTGGCTCGGCGATCCGCTGATGAGTCAGCCCACGGCCTCGAACGATCTGGTGTTCAGCGCCTATCCCGCCGAGGGCAAGCATCGCTTCGGTGCCTTCCGCGTCTCCGACGGTGAGCCCGTGTGGAACATCGAGCTCGAGGCCGACGTGATCCAGGCGCCGCAGCTGCATGGCGAGGACGTCCTCTTCACCACCATGGACGGCACGGCGGTGCGCGTGCGCGCTCGTGACGGCCACGTCTTCTGGCGTCAGCAGGTGGACGCGACCAGCCCGATCTGGGTGGACGGAGATCGCGCGCTCCTGACCAAGCGCGTCGACGTCGGCAATCACATCTTCGAGCAACCCATCGTGCTCGACCTGGCCAACGGGCACGTCGTCTCTCGCGGCGAGCGCGTGCCGGCGCCCTACCTCTCGGGCACGAGCCGCGATCGCGATCTGGCGGCGGGCACGGCCGGTGCTTGGGGTGGTGTGCCCCACGGCGACCACCTCGGCCTGCGCAACGTGGCCAGCGGCTGGGCCTTCCAGGGCTCCACGCCCACAGTCTCGGACGGACGCGCCTACCAGGCCATCGGCGGCAAGATCGTCGCCCGCGACATCGCCACCGGCGACAAGGTCTGGGAGCGCGTCTACCGCGAGGCAGCGGACGCCCAGGCCGTCAGCCCGCCCGCCATCGTGGGCTCGCAGCTCGTCTTCGGCACCGTCGACGGCAAGCTCTACTTCTCCGACATCGACACGGGCATGACCATCCGCGCCTACGACGTCGGCTCGCCCATCGTCTTCCAGCCCATCGTCGCGCAGGGCTGGGTCTATGTCGCCACCGCCAGCGGCAACCTGATCGGTCTCGAGGTCGGCGATCCCGCGCTCGACGGTTGGCATATGTGGGGCGGCAACGCCGGGCACTCCGGCCCGGTCGAGAACGCGGGCAACGTGGATCCCGCGCTGCTCGCGAACCTGGCGCGACCCGGTCAGGGCAGCATGGAGATCGTGCAGGTCAGCGTGCAGGAGCCGCGCGTGTCGGGCGATCCGTCCGAGGTGGCAACGGTGCAAGAGCCTGCGGAGGACGAGGAGGCAGCGCAGGACGCGCAGCCGGCCGACGCGGGCACGGGCGCGGATCAGGGTCCGGCGACCCTGAGGCATCAGCCCATGACCATGGTGCACATGCGCGTGGACGCGCAGGTCTCGGGCTACGTCGCCCGCGTGAAGGTGACGCAGCGCTTCGACAACCCCGCCGACGTGCCCGTCGACGCGCGCTACCTCTTCCCCCTGCCCGCCGACGCGGCCGTGGACGACATGCAGATGCACATCGGGCGGCGCGTGATCCGCGCGCACATCCGTGGACGCGCACAGGCGCGGCAGGAATTCGAGCACGCGGCGGCCTCGGGACATCGCGCGGCGCTGCTCGAGCAACAGCGTCCCAACCTCTTCGCCCAATCCGTGGCGAACATCCCGGCGCATCAGAGCATCGAGGTCGAGCTCAGCTACGTCGCCATGCTGCCCTACGAAGACGGGCAGTACGAGTTCGCCTTCCCCATGGTCGCGCCTCCGCGCTTCGACCCGAGTGATCCTTCGGCCGTGCTCGGTCAGCCCGGCGAGAAGCGTCAGGCCGATGGTGTGGAGCTGCGCCTGCACCTCGACGCGGGCATGCCTCTGGTGTCGGTCGCGTCGCCCACGCATCAGGTCACGGTTCAGCGCCCCCACGCGAACAAGGCCGACATTACGCTGGCCTCGAGCGGCGAGATCCCGAACCACGACTTCGTGCTGCGCTACGCCATGGGTGGCGAGACGCCCGAGGCGGCCGTCTTCGCCACGCGCGACGACGAGCGCGGACACTTCAGCCTGGTGCTGCAGCCGCCGCCCACGCCCCAGAGCGGAGACGCTCAACCTCGTCACATCACGTTCTTGATCGACGCCAGCAGCTCCATGCGCGGTCAGCCCATGGCGCAGGCGCGCGCTCTCGTGAGCCGCATGCTCGGAGAGATGCGCAGCGGCGAGACCTTCGATCTGCTCACCTTCAACGACCGCGTGGTCGCGCTGAGCTCGGAGTCGTCCAGCGCGGATCCGGCGAACATCGCCCGCGCCAACACCTGGCTCGAAGAGCAGAGGCCCGTGGGCAGCACGGCGATGCGTTCGGCCGTGGAAGAGGGTCTGCGTCGCAGTGGCCTCGACCACGAGCGCCTCGGTCTCGTCGTGCTCGTGACCGATGGCTACGTGGGCAACGAGGCGGACGTGCTGCGCGCCGTGGCCACCGGGCTGGGCGAGTCGAGGCTCTACACCCTCGGCGTGGGCTCGGCCGTGAACCGCTTCCTGCTCGAGCGTGCGTCCGAACTCGGTCGGGGTCGCTCCGTGGTGTCGACGCTCTCGGAGGCGCCCGCCGTGGCCGCCGAGCGTCTGAGCCACCTGATCGCCGCGCCCGTCTTCACCGACGTGCGCATCGACTGGGGCGGACTCGTGGTCGAGGACGTCTACCCGCGTCGCCTGCCCGACCTCTTCGCCGGTTCGCCTCTGGTCGTGCACGGTCGCTTCGAGCGCGGCGGTCACGCCCGCGTGAAGATCCGCGGCACCTATCGTGGTCAACGCTACGAGCGCCTGGTAGATGTGGCGCTGCCCGAGGCGGCCACCGGCGAGCGCGACGCCGAGCACGCCACGCTCTGGGCCCGCGCCGCGGTGCACGACCTGATGAACTCGCTCACGTTGCGCGACGATCCGGCGATCATCGATCAGGTACGCGTGCTCGGCCTGCGCTACCGCATGGTTACGCCCTACACCTCCTTCGTGGCCGTGGACGAGACGCCCGACGACACCCCCGAAGGCGACGAGTCCGACGCCGAGCCCGAGGCCCGCGCGACTCTGAGCCCTGGGCGCACGCTGCCGGGCGATCCGGAGCTCCGCATCCCCGCGCCCGCCGACGCCCTGGCCGTGACGGTGATCCTGCCCTTCGGGGACACGGTGCCTGCCAACTACGAGCCGCGTCTCGGCCTGTGGACCGCGCGTTTTCTCGTACCCGCCGACGCCGAAGAGGGCACCTACCCCGTGTACGTGCGCATCGCCTTGCCCGGCGGCGAGAACCGTCAGATGCGCCTCTGGTACACGGTGGATGCGTCTGCGCCCGAGCTCGACTTCGAGGTCGAGGGCGAGGTGAGGCCCGGCGCCGAGGTGTTGATCCGCGCGCGCCAACGCATCACCAGCGCGGACCTCGAGCAGGTCGGTCAACGCCGCGACGACCTCAGCCCCGAGCGCGCCGTGCTGCTCAGCGACGCCAACGGCCTCGAGCTGACCGGGCCCGACGGTCACTCCATCGAGATGCGCGACGATGGCCCCGGCGCCTGGGTCGGTCGCTATCAGGTGCCCGAGGACGCCCGGGGCGAGCTCGAGTTGTCCGCCGTGGTCGTCGATCTGGCCGCCAACGTCCGCACCCAGAGTCTCACGCTGGCGGTGCTGCGGTGAGCGCGCGCGTCGCGCTGGTCCTGGGCGCTCTTGTGATCGTCCTCGGCGCACACGGAGCGGCCTCGGCTCAGCACGACGCGAGCGTGCGAGTGGAGCGCGTGGTCGGCGCCTCGGGCGCGGCGCGCGACATGGTCGCCTTCGAGGGCAAGCTCTTGGTGGCGACCCAGCGCGGCCTGGTGGTGCGCGACGCGGAGGGGAGCGAACGCCTGCTCGGTCCGGCGCAGGGCATGCCCGGTGCGCGTCTGGTCTCGGTCAGCGTCACCTCCGCGGGCGTGTGGGTCGGTGGTGTCGAGGGCGCCGTGCTGCTCGACCGTGAGTTGAACCCCGTGCGTCGCCTGCCCCTCGTGCGTGTGAGTCGCGTGTGCGACTTCGGCGGCCAGACCTACGCCGTCACCTTTGGCCGCGGCATGTTTCGCATCTCCGGGGACGCGCCCGTGCATCTGCACCTGGGCAGCAGCCACGCGCGTGAACGCCAGACAGACGCGCTCGTGGTGGGCGACGAACTCTGGGTCTCGACCTCGGGCGCCGGCATCCTGCGCGTCGGCGCGGACGGAGCGTTGCGGGCGCGCATCACCTCGGTCGCGGGGCTGGTCGACGACCTGGTCTGGGATCTGGAGCTCACCCACGAGGGTGACGTGCTCGCTGCGACGGCCTCGGGCGTGAGCGAGATCCACGCGCGCCATATCCGCGCGGGCGCCGCCATCACGCGCGCCACCATCGCACTGCCCATCCCCGACGTACGCGCGGTCTCGTCCGAGCCGGGCGGGGCCCTGGTCGCCACCTATGGCGGCGGTCTCTTCCGCATTCGCGCTGCACGCGCTCAGGCGCTCTCGGGCGCCAGCGACCCCGAGTCGTCGCGCGTGCGCGCCCTCGGCCGCCTCGCGGGTCAGGTCTTCGCCGCTACCGACGCGGGCCTCGCCCAGATCTCGGACGGCCATTACGCCCTCGTCTCTGCGGGTGGCCTCGACTCCGCCGACATCACCTGCCTCGAGCGCGCCTTCGGCAGCGTATGGGTCGGCACCTTCGATCGCGGTCTGGCGCGCCTGGTTGGTGGCCGACTCGTGCCCGTGAGCGTGGCCACGGGTCGCTGGCGCATGGACGGACGCGTGAACGACCTCGCCGTCACCGGTCGTGGCGACGCCCAGATCCTCTACGTCGCCACCGATCGTGGGCTCTACCGCCACGACGGTCGCAGCTTCGTGCCCGTCGTGGAGTCGGGCGCGCCGCCCCAGGATCACATCACCTCCCTCTTCGTCGAGCCGCGCAGCGGCGTGCTCTGGGTCACGGGCAGCGACTACCTCGGGCGATTCGACGGTCAGGCCTGGCGCAGCTGGAGCGGCGACGCGCTGCCGAGCGCGCATCTGCACGCAGTCGCTCGCGACGCGGGCGGCCACATGTGGGTCGGCAGCTTGCGCGGCCTGTTCGAGCTGAACGAGGTCAGCTCCGAATTCGTACGTCACGACGTGGCGACCGGCGACCTGCCCGTGAACTGGGTCACGGCGATCACGCCTTGGGGCGATGGCGTCGTCGCGGGCACTTACCACGGCGGGCTCTCCTGGGCGGCACGTGGCGCCTTTCGCATCGAGCGCGAGAGCGCCCAGGGGTTGCCGGCGGGTTGGGTGAATCCCCACGCCATGGCCAAGATCCGCGGTGACCTCTGGGTGGGCACGCAATCGCGCGGCCTGCTCGTGGGCGCCTCGGGTCGCTGGACGCACCTCACGCTCGCCGACGGCCTGCCCAGCGACGACGTCACGGACATCCTCGCCGACGGTCCAAACGGCGCCTGGGTCGCGACGCGCGGTGGCCTCGCTCATGTGGTCACGGATACGCCGCCCGCGACCTGAACGCCGGCTCCCGAGTCAGCGCACAGAGCGAATCTCGACCAGCCTCATGCGGCCTCCCGCGCGCACCTCGATCTCGTCGCCTTCGTGGGCGTCGACCAGGGCCCGGCCCAGAGGCGCCGCGGGCGAGAGCAGCTGCACGGCGCCCTCGGGTGTCTCCACGCTCAGGCCGCCGCCGACCGGGACCAGGAACACGCGCCGCTCTCCCGACTCGTCCTCGAGCGTCACCAGCGCGCCCAGGCCAATGGCGTCGTCCGGTCCGTAGTCGCGCAGCGCCAAGAAGCGCAGACGCTCGATGCTCTCACCGAGCTCCTCCACGCGCATGGCCTGACCGCGCGCCAGGTAGCTCGCCCCAAGCGCCCGCGTGTCCTTGTCGTTCTCGGGCTTGGCCTCTTCGTGCACGGCGCCCGCCCGCGTGGCTTCCGCGCTGGTCAAGGCCGCCGCATGCTGCGCCTTCATCTGCGCCAGGGCTGCCGCCAGGATCTCCCGCTTGTTCATGGCCGCCATCGCCCGAGCATAACGGATGGGGGCCGCGCCGCTCAGGGTTCGAGCAGGTAGAGATCCCAGCGCACGCGTCGACCGACGTCGGAGTCGAGGGCGAGGCCGCCGGTCGTGAGCGCGCCACCCGCGTGGCTGATGCGTACACGCGAGAGGCCGCCGCCGAGATCCTGCACCATGTAGCAGCCAGCGGCGCAGCTCGAGAGCTCGGCCTCGCGGGTCGCCTCCGTCATGCCCACGGGCGCGACGAAGCCGCCGCTGAAGGTCGCGCTGAGGTGCGTGCCCTCGGCCATGGTGAAGCGCGCGCCGCCCGTGTCGCTGGAGAGAAGTCCGACCACGTCGTAGACGTCGGCGACATCCTCCGGGGTGACGACGCTGGCGTCCCCGGCCGAGGCCAGGGTGTCGATGGTCGGATCGAGCATGGGCACGAGGTAGCCGTCGCGCAGCAGGAGCGGGAGCTTGTCCAGGGGCGCGGGGAGGGTGACGACGCTGCCGCCTTCGACCAGGGTCTCGGCCTGCCAGTCGAGGTAGTGGCCCGCGGGCAAGTCGATGGTCTTGGTCACGTCCCCGCGCGCCACCACGGGCGC
>Ga0210044_10008313_pt1 | contig 12979 bp, 14 predicted proteins | sample CryGey13umfilter_2_FD_183959 | JGI IMG/M metagenome (GOLD analysis project Ga0210044, IMG submission 183959) | Groundwater microbial communities from aquifer in Utah, USA - Crystal Geyser 4/9/14 3 um filter (SPAdes) (version 2) | ecosystem: Environmental > Aquatic > Deep subsurface >... | reverse complement strand
CCGGCTCCTGTCGTATGCGGCTCTGGCGCCTCTGGCGCCAACCCGCGATCTTGGCGCAATGAGCGCCTTCTCGGGACTGACAACACCCCGAGGTTACGACAGGCGCCGGTCATTCCATATGGTCTAGCGCATCCCCCGCCGCACCGTCCACAGCTCGCGCAGCACGCCCAGCACCACCGACGGCGACGGCAGCCCCAGCCGGCCCTCGGCCTCGAAGTGCCCCGCGCCGCCCCCCCGCGGGCGGTGGGTCACCCCCACCTGGGCCACGCGGAAGCCGGCGCGCCGCGCCCCGGCCACCATCTGCGGATCGATCAGCCCCGTGTCGCACGTCAACTGCACCACGTCGAACACCGCCCGGCGGAAGAGCTTGAACGCGCAGTCCACATCGCGCACCCCGGTGTCCAGCGCGGCGTCCACCAGCAAGTTGTACACCCGGGCCGTGATGCGCCGGGCCAGCGGGTCCTGGCGCCTGACGCGGTAGCCCATGGCCAGATCGCACTGCTCCATCAACGGCACCAGTCGGTCCAGCTCCTGGGGGTCGAACTGATCGTCGGCGTCGGTGTAGAACACATACTCGTGGCGGCTGGCCTGGATCCCCATGCGCAGCGCCACGCCGTAGCCCCGGCGCTCCCGGGGCTGCAGCACCAGGTGCAGCCGCTCGTCGGCCTGCTGCAGCCGCTGCAGGATGCGGTCGGTGCCGTCGCTGCACCCCTCGTACAGCACGACGATCACCTCGTGCACCTGCGCCACGCGGTCCAGCGCCCGGTGCAGATCCACGATCACCTTCTCGATGTTGGCCGCCTCGTTGAACGCCGGAACGAAGGCGCTGATGGCGGGGAGCTGGGTGATCATCGCGGCTCACACCAGCGACGAGCGGGGTCGCTCGTCGGGGTGCTCCATCCGCCGGGGCCCGGCGAGGAACATGGTGATGATGTGGGCCAGGGCCAGGTGCAGGTCCTCCACCACGCCGTAGTGCTGTGACCTCAAGCAGATCGCGTGGTCCACCCGCTGCGCCAGCTCGCCGCCGCCGAACCCCACGAGCCCGATGCTGATCGCCTGGCGCCGGCGCGCCTCCTCCACCGCCCGCAGGATGTTGGGCGAGTTGCCGGAGCCCGAGATGGCGATCACCACGTCGCCCTCCCGGATCTGCAGCGCCACCAGCTCGGCGAAGGCGGTCTCGTAGCCCGTGTCGTTGGACATCGCGGTGAAGGCCGCGATGCTGTCGGTCAGGCTGTGGGCCCGGAGCCCGCGCCGTCCGGTGCCCGCGCCGGTGCGGCACAGATCGGACGCCAGGTGGGACGCCGTGGAGGCGCTGCCGCCGTTGCCCATCACCACCACCGTCCGGCCGTCACGCTCCGCCTCGAGCAGCAGCGCCACCACCGCCTCCAGCGATTGGGGGTCGATCTCGTCGATGGCCGACCTGAGCTGCTCCAGGTAGGACCGGGCGAACTGCGTCACGTCCATCCATCACTCCTCGATGTAGATGATCTTGCTTCCCTGCGGCTCCAGCCCGATGGCCATCTCGGACAGCGGCGCCAGCGCCTCCCGCACTCGCCCGTGGTTCTGGGGCTCGACCCACAGCAGCAGGAACCCGCCCCCGCCAGCCCCGGTGATCTTGCCCCCCAGCGCCCCGGCCTGGCGCGCCGCGGTGTAGATCCGGTCCAGGTCGTCGCTCGTGATCCCCGCGCTCAGCGTGCGCTTGATCTCCCAGCCCCGGTGCAGCAACTCGCCGATGCGATCCAGGCGCCGCCCCTCACGCAGGATGGTGCCCACCTCCTCCGCCATGACGACCAGCTGCGCCACTGCGTCCAGCCGGCCGGAGGTCTCCCGGCTCTGGCGCTCCAGGATCTCGGAGGCGCTGCGCGTGATGCCGGTGTAGAACAGCATCAGGCGCTGCTCCACGGCGTGCTTGGTCTCGCGGCTACAGATCACCGGGTCGACAAACACCGTGCCGTCGGGGTTGAAGCGCATGTACTGCAGCCCGCCGAAGGCCGCGATGTACTGATCCTGCTTGCCGATGGGCTCCCCCAGCAGCTCGAGCTCGACGTGGCACGCCGCCTGCGCCAGGCTCCGCGCCGACTTGAACACCCCCTGGTAGGCCCACAGCGCGTGCAGCAACCCCACGAGGTAGGCCGACGACGAGCCGAGCCCCGTGCCGCGTGACGGGATGTCGGCCACCGAGGTGATCTCCACCCCGTGATCCACGCCGGTGAGGCGCAGCGCCTCTCGCAGCAGCGGGTGCTGCAGCTGGTCCACGTGGTCCACGATCTCGGTCCGCGAGTAGGAGGCGCGGATATGATCGTCGAAGCCGCGGTTGACCATGATGTAGATGTACTTCGTCACCGTGGTGTTCAGCACCGCCCCGGGCTGCCCCTGCTCGTAGTACGCCGGGAGGTCCGAGCCTCCGCCCAGCAGGCTGATGCGCAGCGGCGTCCTGGAGATGATCACCTCGAGCTCCTTGTACTCCGTGAGTCCATTACCGGGCCCATCATAGTGAAGCGCGCCGCGGGACGCCACACCCGTGTCACGGCGGCGGGAGCTGCGAAAGCGCCAGCTGGACCGCCGCCTCCGAGCCCCGCCGCGCGCGCCACCCCAGCCGGGCCAGGCGCGAGACATCCAGCAGCATGCGCGGCACGTCGCCGGCCCACCCGCGGTCGCCGCCGGTGTAGCACAGCGCGGCCCGACCGCCGGTCCAGCGCTCGCGCACCAGCTCGGCGATGCGGGCCACGGTCACGCTGTCCCCGGTGCCGAGGTTGTACAGGTTCACCGGCGCGTGGGCGTTGGCCTCGACGAACAGCATGGCCTCCACGCAGTCGTCCACGCCGAGGTACGCCTTCTGCTGCGTGCCGTCGCCCAGCACCTCCAGCCGCGTGGGATCGGCGCGCAGCTTGGCGGCGAAGTCGTGCAGAATGCCGTGGGTCGACCGCGGCCCGATGATGTTGGCGAAGCGGAAGATGTGGGCCCGCAGGCCATGGCAGTGCACGAAGGCGGTGATCAACCCCTCCGCGGCCAGCTTGGCCGCACCGTAGAGCGAGATCGGTAGCAGCGGGCCGTGGTCCTCCGGGGTCGGGAAGCGGTCGGGCTCACCATACACCACCGAGCTGGAGGCGAAGCGGATCCCGGCGGCGCCCGTGCGACGCATGGCCTCCAGCACGTTGTAGGTCGCCAGCGTCCCCTGCTCCAGGTCCAGGCGCGTGGAGCGCGTGCCCTGGCGGATGTCCGAGTTGGCCGCCAGGTGCCACACCACCTCGTGACCCCGCATCGCCGACTCCAGCCGCTCGAGGTCCAGCACGTCGGCCACCACCAGCGTGGCGCCGCGCTGCAGCGCGGGCTCGACGAGCTCCCGCCGGCCCAGGCTCAGGTTGTCGTACACCGTGACCCTGTGACCGTCGGCCACCAGGCGATCCACCAGGTGGCTGCCGATGAACCCGGCGCCGCCCGTGACGAGCACGCTCTTTCCCGGCGCTGCGCTTTCTCCTTCAGTCATTGCACGATCCGCTCCAGGTTGAGCCCCACCGCCGTGCCGGCGAGGACGATGGCCGCCGCGGCCCAGGCCGGGAAGCGGCTGCTGCTGGCAACCCCCCCGACCCCCACCGCGACCGCGAAGTAGACCAGCACCGGGAAGTAGTGTGCGTGGGGGATGTGCACCGCCATCAGCGTCACGGCGTAGCCCAGCGTCGCCAGCATCAGCACCCGCGCCGGCCTCAGCCGCAGCGCCAGCGGCCACAGCGTCAGCGTCCCCGCGGAGAGCGCCAGCAGCTTGCCGAAGAACAGCGCCATCCGCTGCCCGAGCGGGGTGGGCGCGGCCAGCACCTCGAAGTGCTCGGGGAAGACCTCGAAGTAGATGTCGCCCACCATCTGCCGCAGACCCACCGTTGCCCCCCAGTACGCCACGAACGCGCCCCCCATCACCAGCCCCAGGCCCAGGGCCCACAAAAGCGTCCGCACGCCCCACCTCCGGTCGTGAGCCATGAACAGCACATACCCCACGAGGGTCAGCATCAGGATGTAGGCCCCGGGGTAGCGCGACAGCGCCGCCATGCACCCGAGGAGGATGAAGCCCGCGCGCTGATGGAGCAGCAGCAGCGCCAGCGCCCCCACCAGGAACGCGGTGAACGGCGTGTCGGGAAAGGCGAAGGAGTGCACGTGGGCGTAGGTCAGCGAGTGCAGCTGGAGCAGAAACGGCCCGAGGAGCAGGAACCGGGCGGTGGACCACCGACGCGACGGCGGCGCTCCTTCCTGCGCGGGGTCGCGGATGGCGCCCACCAGGACCATCGCCCCCCCGAGGCAGAACAACGCCAGCAGCAGGAACTGGATCCCCAGCACCGGGTACTGCGCGCCGGACATCACCTCCGCCACGGTCTGGATCAAGCAGGCCCACAGCAACAGGAAGTGGCTGACCACGTTCTCGCGGCGCATCTCGTCGTGGTAGCGCAGATCCGCCACGTGGCACTCGATCTCGTTCTCGGTGGCGAGGATCAGCCAGCTGTCCAGCAGATCGCGTCGTCCCAGATCGAGGTGTCCGATGTCGGCCAGCTCCGTGGGCAGGCGCAAGTTGCGCTGCTCGAAGCGCAGCTGGAAGCAGTTGGGCCCCGCGCGGATGGCCGGCGCGGCCACCAGCAGGGCGTTGAACCGCGGCATCACCGTCGCGATGTCGACCCCCAACACCTGCTTCTGCACCGTCACCCGGGCCACCTCCCGCTCGGGGGTCGGGGTCGACTGCTTCGCGTGGCACGCCTCGGCCGGCACCTGCCACAGCGAGGCCACCGTGCCCGGCGCGGCGGTGACGACGAAGACGATGCGCGCATGGTGCGGCGTCACACCTCGAGGATCCTTCTTGGGTCCCTCGATGATCAGCTCCGCGCTGACCCCCGGCACCACATAGCGTCGGACCCCCGGCACCTGGCGCACCCCCGAGACGAAGTCGGGGGGCAGCACCGCCGCCCGGTCGACCTCTTCCAGCCGCTTCATCACCTCACCGGTGAGCGGCACCATGCGCCGCGGACCACCGAACAGCCGCACCCGCGCCACCACGGCGAAGCCCACGGTGATCGCCAGCGCCAGCACCAGCGGCCAGCGTGACAGCCCCGGCTCCAGACGCACCACGCAACCCTCGTATCGCCCGCCGAGCAGGATCCCCACGGCGCCCACGCCCAGCGCGACGAGAGACAGGTTCATCGCGCTCAGCGGCCGAAACAGCCGGATCGTGAGCGCCGCACCGAAGTACAATAGCAGCCCGCAGCCCAGGCTCACCGCCAGCAGCGTGAACAGCCCCACGGCCGTGTCACGCGCGCGTAGCGGAGGAGCCTCCCCGGAGTGCGGAGCAGAGCGCGCAAGATGTGAACGCACGCGGAGAAGAAACAGCGCCGGCAGCAAGCCCACCGCCGGCAGCACCAGCGGCGCGATCACGGCGCGCACGAACATGTCCACCGGAGGCAGCCGCTCCCCGGGCAGCCACGGCGGGGGATCGGGCAGCAGCAGCACGAGCAGCAGCTGCACCAGCTCCAGGGCCAGCGCTCCCCACAGCAGCGCAGGGACGCCGACCTGGCGGGGGTGACTGTTCGTGGTGGCGCTCATCCGGGGAAGGGAAGTCTAGCAGCGTTTGGGAAAACTCAGAAACGCCCTCAGCACTCGTCGTAGTTCACCGCGATGGTGTAGGCGTCGCAGTCCCCCAGGGCGTCCAGCTGCTCGACCCAGATCACGGCCTTGGTGTCGTCGTCCAGGGCGCAGGTCCCGCTCACGCCGTACTTCACGTTGAGCTGCGTCGGCCCGGGGTTGGTGCCGTTGTCGGCGCAGGTGGCCCCGGCGGTGCACGACTCCTTCATCACGCAGACCTTGAGCCGGCGTCCGGCGGGGACATCCACCCGCACCTTGAAGTTGAAGCACTCGGTGGTGCCGGGGAAGCAGAAGTTGGAGCCCTCCGTCCCGTCGGCCATGTACCAGTCCACGTCGTTGGAGGGGCTGGAGGTGGCGGTCTTGCTCAGCCAGCTCGATCCCTCCTTGGTCGAGCCCAGAGATTTGGCCGTGGCGCACACCGCGTTGGGCTCGTAGGGGTCGGGGCAGGCCGGCGCCGCGTCGGCGGGCGGGGGCGCGCCGTCCACCACACCCCCGTCGTCGTAGACCGAGACGTCGGGCAGACCGTCGGGCCAGACGAAGGCGTCAGGCGGCGGGCCCAGATCGGGCCACATGTAGCCGTCCTGCGCCGGGGGTCCGAGGTCGAGGATCACGGCGGAGTGATCGGGGTACAGCGTCTCGTTGCCCGAGGCGCAGGCCCAGGTCAGCGCCACGAGTGGGAGGGTCAAGAGCGTCCGCATCCACGTCTATTCTACTCCGGCCGGTGGGTGTTGGCGAGCCGGTGTCTGCCTGTGATCCTCAGTATGGAAGCGGGCCCATGCCCTCATCGGGCGGGGGCGCGTCGCCCCCATCGCGCTGCTTCGTCTTCTTGCCCCGGACGATGGCGACGAACTCGGGGTGGCTGGCGATGGGGATCAGATCCTCGTCGTCCGCGAGCACCCGGATCAGGGCCATCCCGCCATGCTCCCGGGCGAGCCTGACCTGCTCCAGCGCATGATCGAGCTGCCCCGTGAAGCAGTAGAGGCAGGCGGCGTTGTGGTAGATGTGCGGGTTGCCCATGGCGATGGGCTGGATCTCGTCGGCGAAGCGCGCGCCCTTGTCGTACTGCTCGGTCTTGAGCAGCGCGATGAGGTAGTTGTTGAACATGAAGCAAATGTTCGCCTCGTCCTCGTCGAGCTCCTCGTCGAGCAGCTGGTCCACGAGGTCGACCATCTCGCGGTACTGGCCGCTCTGCGCCAGCTGGAACGTCTTCAGCACGCGTCGGTCATCGCCCTTGAGCTTCATCGTTCCGCTCCAGAAGCATGTGTCAGGTCATCAGCGGTCGGGGCAGCCGTCTTGATCCTCGACGCCGTCCCGGTCCTCGGCGTCGTTGGGGCACCGGTCGTCGACGTCGCGAATCCCGTCGCCATCGTTGTCCGGATCGGGGCAGCCGTCCTCGTCCTCGAATCCGTCCCGGTCCTCGGGATCATCCGGGCACCTGTCGCGGTCGTCAGAGACTCCGTCGCCGTCGCGATCCAGCCCCGCGGAGGCCGGTGTGGGCGCAAACGGCTCCGGGGTCGTCGGTGTGGGGCCGACCCGCTCCAGGGGCGGATCCGTCGGTGCGGGTGTCACCTGCTGGGGCGCTCCGGTCGCCGGGGGCGGTTCGGTCGGTCGCTGGGGGACCGACGAGGGGCAGCCAACCAGCGAGGAGACCAACAGCACACCGAGCAATCGACACGTCATCTGCATCGCCTCCATTGGAGCTTGGATATTGTCACCGAGGCTCATTGATCCGGCAAGCCTCGCGGCAACTCGGAGAGGCCGGCACCATCAAGTTGACACCCCGTCGCCCGGACCCGAGTATGGTCAGCGATGCCTCGGGCATGGTCCAGGATGAATCGGCACGTCAGGCAGGGCACGGTGGTTGCCGCTCTCCTCACACTCCACGCGCCGGCGGCCCACGCTGATCCCCCTTCCCCCGAGGCCCAGGTCCCGATCCCGGCCCACAACGACCCGCGCCTCAAGCGGCCTCCTCCCCTGCCCCCCGCCGGAACCGCCAGCGAGCGGGCGCGGCTCCTGGTCCAGGCCATCCGCACGACCGAGCCCGAGCGGGCCACGCCCTTCTTCTTCCCCCGGGGCGCGTTCCGCCGCGTCAAGGCCATCGGCAATCCCGATCGGTACTTCCGCCGCCTGCTGAAGCTGTACCACCAGGACGTGCTGGAGCTGCGGCGCGGTCTGACCCACCCCGATCGGGTCGAGCTCGTGGGCTTCAAGCTCAGCCGCCGGGTGCGCTGGACTCCGAAGGGCAAGGAGGCCAACGCCCTGCCCTACTGGGATGCCTACGGATCCGAGGTGCTGGTCCGCGACGGAGGACGGATACGCACACTCCGAGTGCGGGTGATGATCACCTGGGACGACCAGTGGTACGTGACCCACCTGACGCGCATGAAGTAACGCGGCAAGGAATCGCCTGGGTCGGGGTCTCGGGGATCCGGAGGATCCACGGGCAGCCGCCGCTGTGGACATCGACGATGGTCAACTTGAGCCCGGCGCTCGGATCTGCGTCACCCCCGTTGGTCGCCACGGCCACCGCCACGTGCCCGTCGGACCGGAACCCCTGCGGTCTGAAGTAGGAACCCGTCGTGACCAGTCCGGCATAATACCGTTGCGCGCTGTCCTCCTTGAGGCGGTAGTGCATGGTGTGGGATCCCGAGTAGTAGTCCATGCCCTGGAACGGGGTGAACCCACCTTCGTACCAGAAGGCCGCCTCGATCATGGGGCACCAGGTGGTGCAGTTCCCGCTGATCGAGGGGCTTCCCACACGTTGGCCGTTGGCGTTGATCTCGGCGACCTTGCCGTAGTTGTGCAGCCGATAGCGGTCCTTCACCACACCATTCCCATCGGTGACGCTCGAATAGTAGCTGGAGGCTGACCTGGCAGTGGTCGTCGAAACCGAGGGTGTGGATCCATCCCACGGGCGATGCCCGAGAGCTCAACAATTGTTCCCCCCCAAGGAAGCTCTTGGAGAAGGTATCCCATCGCCGAACATAGATCTGCTTGTCGCTCTTGCGGACCCACGCCACGGCGAACCGCTCCTTGCCGGGAGAGGCCGGCTCCGAGTGGACCAGCTCTGCAGCAGCGGCGTGATTGACGTCGGTGGGGAGGGTCGGATCTCCAGGGGGGCCAAGTGCATTGGCGCAAGAACCTGGGCGTGCGTAGCTTGGCCACATGGTCCCTTGCGATCGCCGCCACGTTGTGGTTCGTCGGCTGCGGCCACCGTGCGTTGGACGATGCGCAGCTGGACGCACGAAACCACGACGGTCCATCTGGCTGTCACCACCCGCCGGTGGTCAAGAACTGCTCCGGGGGATGGTGCACCATCTTGGCCGGCTGTTTCACGATGGGCTCTCCGGCGAGCGAGGACTGCCGTGAGCACTACGGCAAGAAGGAGACGGCGCACCAGGTCACCCTGACCCACGACTTCGAGATCTCGGCGACTGAGACGACGCGGGCCGAGTTCCAGATCCTGATGGCTTATTTGCTTATTTGCCTGGACCCGATCCTCACTGGCCTCGCACTTCGTGCACCCTGCCAGCCTGCCCGGTCAGCGTCCTGAGCTGGGTTCGCGCCGTGGCCTACTGCAACGCGATTTCCACCTCTAAGAACCTCGACCCCTGCTACACATGCACGGGCGAAGGCCGCTCGGTCAATTGCCTGGTGAACCCGAAGTACGGCGGGAGCAAGATCTACAGTTGCCCGGGCTACCGGTTCCCGACCGAAGCCGAGTGGGAGTACGCGTACCGGGCCGGGACGACAACGGCGCTCTACAACGGTCCTCTCCTCGGCTGTCAGGGTCCGGACGCCAATGCCAACACGATTGCCTGGTTCGATGGAAACTCGGGTCTGGAAGTTCATCCGGTGGGGCTCAAGGAGCCCAACGCATTGGGACTGTTCGACATGGCCGGAAACGCCTTCGAGTTCTGCCATGACCGGTTCCAGAATGATCTGACATCAACACCAGTTGTCGATCCGGCCGGCCCGGTGAACGATCCCAAAGATCCCCGAGTGGTGATCCGCGGGGGCACAGCCAGCTCTTCCGTGCTGTTTCTCCGTGCCGCCGCCCGCGAGGACCTCGACGGCTTTTCCAGTGCATCCGAGACCGTCAGCTTTCGCTGCGCTCGCACGTTACCCTGAACACCCCACATGTTGAACACCCCACGTTGACGCCGCTGGTCGTCGGGGATAACCTCTCCGACCATGGATCAAGAGCTCGAACGCATAGCCGATGTCGTCGCCGCCCGCATCCGGGCTCAGCTCGGGTCGGCCATGGCCCCGCCGGCGCACGCCTGCACCGGCGACTGCGCCACCGGCGAGTGCACCAGCTGCGGACAGTGCGCCGAGAAGCGGCCCGAGGACGTGCGGGCCATGGTCAACGGCGGGGCGGCCCGGGTCTCCACCACGCCCGGGACCACGGGCATCGCCACCGACCTCGCCGGGCTGATCGACCACACGCTGCTCAAGCCCGAGGCCACCCCCGAGGACATCCGACAGCTGTGCGAGGAGGCGAAGCAGTACGCCTTCGCCTCGGTCTGCATCAACAGCTCCAACGTGGCGCGCGCCCGCAGCCACCTCGGTGGCAGCCAGGTGATGGTGTGCGCCGTGGTGGGGTTCCCGCTGGGCGCCATGGCCCCCGGGGCCAAGGCCTTCGAGGCCCGGGAGGCAGTGCGCAACGGCGCCAGCGAGATCGACATGGTGATGAACATCGGCGCGCTGAAGGACGGCGACTACGCGCTGGTGATGGAGGACATCAACAAGGTCGTGGTCGCCTCGCGCCCGGCGCGGGTCAAGGTGATCCTCGAGACCGGGATGCTGTCCGACGAGGAGAAGGTCGCGGGCTGCACCCTGGCCAAGCTGGCGGGGGCGCACTTCGTCAAGACCTCCACCGGGTTCGGCAAGGGCGGCGCCACCGTGGCCGACATCGCGCTGATGCGCCGGGTGGTGGGGGGCAGCATGGGGGTCAAGGCCTCCGGCGGCATTCGAACCCAGGAGGACGCGGTGCAGATGGTGCGCGCCGGCGCCAGCCGACTGGGGTGCAGCGCCGGCGTGGCCATCGTCACGGGCAAGAAGTCCACCGCCAGCTACTGATCCCGCCCCGCACGCGGAGCGGGGAGCCTCGCTCGAGCTGAAGGAGAACCACGGTGAAGCGAGTTGTATTGATTGTGCTGGACAGCTGCGGCTGCGGCGGAGACCCCGGCGCCGCGGAGTACGGCGACGCGGGCGCGGACACGCTGGGGCACACCGCCCAAGCCGTGGGGCGCCTGAGCCTGCCCCACCTGCAGGCCCTGGGGCTGGGCAACATCAGCGCCATCGCCGGCGTGGACCCGGCGGCGCGACCCACCGCCGCCTTCGGCCGGCTGCAGGAACGCTCGGTGGGCAAGGACACCACCACCGGGCACTGGGAGATCGCGGGGATCCTGACCGAGAAGCCGTTCGAGGTCTACTCCGACGGCTTCTCCGCCCAGCTCCTGGACACCTTCGCCCGCGAGACGGGGCGCGGCGTACTGGGCAACAAGCCGGCCTCGGGCACGGTGATCATCGAGGAGTTGGGGCCCGAGCAGCTGAAGAGCGGGGCGTGGATCGTCTACACCTCGGGTGACAGCGTGTTCCAGATCGCGGCGCACGAGGAGAAGATCCCGCTGGAGGAGCTGTACGCGGCGTGCCGCGTCGCCCGCCGGCTGTGCGACCCGCTGCGCGTGGCGCGCATCATCGCCCGACCCTTCGTGGGCCAGCCGGGCAGCTTCACCCGGACCTACAACCGCCACGACTTCGGGATGCCGCCACCCGGCCCCACGGTGCTGGACCACCTGCAGCGCGCCGGGCAGCCCGTGGTGGGGGTGGGCAAGATCAGCGACATCTTCTCCGGCCGCGGGGTCGACGAGTCGATCCACACCGAGGGCAACGCCGACGGGATGGAGCAGACGCTCCAGCGCCTGGCCACGCTGGAGCGCGGCCTGCTGTTCGTCAACCTGATCGACTTCGACATGCTGTACGGCCACCGTCGCAACCCCGAGGGCTTCGCCGGCGCCCTGGAGCAGTTCGACGGCTACCTGCCCCGCCTGCTGCAGCACATCGGACCCGACGATCTGCTGCTGCTCACCGCGGACCACGGCAACGATCCGACCCACGGCGGCACCGACCACACCCGGGAGCAGGTGCCGATCCTCGCCGCCGGACCCGCCGCCGCCGCGGGCCAGGCGCTGGGGCTGCGCCACGGCTTCTTCGACGTGGCCGCCACCGTGGCCCAGGCCCTGGGCCTGCCGCCGTCCGTCGTCGGACAGGGCGCGAGCTTCCTGCAGGAGATCACGTGAGGCCCCAGGATCTGATTCGAATCAAGCGCGACGGGGGGCAGATGCCGGCGGAGGCGATCCGCCAGTTCATTGCTGGCGTGGCGGAGGGCACGCTGCCCGACTACCAGGCGGCGGCGCTGCTGATGGCCATCTTCTGGCGCGGGATGAGCGAGGCGGAGCTGACGGTGTGGGCCGACGCCATGCTCCACTCGGGGCGGGTGCTCGATCTCTCGTCGGTGCCCGGGATCAAGGTCGACAAGCACTCCACCGGCGGCGTGGGGGACAAGGTCTCCCTGTGCCTGGCCCCGCTGGTGGCCGCCTGCAGCGTCCCGGTGCCGATGATCTCGGGGCGCGGCCTGGGCCACACCGGCGGCACGCTGGACAAGCTGGAGGCGATCCCGGGCTTCTCCACCGGCCTCGACGTGGAGCGCTTCATCGCCACCGTGGCCGACGCCGGCCTGGCGCTCATCGGGCAGACCCGCGACCTGGCCCCGGCGGACCGCACGCTCTACGCCCTGCGCGACGTGACCTCCACCGTGGAGTCGATCCCGCTCATCGCCTCCAGCATCATGAGCAAGAAGCTGGCCGAGGGCATCGACGCCCTGGTGCTGGACGTCAAGGTGGGCAGCGGCGCGTTCATGAAGGACATGGACCGGGCGCGGGAGCTGGCGCAGACGCTGTGCGCCATCGGGCGGGGCGCCGGCAAGCGCGTCACGGCGTTCCTCACCGACATGAACCAGCCCCTGGGCCGGGAGGTGGGCAACGGAAGCGAAACGCGGGAGGCGATCGAGATCCTGCAGGGCGGCGGGCCCGACGATCTGTGGCACATCACGCGGGAGCTGGGCGCCGAGATGCTGGTGCTGGGCGGGGTGGCCCCGGGCATCGACGAGGGCCGGCAGCGGATGGACCGCGCCCGCGCCGACGGCAGCGGGCTGCAGCGCCTGCGCCGGTGCATCGAGCTGCAGGGCGGCGACCCGGCGGTGACGGAACGGCTGGAGCTGTTGCCCGGGGCGCGGACCCACCGCGACGTGCTGGCCGCGCGCTCCGGCGTGCTCAGCCGGGTAGAGACCGAGCAGGTG
>Ga0210044_10008311_pt1 | contig 12979 bp, 10 predicted proteins | sample CryGey13umfilter_2_FD_183959 | JGI IMG/M metagenome (GOLD analysis project Ga0210044, IMG submission 183959) | Groundwater microbial communities from aquifer in Utah, USA - Crystal Geyser 4/9/14 3 um filter (SPAdes) (version 2) | ecosystem: Environmental > Aquatic > Deep subsurface >... | reverse complement strand
GGTGCGATTCAAAGGTTCAGGCTCACCACAGAGAACACAGAGAGCACAGAGGAGTGAGGAGAAGCTCTCTGTGCTCTCTGTGTTCTCTGTGGTGAACATGAGGCCAGACTCATCGCAGAATCTCTGAGGTTTTCTCACCTCTTGGATGGCGCGCCAGCGTCTGGGGTGGCTGCCATGAAAGTCCGGCACGATCTGACGTTGGTTCATGCGGTATGTTGTCGACATTGCTTCGATCTTATCGCAGAGGCGCAGAGCGCGGCCGAGGCGCAGAGCCTTGAGCAAATGAGCCGCTTCGTCGTGAGCTCATGCCACGTTGGTGGAAAACCTATCTTCCCTCTGCGTTCTCGGCTTCCTTTGCTTGCTCTGCGTGGTCCGAGAGTCTCCGTTCGTTGACGAATCCGAGATTCAACTACCGAGAACAATAGGTGACCGCGCCGAAGCTCACCCGATTGCCCGCGCTGTCCAGGGCTGCGCCGTACCCCACGACCTCGCCCTGCACGGCCCCGCCCAACATCCGCAACATCGCGTAACCCGGCGACAACCCGCAGATGCGGCGGCGGTCTCGATCCTCGGCGACGTCGGCGAAGAAACGTGCGGAGTCCCCCGTTGCCAGCGCGCTCAGCGAGCGGCGATCGCGCGCCTCGTGCCTCGCCATGTCGGCCTCCGGGATCCCGTCGTCATCTCCGTGCGCGGGACCTTGGTGTGACAGGTCTCCCGCCGCAATGATCCGCACACGCCCAGGCACCGAGCGGAGCACGTCCCACATCAGGGCGAGGAAGCGCGTGTAGTTGTCCTGGTCGCTTGGTGGGACGCCGTCCCTAATCCAACGGAACATGCTGCCGCAGAGGATGGGGACGATCCTCGGCTTGCGCTCGAAGTGGCGGTGGAGGTAGGCGAGCCACACCGCTTGCAGCTCGATGGAGTGCTCGGTCCCGTGCCGAAATTCCTCCTCGAAGAGCTGCGAGCCAAAGCGTTTGCGGAGCCGAGCGATGCTCTCCTTGCAGACCTCGAGGCGCCCAAAGGGCGTCTCGTGATCTTTCGACGTCAAGATGATCTGTCGACGACTCGAGGCGTGCAGCGTACCAAGGATGACGTAGGTGTCTGCGGGCTCGGCCGCGACGAGATGCTGGTAAGCCGAGGCGTACACCGCGCCTCCGCGGGCGTAGTCGACGTGGGGCACGAAGAGCGCCGCCGGCTCCCCTCCGCTCGTCGGCTCTCCTGCAGCCTCCGCGGCTCTCGTGGCTTGCTCGAGCCACGCGCCGAGCCGTTCGGCACAGGACTCGGGGTGCGCTGGATAGACCCGGTCTGCGAAGGCCATGGGGCGCGTCGCTGCCCCTTCGTAGGCGGCGATCCGTGCCCGCTTCGCGCGCTCGATCGCGTCGCCTTCGAGCATCAGCGCGCGGTCGAGCCCTGCGATCCACGCTTCGACGCGCGCCTCCTCGACCTCCTCGCCGCTGAGCTCGGCAAAGCGGCGCGCGATCGACGCCACGTCGTGCACACCATCCAGGAGCCCGAGCAGGGACGCTGCCCGCACTGGCAGGACGGCCACTCCTGGCGCGTCATTTTCTGGGTCTTGCACGAGCACGACGGGCTCGCCGCCGTGCTCGCCATTGCTGACCAACACGCGCCGCAGCTTTGGCTTCTGCGGGAGCGCCATCAGAGCAGGAGCATCTCGCCGATGAGCTGGACTAACAGGTCGATCTGCTCTCGGCTGTTGATTTCGGTCACCGCGAGGAGGAGGTCGTTGTGGTGGGCCGCGTCGACCCGCCCCAGGTTGAGTCCTGCAGCCACACCGCGAGCCGCCGCAAAGCGAACGACCTCGGCCGCCGGTTTGGGCGTGCGGATGACGAACTCGTTGAAGGTCGGCGCGTCGTAGACCAAGGTGACGTCTGGAATCGCGCAGAGCTGTGCCTTGGCGTACTCGGCGCGAGCCAGGTTGAGCTCGGCCAGCTCACGGAAGCCCTGCTTGCCGACGAGGCTCAAGTAGATCGTGCAAGCCAGTGCCATCAAGCCCTGGTTGGTGCAGATGTTCGAAGTGGCTCGGGCGCGTCGAATGTGCTGTTCCCGAGTCGCCAGGGTCAGGACGTAGCTCTCACGGCCTTCGGTGTCCAGACCTTGCGAGACCAGGCGACCAGGGGTCATGCGGACGTGCTCGATCTTGCAGGCCAACACACCCAGGAGCGGCCCACCAAAGCCGGGCGCCAGGCCCAGCGATTGGGCCTCGCCCGCAGCGATGTCGGCACCGACGGCACCTGGCGCTTTGACCAAACCGTAGGCCAGGGGCTCGCTGAAGCAGACGCCGAAGAGCAGGTCGTGGGCGGTGCAGAAGGTCTTGATCGCCTCGAGGTCCTCAATGCTGCCGTAGAAGTTGGGGCACTGCACCATGACCATCGCGACGCCGTCGAGCGCCGAGGCGTCGAGCTGCGAGAGGTCGGTCAGGCCGTCCTTCTCGGGGAGCTCGACGTAGGCGCCCTCGAGGTGGCTGAGGTAGGTTTTGCTCACCTCCTTGTACTCGGGGTTGAGCGCGCTGGAGACCAACACCTTCGTCGCCTTGCGGCGAATGCGCAGGCCCATCAACAGGGCCTCGGCCGTAGCGTGGGCGCCGTCGTACATGGAGGCGTTGGCCAGGTCCATGCCGAGGATCTCCGACAACATGGTCTGGAACTCGAAGATGGCCTTCAACGTGCCCTGCGACACCTCGGGCTGATAGGGCGTGTAGCTCGTCAGGAACTCACCACGCGCCAAAATCTGCCCGACCACCGCCGGCACGAAGTGCTCATAAACCCCGGCGCCCAGGAAAGACGCCTGCATCTGCTCGATGCGGTTCATGGAGGCCAGCTTCCCCACGTGCTCGAAGAGACGCTGCTCGTCGAGCGCCTCGGGAAGGTCGAGGGGCGCCTTCAGCCGCAGACCCTCTGGGATCGAGCTAAAGAGCTGATCGACACGGTCGAGACCCATGGTCTCGAGCATGCTGCGGACATCTTCATCTGTATGGGGCTGATAGCGCATCTAAGCTCCCGCTGTTGGGGTCAGCCGCGGCCGGCCCAATAGTCTCGTCGAGGTTCGCTGGGCAAATCGCGAAAAGAACAAAAAAAGAGGAACTTTGCCGAGGCGAGGCGGGGCCGTCCGCAAGGATGCGGGCCCGACCAGCGGCTCGGCCGACAGACCAACGCTCTGTCGAATCGCGAAAAGAACAAAAGAAGAGGAACCCTGCCGAGCCGAGGCGGGGTCGTCCTCAAGGAAGCGGCCCGACCAGCGGCTCGGCCGACAGACCAACGCTCTGTCGAATCGCGAAAAGAACAAAAGAAGAGGAACTCTGCCGAGCCGAGGCGGGGTCGTCCTCAAGGAAGCGGCCCGACCAGCGGCTCGACCGACAGACCAGCGCTCTGTCGAATCGCGAAAAGAATCAAAAAAATGAGGAACTCTGCCGAGCCGAGGCGGGGTCGTCCGCAAGGAGAGCGAGCGCGCCCCCCGGAGGCGACCTCCGAGGTCGTCGAGGAGGGAGCGCGAAGCTCGACGCCGCGGACGACCCCGGATCGGCTCGGCAGAAGATTAGTGTTCTTCGGAGTCGCAGTGGGCCTGATAATCCGAGGCGCTGAGGAGCGACTTGAGGTCGGCGTCCAGCGAGCTGGGCTTGATGCGAACGAGCCAGCCGTCACCGAACGCATCGGCGTTGACCATCTCGGGCGCGCCGGCGACGGCGTCGTTGGTCTCGAGCACTTCGCCGCTGATGGGCGAGTAGAGGTCGCTGAGCGTCTTGACGGACTCGACGACGCCCAGGGGTTTCCCTTTCGTGACGGAGTCGCCCTCGGCCGGCAGCTCGAGGTAGACGATGTCGCCGAGCAGATCTTGAGCGTGGTCAGTGATGCCCATCTCCACCGTGTCGCCGTTGAGGCGGATCCACTCGTGGGTCTTGGTGTAGTAGCAGTTGGTCTCGACTTTCGACATGACTTCGACTCTCCTTTGTCGTTTATTTTTGCGGAATCTCGGCCAATGACCGAGCCTCCGTGAGGTTTGCAGTCAGAGCGCTAGCCGCGTTTGTAGAAGGGTTTGGTCGTGAGCTCGACGGGCGAGCGCTTGCCGCGGATTTCGACCTCGACGCCGTCTTTGTCGTCGGCGTGGGCGATGGCGATGTAAGCGATGCCAATGGAGTAGCCCAAGGTCGGGCTCGGGCCGCCGCTGCACAGCACGCCGACCTGCTCGGCGCCAGCGAAGAGCGGGTAGTCGGGACGCAGCACGCCGCGCTCTCTCATGATGACGCCGCGCAGACGCCGCTTCAGGCCGGCGCCCTTGATGTCGACGAGGGCGTCTTGGCCCACGAAGGGGACCTCTTTGCCGAGCTTGACGACCCAGTGCAAGCCGGCCTCGAGCGGGTTGATGTCGAGGCTGAGCTCATGGCCGTAGAGCGGCAGCTTCGCCTCGAGGCGCAGGGTGTCTCGGGCGCCGAGACCGATCGGCTGAATGCCATAGGCCCGACCCGCTTCCATGAGCTGGTCATAAAACGTCGAAGCCTGGGCGTTCGGGATCAAGATCTCGAAACCGTCCTCGCCGGTGTAGCCGGTGCGGGCCACGGTCACTGCCACGCCGGAGACCAGCTTGGTCTCGACCGCGCCGTAGTAGACGAGGTCTTTGAGCTCGGCGACCACCAGTGGGTTGACCACGGCTTCGGCCGAGGGGCCTTGCACGGCGAGCATGACGAAGTCGTCGGAGCGGTTGGTCAGCTTCACCTTGCCGGCGAGGTGCTTGTTCATGTGCTCGAAGTCGACCGCCGCGCGCGAGGCGTTGACGATGGCGAGCACTTTGTTGTCGGCGAGCTTGTAGACGATGAGGTCGTCAACGATGCCGCCGGCCTCGACGCACATCACGGTGTAGGCGGCCTTGCCCATGGGCAGCGAGGAGATGTCGTTGCTGACGATGTGGTCGATGGCCCGCACTGCGTCTGCGCCTTCGAGATAGAAGGCGCCCATGTGGCTCACGTCGAAGATGCCGACCTTCTCGCGCACACAGGCGTGCTCGTCCTTGATGCCCGTGTAGTGCATGGGCATCTCAAAGCCAGCGAAGGGAGCGAAGCGCGCTCCTAACGATGCATGCTTGTCATGGAGCACCAGCTTCTTGCAGTCCTGGGACATGGTGAATTCTCTTTGCGTTGTGGGATCCACGAACGGTCGAACCGTGGGACCGTCTGCTTTTTCCTGGCCTTGGAGGTCTGCGCGCGCGGGCGCTCAGGCCGTGGACGTGACGTCCATAGCAGGCGGCGCCGCCGATGACAAGATCGCGTTCGTCCGGAAATGCACCATCTGCGGCGTCGAACTGCGCCCTCGCTCGCAGGCGACCTCGGAGGTCGCCTGCGGGGCTCGGGCTTGTTCTCCTTGCAGCTGGCGCATTTCCGAACGAACTCTCGTCCCTGTGTTTTCGGAGTCATTTTGCGATCTGAGGTGTGGATGACCGATGCTCGACGCTTACCGAATTAGTCTAGTCTAGAGTCTGGGGCTTCAGCCGGTTGCTGGCTTGGCTGCTGCTGAGGTCCGAAAGGTTTCGGCTCTGGACTCGGATTCATGCCGTAATCAGAGGGTCACGGCATCGACTTTCAGGCATGTCGCAAACGGTCTACATATGACCGATTCGTTTTGACCGCACCTGTCGACAGGGCTATTCTCGCGGAACACGCCTCCGGCAGGCCAGCTGAGAAGGTTGAGGAACATGCGAAGTCCTTTCATTGCACTCGCCTTTGTCGGTCTCGTCCTTGGCTCTGGCTGCGACAGCCAAGCGGTCAACGAGTCCGTCGGCACCAACCTTGACGATGAGACGAGCTCCGCCGACGGAGTTGGAGACGTTCGGCCAGGAGACGCGACCGATTTATCTCGGGACGGCCGGAGCGACGCCGTCGGCACGAACACCACCGATTCGTCGAGCGGGTCCGACGCGGCCGATGAGGTTGACCTCACGCCAAGTGCGCCGGGATGTGTCGTCGCCCAGCCCAAGAGGGTCGAATGGATGAACCCCCATCCAGACCGGGGCTATGTGTTGAGCCATTGGCTCACCCTGTTCAAGACTGCTTCGGAATTTGAGGAGGCGTTCGGTGTCACACCGCCACCCGAGATCGCATTCCCGAATGAGTGGGCCGTCTTTGTGCGCGCTGAGTACCAAGACCTGACTTTCATCGAGTACAAACGGCTCGAGTTCTGTCCTGGCCAATCCGAGGTCATCCTTGGAACCCGAAGACCGGAGGATTGCTCCTTCTCCGAGCTCCAGGTCTTGCCGTATTCGCTGTATCGAATCGCACCGCTGCCCAACGAAGTTCTTCCGACAGGAGGTGGAGGTTTTGGTGAGCAGACGGTCTATTACTCATGTGCGGAAGAAGGCTGCGGCCTGGGTGAGCTGTGTGACCCTTTGAACTTATGTCAACCCAAGATGATCTGCGCGGGCGTGACTGAGCACCTCACTGGGGCCTGCACTGCCATCGACCACCAAGGGATGGTCACGAACAGCGTCGACACCCCGATTCCTGACAACGAACCGAGCGGCGCCTATATCGAGAATGAGTATGCCGGGGTTCCCGGAGTGATTGCCGATGTCATCGTCGACGCTCAGTTCGATCACCCAAGGCCAGCGGATTTGGTCATCTCCTTGCTCAGCCCGTCGGGAACGGAGAGAGTCTTGTGGGACCACGAGGCAGACCAGTTTCCACTCAAGGTCTTCCAACGCCCAGCCTGGGGCTTCGAAGGCGAGCCGCCCAACGGCGTTTGGACGCTCCACATCGTCGACGACGTGGTCGGCAACCAAGGCCAGGTCAACGGCTGGACGATCGCGGTCGTCACGCTGCCGCAGTAACCGCCCTCCAACCTGGTCGCGAAGATGACAGCCGCTCGCCTCCTCACCCTCGCGCTCGCCGCGCTCGGACTCTTGTCCTGCGAACCCCAACCCCAAGGCCAAGCTCCGCTCCCGAGCACCGCTCCCGACGCGCCGCTGCTCGCCGCCGTCGAGCTGCCCGCCGACCCGCCCTCGGCCGACGCCCCGATCCTCGTCTTGCTGCACGGCTACGGCTCCAACGAGAACGACCTGTTGCCCCTGGGCCGCGCCTTCGACCCGCGCCTGCGCGTCATCGCCCTGCGCGGTCCGGTCGACCTGGGCGACGGGCGCTTCGCCTGGTTCCCCGGCGAGTGGAAGGACGAGGCCTTCACGTTCGACCCCGCCGACGCCCGCAGCGCCGTCGAGTCGGTCATCCAATCGCTGGAGACACTCGGACACAAAGGCTCCATATTCGTCGCCGGATTCAGTCAGGGTGCCATGCTGGCAGGAGAGATTTTGCGCGAGCGCCCCGATCTGGTCGACGGCGTCCTGCTCTTCAGCGGCCGCGGCCTGCCCCACGAGAAGTTCGTTGGACGTCTAGACGGCGAGCGCGTCTTCGCCGCACACGGCGCCTCAGACCCGGTGATTTCCTTCGCGGACGGGGAGGCGAACGCTTTGGGGCTTGAACGCCAAGGAGCCGAAGTCGAGCTCATGAAGTTCGACGGTCGCCACACCATCCCGCCCGCCGTCCGCAAGCGTGCGGGCGAGTGGTTGCAGGGGCGCTTGGGGGAGTGACCCAATCAAATTCCAAACAGTTTGATCCCCAACCCAGGGCGATACAGCAACGCGATCTCGTACTTTTTCGCTCCGCCCTCTTTTTTGCGCCGGTATTCGCGCAACACACCGATCTCAAGGAGACGTTCAATCACCTTTGACCAACCACCAGGACCTGCATGCAGTGCTCCGGCTGGTGCGCCTTTCATGCCCTTTCGGCCCTCACCACGCTTCTTCATATACGCAATGATCTCGTTCTCCGTTCCCGTCGGGTTCATCTTTGTCATGGCCTCGAGATATGGCGCCAAAGTGACGTACTCCTTGCGAAGGTCGTCGACGCGTGCTTTGCTTGCCTCGTTGAACCCATCTTGAATCGCGACCGAACGCAGTACGCGGTCGGGTGCAACGGGATTTTCACGCTGCCAATCGACGGAGTGTGCGAGGAGCTGCACGAGTGTCCTAGGGAACCACCGGTCCTTGCCGTCGGCGGTCCTGCGCTGGACGAAATTTGCCGTCGAGACCTTGTTTCCCTTCTCCATTGCACCACCCCACAAGAGGGCAAGCAGCTGTTTGAGACGCTGTTCATCCTGGGGCCATTGCTTTGGACCTGCCGTCGGCTCGAGTGCTCGAACGTACTCCATGAAAGTCGAACTCGCTGAGACGAGATTGAGAACCAACTGCCATATGTCACCTGGACGCCAACGCAACTGAATCGTCGCTGCCGAGAGATGGCTTTGGTTCTGGATGTCAATCTCAGCGAAGATATCCTCCCGCAGGAACACTTTGAAAGCGAGCCGTTTACACACTCCACGAAGCCCCTCGAGAGCGCCGACGAGGCCGTTGACAAATCTCTTTCTCCGCTCGATTGAGGCCAAGTCAGAACCAAAGCCAACGTCGAGCCCATCGTAGAGCAGAACCATGTGCTGGCTCCCGTTGCGCAACAGCTCAGCATCTAACCCTCTTACCAACTCCTCGACGAAAGTACCCACTCGTTCATAAGATAACGTGTTGATGAGAGCAGCCTGCACTTGCCGTGGCTCTGTTGCGTCTCGGAGCTCAGTGAACAGGCGCCTTTCGTTTCCAGACAAAGCCTTGATGAGGACTTCGCTGAGCGAGGAGCTGTGCTGCAGGACACGATTGACCGCGTACGACAGCCAAAACGCGGCGTGGAGGCCGCGTTTCACCAAGTTCACCTTCTTGTCTTGCTCTATCTCATTCATCGCAGCGACCGAGAGCAAGCTCCCCTTAGAACCATGCCCAGCGACGAAAGTGGCGTTGTGAACGCTGTCCCGAACGACGCTAGAGAGCAAGTACTGCCACAACCAGGTTTTTCCCGAGCCCTTCGACCCAACAACGTACCAAGTCGATGTGTCGAGGATAGTCTTGTAATCGCTTGGCGGCACGAATTTGGAGACAATGACCGAAGGCTCAGTGCTTTCCGCGAAAGCGAGGTTCTTCAGCTCAGCGTGGGCATTTAGCTCAGCGAGCACTTTAGCGGCATCGATCGATACGACCGGGGTCGTGCTGCCAAGTTGGAGGACATCATCGAACTCTTTGATGAGAGCCTCGTAGGTGTTGGCAGAGCGCGGAAGGAAGTCGTTTTGCAGCGAGTCGGCTAGCGCGATCCCGCGTCGATACTCAACCCCTTGTGCAACCACCGGCAGGCCTTCCGGCACGTCAATCGAGGCGTCGTCAGCCAGAGACCTCCCAAGCACGATCGCTGTGTACTTCGAAGCAATTTTTTGAACGAAGTCAGCCAGTCGGGTTTGCCCCTCGGGCCCTTCAGGCACCATGCTTGGGACGAGCAGTGGTGTGGGGCGTCCTGAGCGTTGTTGCTGCGCCGCTTTGAGCCCCATGAGAAAGATCTCGAGCCCGTCAAGTGACTGCTCTGAAACGGGAACAAAACAAAGAACCACGTCGGCCACGTGAAAAAGTGCCGACGCGGACAACCCTGACAGACCCGTGCGGCAATCGAGGAAGATGACCTGTGGCTGCAGTTCATCCTTGATGCGGTCGATGACCAACTGAAGGGGACTTGGTCCCTCGATAACATGCCAAAGTGGAACACCTAGGTCATCGAGTTGCTCGAGGTAGTGCTGAGACAAGCGCCCTGCCGGCAGGACACGAATGGGTGCACCCACATCGAGTGAGCTCTTGACGACATGCGGCGCGAGGCGGAGCGCCTCGTCAAGTTTGTCGTCATCTGCGGTTGCAGCGAGACGCAGAAGCGAGAGCACACCCCGGTCTTCCTCCGGCTGTGGGCAGCCGAGCACTTGGTGCAGACCTGGAGCCTCGAGGTCGAGATCGACTGCGACAACCGAAATTTGCCGGGACGCGAACAGGGCCGCGACATGAGCAAGTGCGGTTGTGCGACCCGCGCCACCGCGAAAGCCATAGAAAGCCACCACCGGTGGCGTTGGCAATGTGTCGACCCAATCGACCTCAGCACTGGAATATTGACCCACCACGCCCGCAAATGACGCAGCCGAAAACATGCCTTGTTCTTGTTCGGTTGCTTCGGCCTGTGAAGCATCGACCTCTGTCGGCTTTCGTCGTCTTGCCATCGTCATTTGCCTTTGCTCCGCGAGAGCTTCCGCGAGCAGCCGTCGGAGATGGTTTTTCGCAGCAGGCGCTGTCAGGAAATAACATGATCGCATGGTGGATGTAACGAGTAGTTCCATTCACCATGAAAGGTCGCCCTTTTGATTCGCAACTCACTGAACTCCTTGTCAGGGACCGTTCGCCCCTTTGCGTACTCATTTTCGTCGAGTTCAGCGTGGACCTTCAAGCCATTAGTTGTCGTCGTGTTTGCAATGAGATTCACAATGACCTCATGACTGATGAGCGGCCGGCCGCGCCAATTCTGAGTGATATGGCAATACAACCGGTGTTCGATCTTGTTCCACTTGCTGGTGCCAGGCGGAAAGTGACTGACGGAGATGCGCAGCCCAGTTTCCTCGGCGAAGTCCTGGAGGGCCTTCTTCCACATGCGTGGTCGACTCCCGTTGCTGCCGCCGCCATCCGCAGTGATTAGCAACTCGGACGCGTTGGGGTAGGCCAATGAGCCCATCTCGAGCCACCATCGCCGAATGGAGGCGACGGCGAACTCTGGTGTGTCGTGGTCCACACCGACGCTTACCCAGCCCTCATTCCGGAAGATGTCATATATGCCGTAAGGAATGGCCTTTCCCAGTTCGGGATCCACGAAGTCATAAACCCGGACATCCTCAGGTGTCCCCTTGGGTCGCCATTCTCGACCCGCGTTCTTAAAGTCCCCCACAAGCTCCTTCTTCTTGGTGTCCACAGAGATCACCGGCTGGCCCCGATGCTGAAATTCGATGGCCTGGCTGCTAATGTACTTGAACTGCTCGTCTCGGTCAGGGTGCGTCCCGCCTTCGCGCGTTTTCCTGGTGCCCTGGAGGCTGTAGCCACCCTCATGGAGTAACTCACAGACCTTCTGTCGACTGACCTGATGGCCGCCGGAGCTCAACTCGGCGGCGAGCTTTCGGACGCTCTTGGACGTCCACCGCAGAGGTGACTCTGGATCACCTCGCGTGACGGGCTCAAGCAAGGCGTCCAACGCAATCAGCAGACCCGGGTCTCGCTCTGTCGACGACTTCCGGCCGCCTCCCAGCTGCCGAACCCGGTTGCTTGCATTCTTCGAGTCAGGAGCCTGGCCAAGCTTCCGAAGTTCTTGAACTTCTCGCAGTCCCGCCTTCACCGTGTTGCGGCTCATCGCAGTAGCGTCAGCAACAGCAGCCACTCCACCCCACCCCAACGAATCCGCTTCAGCCCCAGCGAACCGGCGGCGCAATTGCTCGTTCATCTCAGGTGCCAACAACCTATACCGCTCTCGAATCTCCCCAATGACCTCATCAGAAACACCCCTGACCATTATGTTACCTCCTGGTTACGCCGCCCAATGCGACAGGTCAGGGGCATGGTGCAACACAGTCTCTAAAAGATCAAGTTATTTGCTGACAACGCCTTAGGGGCAACACGGGCTATTCTACCACTAGGTAAACCGTTTGGGAAATGGCATGGCATTCCCCAGCCCGCACGTTCACCACGCCAGTATACGATCCTGTATCGGTCTTGACCTCGTACGAGTACTCCCCAGCCCCGCCAGAAGTCTCATTTGGCCCGTGACAGAGCACGTGCATCCCGTCCGGACGCTCAGTCGGTGGCGCGCATTTGTAGGTTTGAAACAGGTTCGATATGTAGAGCGATTCCACCACTGGAGTCTGTCCCGATGCCGACGTAATGTCTATCGTGAACAACGTCCTGGCGACAAGATCACAGCCTTCGTTGAGGCAGCCAGCCTGGAATGCAACGAGAGCTACAGTGATCGTCAGTGCGAAGATTCTTCGGGGAACCATTACCGAACTCCTGAACTAGCGCTAGCGCTAATGCTAGTCCATACACCAAACAGCAAGGCTATCTACGACCCACCCACTATAAAGTGCCAAACTCTTGACATACGATCCAGATGGGCAAGTAGACGAGTGCCACGTTCCAGAAGAATTGGTGCCAATTGGCTCGACGGGTAGCACAGAATTGCTTGACCAGTCAAAGTTATATCGTTTGCATTGTATGCTGTAAATACGCGCAACGTATGTACCACTATACACATTAATTCCAGACATGTACTCTCCCTCAGGGCAAAGAGCCATCGTCTGTAAGCCATCTGGTTCTGTTGATGACACAACATTTCTGTAGTAGTCGTATAGGCGCTCTCCGGCGGCACTAATGAAGCCAGTATCCCACGACCCGGCAGAATACACATAGGCGTGATCAAGCTGGTGCGAACGAAACGGCTGCCATGCCGCGCACACGAGCCCAAGATTTCCGACCCATCCCCCATAGCCTGTACTACCAATGACACCCACGGCAATGTGATTACTGGGGCAAGTGAGGGTGTGGCCTGTACCGCCAGTTCCACCTACCCACGCGCCCCCTCCCGACCAATTTATCGGCTGATAAGATGTAGTCACTTCAGGCGCGTTGGTGACAAACGTCTGTTCGGCATATGAATCGTGATAAGAACTAATGTTGTAAACGCTCGCTGAAGGGGTAAAAAGCATATAATTACTGCCCGGAAAAGGGTCGAATGAAATAACACCAAACGTATCATTATTGCTTAAACGAAGAACTGCGCCGCCAGGGTGCGGCCGATTTTGGGAGCCCTACTTGACCAGGCGTAAGTGTGGATACCACAACGATGAATCGGTGCCCTTGGGAGCTACGACGTTTGGGTTGGCGTAGTTGGCGACGTGGTTTCGCTGGTGTTCTTGCTCAAGGTGGAAAGCCCAGTAGGCGTCGAAGTCTCCGTTGAGGTAGAGCGCGCGCAGCCTGAGGACGGCCTCACCTCCTTGAAGGCTCCAGCGAGCTCCGCTGCGGTCAAGGCGATGGCGCA
>Ga0210044_10008310_pt1 | contig 12984 bp, 21 predicted proteins | sample CryGey13umfilter_2_FD_183959 | JGI IMG/M metagenome (GOLD analysis project Ga0210044, IMG submission 183959) | Groundwater microbial communities from aquifer in Utah, USA - Crystal Geyser 4/9/14 3 um filter (SPAdes) (version 2) | ecosystem: Environmental > Aquatic > Deep subsurface >... | reverse complement strand
AAATATACTATTTTTTTTAATTTATTATTTTTTCAAACATCTTTACTGAAATATAACTTCCTCCAACACTTAATAAATACCATAAATTTATTTCTTCAAACAATAATGGATATGTAAATATTACCAACCAGGTTGTCTGACAATAAACACATAAACCTAAAGGCTTCAATATCCATCTTCTTCTCCTATGCTGCCTTCTCCAATTCTTTATCCAATGATAGTTTAGATAAAGATAATACCTCCTTAGTATCATTTTGCTTTGATAACATTCTTGAAGAAACATCCCCAACCCTGCTATCATGAGGCAATATAATAGTAACAGAACATCCACGTTTTTTTCCACAGCTATTTTTTGTATTTAACATAATAATTAATTTTCAGTATTTTTATTCTCTTCCTGAAGCATGATTTTATCAAGCTCCTTATTTCTCTCCTCTAATTGCATATTCTCTTTATGCTCTAATTCAGAGCCTAACCTTTCACTATTAGAGCCCTCTTTAATTTTAGCAACAGTTACACTTGCCTCAGCATTTATCTTAGCAACCTCTAAAGGAACTTCAATTTGTTTCGCTCCTATTTCATTCGCTTGTTCCTGAGCAGCAACCTTACGTTCTTCTAATTGTGCTTGTTGTTGTGATATAGCTTCAAGTCCATCAGTTAAAATACTTTCAACTTCAGAAGAATTATCAGCATTAAGTGCTTTAATAATAGACAAAGGATCAACATTTCCAGTAGACGAAAATCTTTCTAACAATGTCATCATATCTTGCTTACGTTTCTGCTCTCTACCACTATTCTCAATAAATACACCATACTCTGATAAAGCTATTGACTTGTCAATTTTGAAAGTTTGCATTCCTGTATCACCAAAAATATTAGCCATACGTCCTTCATTAGCCCACGCCATACGCATAAGTCCAGCTAATGAATTTAACACATCACCTACTATTTGATAATGCAGATCAAACAATGGAGCAGTAATTAAAGAAGATTGCATTACATTTCTTTCTGTTACTCCTACTAACGCTCCTGACTTTTCAATACCACTTCTTGCAGCAGTAATACCAGTTAGTTTATCAGCAGTATCTTCCAACATCATTTTTAAATTAATCATCTGTGATACAGATTGACTTAATGTAAAATCTACTTGTTGGAATTGATTGAACCCATTTGTCTGCATTCCCTCAGCCTTATTATTAATTAATATAAGACCAGTATTTTTAGCATGATAAAAAACATCTTCTAATGGAATATTCTTAGGTTTTTGAGATACATCATATACAACAGCTTTACCCCCTGAGCGTGCCATAGATAATTCTATATGATACATTACAATATTATAAAGTAATTGTACATTCTTTAATGAATCTACAACAGATAGTGTTTGTCCGTTTAAACTACCCTTAACAATACCATGAAAGTCCATAGTTGTTTCAGAATAGTTCTCCTCATATCTTATTTGATTTGATTTAGCTCCCCAGCTAAGCAATATCTTGTGTCCTATTTTTGTTGATTGACGAATTTCTGTAATAGGTCTTTCAATAATATTTTCTCCTTTTTTTGGTTTGTAATCAGGTTTTAATTTTTTGTAATAAGGAGTGTCAGGGTCATAAAGATTTTCAGATTTTTTATATTTAAGCATTTTAATACTTCTCCACTGACATCTTGTTACTCTAATCTTTAATTCTCCATCATCAACAGAATAGCTATCCAAAACACTAATATCTCTATAAACATCACCCAATTCCTTACCCTGTAAACTCTCTATTTCATCAACCTGCTCTTTTGTCATTTCCATTCCGTACCTATCAATTATTTCATTAATAGTGTACCAATTATCAACTCCTACAAATTTAGAATCCTTTAAGTTTTCCTTATCAGTATCTAAATCATAAATAATCATTCTAGGGTCTATTCGCTCAACATAAGGGTCTCCATTTTTAATATATGTTTCAAAAAACTCTTTCCCAGTAATAGATAAATCAACAAAGCCTTGTTTAAAAATATTTTTTAATCCATATTTTTGAATACAATATTTCAAGCCAACATTAGCTTGTTCTTCAATAGCATTTCTAAATTTAAGTTTTTTGAACCTCTCAATATCTGGAGGGACTTCTTGCCCTACATTTTCATCAGGTATAGGCATACCTATTGCTTTCTCAATCTCTCTACGAATAGGTCTTAACAAAACCTCTGCGGCCATTGTTATCTTCTCTTCATTTTTCTTTCTTACAGCATTACGATTAATAACATTTACTGTAAACATTAATTCTTGACTAATTAACTCTCCAGTTAATAAATCAAGCTTAGGCATAATAATAGGATAATTTACTAATCTTGCTGGAGCAGTTGTTCCATAAGTATCTGTTACATACTTAAATTGTTTTACATCAAACTCTCCTGCAGCAATTAAAAAATTCTCATGATCTTTAATTCTAATTGCTTTGAATTTCTCGTTATTTCTTCCATGAGATAAAATAGCGTTGACACATTTTAAGTGCCATTCTTCATTCTTATCTTTTTCGGATATATTCTGCTTTGGAAAATTCATATTTTTTATCAATCTAAATCGTAGTCAAAAGTAATACCTTTTTTTGAATTATCATAATTATCTTTTCTACCATAAATATTCACTTCTATAATTCCATTATCTCCCATTTTAAATGTTGGTAGTCCTTGCATTTTATCTTCTTTATCTTCTTCAGATTTATCAATAATAGTTTTTGTAGCATCCATATCATGTATTAATGCCATTCCAAAAGCCATTACCATATCCGTATTTTTCCTACCATAAACAGATAGTTCATTTAACAAATTTAAGAAATAAATATCTTCCCAATGTTTTTTAACATATTCATCCACTAGTTCAGTAAGCAACTTCTTTTGATAAGTTTTCATATGAATACCATATCTATTTGTTACTTGACTCCAAGGGCTATCAGCTGATCGAGGTCTTTCTTTTAAATACCTTGTCATTTTATGAGCAATAAAATATTTTAAGAAACCATCATCATTATATTCAACCAATATTTGTGAATCATAAAGTATAGCCAACTTCAAACAATTCTCATAAAACTTTTCTTTAGAATAAGGTCTGTCAGTATAAAAAGCAACAGGAAGCTCTCCAACAATATTTGTATTTACAAATCTACGATATACACACATACATCCTTTGGACCTATCAGATTGATCAGATATTTTTTTCTTAGCATCTTCTAAATCATCGTCAACATGATATGGATCCACCGCAGACAAATGAGCATTAAGCATCCCATCCAATGGTTGCTCTACTATCTCAAAAGGATATGCTTCATCATCAGAAGAATTTAAAATAATAGTTATACCATTTTGCTTATCTTCAAATTCAGTAACAAAAGTAGGTTTACTTCCAAATATCTCTTTGCCATCTTTATCCTTACCCCATTCTAATCTTCCTCTCTGAACTCTATTAAAAGCTTTGTTTGTAGTAATATTTACTATCTGATTATTAATTTTTTCTAAATCAAAAGGAGTTTTTCCAGATTTATAAAAAGCATGTTCAGGCTTCAATGGATTTTCTTGACGATAAGAATAATAAGACTGTAAGTCTCCTGTAGCTTTTCTTCTTGCAGCTTCTTTTTCAATGTATTTATCAGCACCATCGACATCACTCTTTCCTGTGCTCATATCAAAGAAGCTACCAAATACTTTTGATGCCTTTATAAATACAGGTTTAAGATTATATCTTTCGGCTTCATAAAACATCTGCATATAATCATCACTCTCTACTTCCATACTATTTGAGGTACCACCAATAATTGGAGTTCCAAAATAAATATCTCCCTCTTTAAAACAATCCTCTGAAGATTCATAAGACCTTTTTAATTTTAAAAACTCTCCAGCTTCCTCATATACCATGTAATTTAATGATGTACCCCTGAAAGCATTAGGCTTCTCCATTACCCTGAAATGTATCATAGATTTCATTCCTTTCTCTATCCACACGCCATCCTCCTTCTCCTTATATCCAGACATTAAAATTTCTTCGTTATTATGAAGTATTTTATTTCTAAATTCAAAAGGCAATTCATTGTAACTTAATAAAAGTTTCTTTCTAAAATCTTGTACGTAATCTTCTCGTTGAGCTCCCAATCCATTCTCACTATGCGAAAAACAAGTCCACTCATGTAAAAGTATAGAACTATTCATAAAAGAAAAACCCTTACGCCTAGCCTTTAAAACAATAATACCATAACCTCCTTTAACATCAGCACCGTTTCCATGCTTAGCCCAATGTACTTCCATATAATATTCATGATCCTGGTCCCGATACCTTGGAGGTATCATAGATTTACGCCTAGCACCAACTTCAAGCCCATGTATTTTAGAAAAATTTAAGTAGAAATAATAGTTGCCTGGCATCCATTGACCTCCATTTGGTTTGTATCCATTAATGCATCTATCCTTTTGTTCCTTCCAGAACTGATAATATTCAGTAGAACCCTTTTTTAACTTATGATAATCTTTTAAATATTTATCATAAATAACAGGAGAGTATTTTTCAGCATTTATCATTTACCTTTCATCCTTTGGTCTTGTTCAAATATACTAAAATCTTCAGAACCAGTACCAGATATTTTTGTTTCAGATTCCATATCCTTTAAGATAAGCTCTTTAATCTTATCTCTTGATGTTGCAGCTTCTTGCATCTTTTTCATCAATCCGTTCAAGTCTTCAATATTATCTTTTGTAGGAGTCATACCACGAAATACATTCGCTATTTCATAAGCCTTCTCACACATAGCATTATACTGATCTATCAATGGGTCATACTGTAATTTAATATATTCCTCAATAGCTTCCAGAACTAAATCGTCATTCTCTTTAGGATTTTTCTCTTTATTAAAAATAGAATATGACACCCTAGATTTTCTTTCATCCAATGGTAATCTACGATAAGGAGATTTATAATCGTAAATAGATACTATCCATTTAATCATTTTACTACCCATCTTCCTATTCTTATACACAGCCCATAGTTTAGGCATTAAAGCAATAGAATTATCCTGTAAGAAAACATTTCCATCCCTATCTATATCAACCAATGTATTATACATCTACTATTTCTTTTTAGATGATTTCTTAGTAGCAACCTTTTTACTTAAACTTAATCTTGCAGCCTTATTAGCCTCTTCAGCAGCTAAAGCAAAAGCATGTTTCTGTCCTAATTTTCCCATAATTATTTTTTTATACAAAGATACTATTTAATATTTTGCATCTTCTTTACTGTAATAATCTAACTTGAAATTATAAATTTTTAATGAACAACATTGTGTTGAACCTATAGCACTGTCTAAGGTATGCAAATAAACAAATTTATTATAATTACTTTGATTCAAATTACTTCTTTCTATTGTTAATTTTTGTATTTTGTTTTCGTAACAAACCATATTCCTTTCTAATATAAATAAAGACGTTTGGTACCCTAAAAATATTCCAACTAAAATTCCAGATATTACAGACATTATTAAGTCTCCTTTTTTCATCCCAATATGTTTTTTATAATATTATCTACATATTTATTAAACCTTTCCCTTAACATTAATCTTTCTTCATCCAGAAAGGTATAAATTTTCTCATACTGTATTCCCGATAATCTAGCTCCCGAAACTGTTTTCCAAAAACCAAGATTATCATCATACATTACTACCATACCATTTACTAATAAAGTATCGGTAGATATTCTCACTATTGCTATTGTGTCTAACATATTATTTAATTTATTTGATTAATAATTAATTCTCTTTCTCTGGCCCTATATATTTTGGGTTATAATAAAATTCATCCCACTCTTCTGAACATGCTAAAATATTTTTAGCAATCAATTCACTCACCCCATTATAAACACTCTTCTTCTGACTAAACCCAGCATACTCTTTTATATCTTTAATGTTTAAAATAATCTTACCATCAATTCTTACAGAGTATTCCCTTATCGATAAATAAATAGCAAATGAAGTTTTACTTAATCCAGACAATACTATTGCAGTGTCCATTCCTACAACTAAGTCCATATCTACAAATGGATTCTTATCATGCCTTACATTACCTCTCTTTGTTCGCTTACCCATATCTCTATTTAATATTTACACAAAGATATAATTTTTATTGTACAAAAAGTACATTAAATAAAATAATTTTGTATTTTTACACCTATGTTTAACGAATCACCCAATAATATAGGCATATACAGTTGTTCATTCGACATTCTCTATTTTGATGATAAATACAAATCTCAAATAATAGGAAACAAAAATATACCTGGTAACTTGAAAAAAAAAATTAAACATAAAAATATAAGTATAGGACTATTGTTATTGTTTAACGATACTAAAGAAATAATCTCTGATGAAGAAGCTCAACATACTATTAAGACAACTCTACACAAAGAAAAAATAAAAACTGATAACATATATTCTTACATAGAAAATATCAAAATAATAAACTATCATGGAAATATTAATTATAAACTTAAAACAAAATGAACACAAGCTCAGAAAAAATATACCTTGAACATTACGCACAAGGAGACAATGTTAGAAAATTACTTAAATCTAAAAATATTAAAAGTCCTCCTATTAAAAACAAAATATTAATAGCCCCAGGACTATGGGTTATACCACCAAATAAAATTAATTCAAAAAAAGAACTTAAAAAATTTATCGATGAAAAAAGAAAAAAATTTAAACTTGATTAAACCTGAAGAATATCCTCAACACATATTCCCAGTTATCAAATGTGAAAGACAAGAAGAAAAAAATACTCTCGTCCTAGAAACAACAGCAAGAATTAAACACAGAGGCAAATGGTATCTATGGAAGTTTGTTAGAAATGCTTTTGTCCCTAATGATATATCTAACTTCACACCAGCTATATCTTCTTTTAATAGAGATATATACCTAGCTCAACTTAAAAAACAAGTTGATATTAAACTCAAAAACTCTAAAGGTGAATACTACTACAAGTTAGATATTATCCAAGTAGATGAACTTACTAGATTATCTCAACCTGAAGTTAAATTCAACGAACTTGAATATCGTTACCACAAACTTTTAAATATAAAACCATGAAACAACAAATTAAAAACATTAGAATCTGTATAGATAGTCTAATTGAATTAACAAAAACTCTTTATCCAGATTCCTTTTATGTTATAGATATAGCACAAAGACCTGATAATATAAGTATAGAAGATTATATTAATCAAATTAAAAAAACAGGTGTTATCATATCTGATTCTTCTAAGGTAAATATACAAAACCTAAACCATAAACATATGCCTACTTTCTATAGAGAATTAGAAGAAGCAAAAAAACATCTAATATTAGCTCACAAATTGTTAGGTATAATAATAGAATATACTACAGCAGAAACTTATTTAGATGATGATAAAGTTAATCCTCTAATCATGAACGATGTTTATAACGAATCAGAATTTGAAAGTAAAAACTATATTGAAAAAATAAATTACCTAATAGATAAGATAAATGAAATTATAAAAACAAAACCACTTGATTTTGATTTTTCAGAAAGTGATACACCATTTGAAACAGCTTATACACACGAAGAATACAACCTATTCCAACATCTAACAGAAGCTACCTTCTGGCTAGAACTAGAGATTGATAGAGTTAAAGAAAAAGAACCTACAACTCAAACAAATTAAACACCTACCCACATCTACAAAGGCTACCTACATACCAACATAGGTAGCCTTTACTTTTTTACATACACCCCCAAGTAACAACCAAACACAACTATCCCCTTATAGTCATAACACGTTACCTACTTTAAGTATTTACCAGTTGTAATGAAAAAATATATTTTAAATTAATGAAACAAATTATTCGTTTTTTACAAGTGAGAGAAAACTTAATTGTTAATTAATGACAACAGAGAGAGGACTATCCACTTACAACCCCCGTACCCTTTATTAAAAGAGAAACACTCCCCCTATCTTTTTGTTCTCTCTTACTTTTTGAAATCAAATTCCAATTTATATAACCCTTATACTCGTAATCTATTCATTTTTAATGTGTTACAAGGAAAGAATGGGAGGATAATATTAAGCCCTTTAAAAGTGGGTATAATTATTTAAAGAGTTTTGAGTAGGGAAAGAGTTTGTTTATTTGGTTGTGATTGTTAAGATATTTATTGGGAAAGAAGTCGTGTGCGACGTTAAGAGTTTGTGTGTGTTGTACGTTAGTATTATACATGCGAAGTTAGTCGATATTTTTGACATATGCAAATAAATTAAATAGTTAAGGATTTAAGTTATTGTGTTAGAGAGAGTAGAAATTTTTATTTAAAGTAAAGGTATAAGTGAGTGGATGTAGAGTAGTTAAAGTATTGGTTTAAGTAAATGATGTATATAGTTATATTACAAGTAGTTACTTCATGTTCTTTTTTTCTTTTTGGTATAATTAATATACTTACGATTAGTTAAGAATATAAATATTAACTAATCAACGGAGCGGATGTACGCTAAAGTACATTTAAAGTAATTGTGAAGTTAATAACTTCATAGCCAAAATTACTTGTTAGCACAGAGCAAAGCTAACAGTCATAGAGTACTTCGGTACTCTATGATAATCATAAGATTATTATTAAACTTTTAAATTTTTAAATTATGAAAACGATTAAAATATTAATGTTATTGATTTTCTTTACTACATTATCAATAACATCATGTAGTAAAGAAAAGACTTACACTTGTACTTGTGATTATACTTGGAATAATCCTTCACAATGGAGTAAACCAGCTGAAAAAAATGTTACAGTGTATCATGGGACAAGTGAGGAGAAAGCACAAGAAGCTTATGATAATAATCATGGCGATAATGGAACATCAACAGGTGATTGTGTTATAAGTGTAAAGTAAGTTAATTACGTTATCAAAGGGTCTTTTTGGCTCTTTGATAATTAATAATAATTATCACAACTAAAAACTTAAAACCATGAATTTAGAATTAAACACAGCAGAAGCCGCATCATTGTTAGATTTTTTAACAGGAAAATATTTAACAGGAGAAAAAGAATTGTTAGATGGTGATTTAAAAAATATAGATGATATCATAAAAAGATTAGAAGATATATTTGAAAAATCTTAACAAACAAGTAGTAGTAAAGTCTTTGTGCTTTATTACTACTTGATAATTAATTACAAACCAAATTCATTAGCTATGAAAAAAGAAAACAAATTTAGCCCTAAAGAAAAGGCTATCAGTGGTATTTTAGTTGCCACAGTATTATTAACTTATATGTTTATCAATCTAATTGACACATTATGATTGGTAAACGTAAGAGAATTGTAGGTACGACTACAGTTCGTGTATATTCTACAGAGGATAAACGCATTGGTAAGGTTGCATCACAACTATTTGAGGAAGAACAAAAGTTTTATGCTGAACAAAGGTATAAAGCTCGTAATAAGAGTTGGGATAGATTAGTTGAATTGGTCCGTGAACAATGTCCTGAGAGTGTACAACAAGAGGTAATCAACATGAGTTGATTAACAGAGCCATTAAGCCATTGTGCTTTTTGGCTCTTTGATAATAATATCGTATAACTAAATCCTTTAAAAATCATGGGAAATTTAGATCAATTATTTTCTGGTGCAAGTATCTTAGATAACACATCAGACAACGTAAAAGTAGCAATGAATAATGGAGTTGCAATACTCCACAGTGTAGAAAAACACACCTCTAAAAAAGGTAACTCATGTGCTAAATTAGTATTTCGTACATTGGGAACACCAAATGACGAAACAAAAGGACATATTGAATATGTATCTTTGAGTGATGGTGCTCGATTTGCAAGAGTTATCTCTAAACTTGTTTATTTAGCAGTACACAGTGCTAATAAAGAAGCTATTGAAGCTTTTAGAGCATTACCAAATGCTGTAACTGTTCTGAAAAACGAACAAGGACAACCATTGGTTTTTAGCACTAATGAAGAGCTTGAAGGTATTAGAGAATCTTACGGTGAAAACACAACATTTATCTGGATGCCAGATGATGCTGATAACCGTAGAGTAGCAATTCAATTCAACGAAATTGAAATTTATATTGCAGCATTTATTGCAGCTATGAATGGCTTTGTTGGAGAGAAATATATGCTTGAAGTTAAGAAAGATGAAAGAGGCTTTCAACAACTATTAAGCATTGGAGCTATTCCTAAAAAAGCAACATTGTAATTGTAAAATTGTGAGGAACATTAATTTGTTCCTCACTTTTACTAACATTTGAGTTTGTACCAAACTCATTTAATTGTCGGTACTTGATACTTTTGTACTCATACTTTTAATAAAGGGTAAGAGTGTTGTAAGCTCATATCTACTAACGTGCGTAAATTTGTTAAAAATAAAACAATCAATTATAAACTAAAAAAAAAGATTATGAATAAAGAATTTGAAATTTTGTGTATATTTTATACAATAGTATTTGTTTTGTTATTAATTTTGAGGATGAGTTATATTAATAGCATATGTAATAATTGGAATAAGAAACTATTAGAATATGTAAAAGTTTGTGATATTGAAAAAGGAAAAGAAAAGGAATATTATATGAAGGCTTTTTTGAATCCTATAAAAATATATCTAAGGCTTGACTATTGGGGAGTTAAAGACATTATTAGTGACAAATTATTGCTTGATGATATTGATAGGCTTGAATATAAAAAAGGGCTTATAAAAATAAAGCATAAAAATATTGTATAGATAATAGCAAAGTTTTGTTAAGAAAATATAAACCTAAAAAACTGTAGAAATTATGAAATTAGAAGCCATATTAAAGGAAAAAGATTTAAAATTACTAGATAAAGTAAAAAAAGAAGTTCCAAAAACATCAATTGGAAGAGAGTTAATGAATAATTTACTAGAGAGATTAAGGAGAAGGGGAAATTTAATGGTTGAAATGGAAGGGCATTACGTTAGGAGAGTAAGATTAAATTTAAGCAGTAATTATTTTGAACCAGGAGAAAAGAATTTAAATTTATGGGTAAAGCCATTTGTAGCTAATGAGAAGTATTTGATGTTTAATTATCGTGGAGCTAATTTTAGAGCTTCAGATGTATTTGGAGATGGGATTAACAGAGTATGTTTGTAATTTTAATGCTAAGGAGCTTAATTGCTCTTTAGTATTAATAATAAAATAGAATTATGAAACAAGAAATAAAAAGTATATTAGCAAAGCGAAGAGAACGCTTTAAAATACCTGTTAAAAATCAAAAAAAAGTAAATAAAAATAATATTTTTGATGAACAATACGATTAAAACAAAGGTTAATATTATATACCTAATTAAAATATAATACAACTCTAATTCTAAGCAAATGGAAAATAAAAAATGTAAAGTAGTAATGTTAGCTACTGATAGTGAAAGTAAAATAACATTATTTGATAATCAAAAATTAATATTATCAACAAATATAAAATCAAATGTAGATGCGTTTATTAATCAACATCTATACATCTTATCAGATGAAGAAATAAAAGAAGGTGATTGGTTTGTGTGTTTAAATGCTAAAGTATTACAAGCAAAACAAATAACAAAAAGTGGAGATATACTTCCCACTGAATCATGGGGGGCAGCTATGAGTTTCTTTCCACCAAGAGAATGTAAAAAAATAATATCTACTACTGATTTTTTATTAGGAAAACCTTACAGTAAAGACAATATGTTAATGTCTTCAAGATTACCACAACCATCTCAATCATTCACAAAAAAATATGTTACTGAATATAATAAAGACAATATTATTACCGAAGTATTGGTTGAGTATGAAAATGTTAATACAACTAAAAAAGAAGATTACCAATACATTCAAGGTAAAGGAAGTAATTTAAACTATATTTACAAACCAAAACTAACCAAAGAAAACACAATTACAATTCATCCAGTAAATAAGATGTATAGTAAAGAAGAGGTTGAAGTAATATTAGAAAATTATAGACAATATTATAGAAGAGCTACATTAAAAGAAGAATTACAAAATTGGATTAAAGAAAATTATATATAAAATATTACCTGACTTATAATAAAGAAAGATAGCAAATAAAGGTTGAAACATACCTAAGCCATCTTAACACTATCCAATAAGTGTTTAGTTTTACGTAAGTGTATTTATCAAAATATAGCAAATATAATCAACTAGCTCCATGAGCGAGAGTTGGATAAATATTCCTAATTGGAAGGACAGGTAATTTTATTAACAATAAACTTAATAACTAAAACTTAAATTAAAAAATGATAAATACAAACATACCCTATCAGAATTGTTATGTAAAAAATAGCTTTTTATATTCTGACCCCACTAACAAAGAAATCACAGAATGTTATATGTTTGGAGCAAAAGCAATAATGAATAGACCAATAGGTTTCCATTGTCAATTAATTAATGGAGCAATATTTTTCTCATTACCTATTTCCGCCTTTGTTCATAAAAAAGATTTTGAAATTATGTCAACAAATGAAGATGAAAGATTGTCTTTCCTATCTTATTGGGACACACAAGGAGAATTTATTTTTTCAAATGTATTTACATATTTAGAGGGATATTATGTTGATTTTAAAAGTAGAAACAAAAAATGGTTAAGAGGTAAATATCTTTTTACTTTAGATGATTTAAGTGTTAATGGTATTGGTTATGCTACTAGTAATGATGCAGATAGTAAAGCACATCATTGCATCAAACTTGACAATGGAAATTATTGTTTAAGTCCTAATAATTATTTAAGATGGCATAATGCTAATTTTTGCACTCCTTATGATTTGGAATCTCCACCAAAATATCATAGAAATGAATTTGATTTAAGGTCCGAACAATAAAGCTGACAACCTAGTGATTGTCCTATTTCTAGAATAGGGAAGTTGTAACAATAGGCTAAACATTGAACCTTTGTGAATATAGATATAAGTTTAATTATATTGAAATCTTACAACGCTAG
>Ga0210044_10008309_pt1 | contig 12984 bp, 13 predicted proteins | sample CryGey13umfilter_2_FD_183959 | JGI IMG/M metagenome (GOLD analysis project Ga0210044, IMG submission 183959) | Groundwater microbial communities from aquifer in Utah, USA - Crystal Geyser 4/9/14 3 um filter (SPAdes) (version 2) | ecosystem: Environmental > Aquatic > Deep subsurface >... | reverse complement strand
TTTTTAAACAACTTCGCCAAGGGCGCTCAGCCCAGCCGCTCGACCAGTGGCCCATGCAATCTGAAGATTATATCCTCCGGTAAATCCATCAACATCTAAAAGTTCGCCACCAAAGTAAAGACCGGGGCATATTTTTGATTCCATTGTTTTTTGATCTACCTCATTCAGATCTACACCACCCGCAGTAACAATTTCCGCTCCGGCACTGCGCTCTATCAAAGTCATTTTGAAGTTCTTCAGCGCCTCAACCAGACGAGTCACATCTTTCTTCGCAACTTCGGCAGCACTTTTAGCAGCATCTATCCCCAGAATTTTAAACATCACAGCCAGCACGGACTTTGGCAGATAGCCATGCACTATACCCGATATGGCTTTCTTGGGATTCTCGGAAATGTTTCCCTGAATTTTATCAGTTAGCTTTTGATAATCCAGCTCCGGCAAGAAATCGATAGATAAAGGTAGGGGATTATTAGGCGAACATTCTTCAAAGGCCACCAGGGATGATAGCGCAAAAACTCCAGGACCACTTATGCCTTTGTGCGTAAACAAAAAGGCGCCGCTAATTTCTTTGCCAAGCACTTTAAATTTAGCATTCGCAATACTTACTCCAGCTAAATCGGCAATCCAATCCTCACTAACAGAGAATGAGTTCAATGTGGCGGCCAGCGTATTGATGCTGTGCCCAAGTGCCTGCACAAAAGCATAGCCGTCACCTGTAGAGCCTGTATGACGATAAGCATGCCCACCGGTTGTCAGTATCAATTTGTCGCAGAACGTCTCTTTGTCGCCATCAAAAGTTGCCTTAAAGCCGCTATCCGCTTTTTGAATGCTAACAACAGCGGTTTTTAAAAGAACTTCAACATTTTGGGCCTCAAAAATCTTTTGAAACATCCCGGTCACATCAGTTCCTTGATTAGATTTTGGGAAAATTTTTCGCCCTTCGGTTTTTAAAGGAATTCCATGTTTCTCAAACCACTCATAAACGGCGGAAGGAGAAAATTCATGCATAACAAATCGTAGCCAGCGTGATCCGCGAGGATATGCCTTCATAAGTTCGGGAATATCATTTTCCGCCGTGGTCAAATTGCATCTTCCACCACCAGAAATAATAACTTTACGACCAAGTACGGCATTTTTTTCGACAATACAAACTTCAGCATCACAATTCGTCTCGACAATGGTTGCGGCCGCCATCATGCCGGCCGCCCCCGCTCCAACAATTAAAATTTTCATAATCAAAATTATCAAACAAAATAAGAATAACATTAGCACCTATGGTTTGACAAGGGTCCAAAAGTGTGTCAATGTTATCCTGTATGTATAGAAGTAAACAAAAATCACAGAGAAGTCGGCCACGGAATAATTCAAATCCTCACCAGCCTAAAAGCAGAATGCCACATTCAACAATGAGCGTTAACCAGTTAATTAATAAGGTTAATGATGAGTCTTTTATTAGACCAATAGAACATGTGCTTCGCCATCAGTTTAGTGATTTCAAAATTGAACCACGACTTAAAGCTAATATTACAAAAAAGGGATATATAAGTCCTACGCCAATTCAGGATCAGACACTTGCCCCCGGACTTGAAGGAAAAGATGTAATTGGGATTGCCAACACCGGAACAGGAAAAACTGCGGCATTTTTGATTCCTATAATCAACAAAATGCTCCTTAACCACTCAGAACAGGCTATAATTCTTGCGCCAACGCGTGAATTGGCTGTTCAGATTGAAGAAGAATTTAAGGATTTTGCCAAAGGATTTGGGCTAACTTCAGCACTTTGTATCGGTGGAACTAACTTATATTTGCAAGAACGAATGTTTAAGCAGCCTGTTAATTTTGTAATTGGAACTCCGGGAAGAGTAATAGATCTTCTGAAAAGAAAAGTTTTCACCTTGAATCGTTTCAAAAATATTGTTTTGGATGAAGCGGATCGTATGGTGGATATGGGATTCATTAAAGACATAAGATTGATTCTTAGTCATTTGCCAACAGATAGACAGTCATTTTTCTTTACTGCTACACTTGAAGCAAAGGTAGAGGAACTTATCCGTCAATTCATGAAAAATCCGGTTAAAGTTTCAATGCAGGTTCGTCAGACATCCGGTAATATTGAGCAAGATATTGTGCACGTACCAAACGATAAGAAAGCCAAAGAAAATATTTTGGTGCAGATGCTTAAACAACCGGAATATGAGAAGGTTTTAATTTTTTGCAGAACCAAACATGGTGCGGATAAAGTAGCTAATGCCTTGCATCATAATTATATTAAGGCAAATGCTATTCATGGAAATAAATCCCAAAATTACCGTCTTAAATCTTTAGATCAGTTCAAAAAAGGACAAGTTCAGGTACTTGTGGCAACTGATGTTGCAGCTAGAGGACTTGATATTAGCGACGTAAGTCACGTAATAAATTTCGATATTCCATCAAATTATGAAGACTACATCCACCGTATTGGGAGAACTGGACGCGCCGACAAAAAGGGAAAAGCGCTAACCTTTGTGACCAAAGAATAATAACAACAATATATGCTAGTACAAGCAATTTAAATATGGAGTTTTGGTTTTTTGGGGACTTGAGCAAGGAGAGATAAATGAAACAATGATTAAGATCGCCGATTATATCGATTCACCTCTGGAAAATCCGAACAAGGAAGAGATGGAAATCAAAATTGCCGAAAAAGATAGCATTTCAACAGACCATCTTGAACTTAGTGATATTGGTATAGAAAAAGTTGCGGTAATATCTGAGGTTTTAAGTCGTTCCGTTGCTATGGAATATTTTGAGATAGAATTGGGAAATGTTTTGAAAGACTTTGGCGAAATAACCAAAACTCTCTTTGAAAGCGAGAAGATTAACCTTTCAAATCACACGCTTCTAAAAAAAGTCGGTTTTGCTATGAACATGCAACACCTTATAGTTAGTCAGTTGGCGATGTTGGATAAGCCGGATATTACATGGGAGTCATCAAGTTTGGATGAATTTTATAATGATTTAAGTGAGGAATATGAAATTGAAGAACGATACACTACTTTAAGCAAAAAACTGGAAATAATTTTCCGTGACATTGAATTTATTATGAATTTTCTTGATACGCGCAGAGGATTCTTTATGGAATTAATAATCATTCTCTTAATTGCCGTAGAAATCGTAATTTTCCTTTACGAGAAATTTTTATAATAGACTTTCCGAAAAAAATACGCTAATTTTTAGGCGTATGGGCACAAACAATTTAAATCATGGGTATGCGGATGTTGTCCTTGGACTTCAATATGGTGATGAAGGCAAGGCCAGAGTTGTAGACAACATTGCCGCCGATTACGATATCATCGCGCGTTTTAATGGTGGAGCAAATGCCGGACATACAATTGAGACAAAAGAAGGTGGAAAAGTTGCTCTGAATCAGGTGCCATCGGCCATTTTTTATCCTGATAAAATTCTTTATATCGGTTCTGGTTGTGTATTAAATCCTGTGAAAATAAAGGTTGAGATTGAGAAGATAAAGGATCTTGGCGTTAAACTTGAGGGGCGTTTGCATATTTCATGCCAGACCAGTGTTGTGCAACCTCATCATATGTATATCGATGCTATTTTAGGAGGAACAATTGGTAGTACTAAAAATGGAATTGGCCCTTGCTATGCCGATAAAGCTTATAGAATGATGGGGGATAAATTAGTGAATGTACGAACGGGAGATTTAATGGATGATCCTGAATATTATTTTTCTGTTGTTGAAAAGAATTTGAGTGATGCCATTAAGGAGTATGCTTTGCAGATTGAAGATCCAGCAGCTATTTTAGCTGAATTTAAGGAAGCATTTGAATATGTTAAAGCTTATATTCAACCTGATACTTTATTTATCCAGAGGAAAGTTGAGGCCGGCGCGAGGGTGCTTTTTGAAGGCGCACAGGCTGTTATGTTAGATGTTACTAAGGGATCGGTGCCGTATGTCACTTCCAGCAGCACCATCGCGCCGGCCGCTTACGCCGGAGGCGACCTTTCACCGAATTTTCATAGAAAAACTATTGGAATCACCAAAGCTATCATGTCCAGAGTTGGGCACGGCCCTTTTGCTTCAGAATTTGGAACAAAAAGATCTGAGGAATATTGTATGGCAGCGGAAGGAAACGGCCCAAAGTACGGCCGTGCCTTGGAACTTGAATATAATTTGGATGAGCTTATAAAGTCTGAAGATGAATTTGAAATGGGAAAGGCCTTGCGTGTTCTTTCAGGAGAATACGGAACAGTAAGCACCAGGCCACGCCGCGTTGGAAGTTTTGATATTGTTCAGCTTAATTACGCTATCAAAATGAATGGAGTAACAGATCTTGTTATTAATAAATGCGATTTACTGAAAGAATATTCCCGCACCAAAAAAGGAGAAATGCCTATTGTAGTATCATACAAACTCAATGACCAAGAGATTGACTATGTTCCCGGTTCAGTAAGCAGTTATGCCAAAGTACAACCAATTATAAAATACCTGAAATGTTCCGCTGATGACATTTCCGACATGCGCAATTACGAAGAACTTCCTTCCGCCATAAAAAACTTCATCTCTGAAGTTGAGGACAGAACTGATTGTAAAGTAATTGGTGTGGGTGTTGGTCCTGAGCGTGAACAATTTATAAAAATATCCTGATGAATTCCGATCTAAATCAAGAATCCCTCAATTATCACAGTTCTGCACCAGCCGGCAAAATAAAAATAGCCTCATCAAAACCGCTGGATACTCAGCATGATCTTTCTTTGGCCTACACTCCGGGTGTTGGAAAGCCGTGCAAGGAAATTGAAGCAAACCCTGAAGATATTTGGAAATATACAAACCGTGGAAACACGGTTGCAATTATTAGTGATGGCACAGCAGTTTTAGGACTTGGGAATATTGGGCCGGAAGCAGGTTTACCCGTTATGGAGGGGAAGGCCATTCTTTTCAAAAAATTTGCGGATGTAGATGCCTACCCACTTTGTATTAGAACAACAGATCCAATGATCGCAATCGAAGCACTTGAACCTTGCCTTGGTGGAATTAATTTAGAAGATATTAAAGCTCCGGAATGTTTTGAACTTCAGAAAAAGCTTGATGCAAAAATGAAAATTCCGGTTTTTCATGATGACCAAGATGGCACTGCGGTGATTATTGTTGCCGGTCTTCTAAATGCTCTTGAGTTAACCGGACGAAAAATGGAAACTGCCAAAATTCTTATAAATGGTGCCGGCGCAGCCGGCATATCTTGTGCCAGATTATTAAATAGTTTTGGCGTTAGTAAGCCTCAAATATTCATGGTGGATACAAGAGGCCTTATTACAAAAGAAAGGACGGATCTTAATCAATACAAAGAAGCATTCGCGCAAGACGGTTCATCTATGCCACTTGAGGAAGCCATTAAAGGTATCGATGTGTTTATAGGCGTTTCTGCGCCGGATGTGCTTAAAGCAGACATGGTGAAGTCTATGGCTAAGGATCCGATTATCTTTGCGGCTTCTAATCCTGTTCCGGAAATTATGCCGGACATTGCCGCGGAAGCTGGCGCAAAAATAGTGGCAACTGGCCGCAGTGATTTTCCAAATCAAGTTAATAACGTACTGGGTTTCCCCGGAATCTTCCGCGGCACACTAGATACGCGATCCTCAACAATTAATTCAGAAATGAAAATCGCCGCAGCCAAAGCGCTCGCTTCATTAGCTAAAGAAGAACCTAAAGACTTTGTATTAGAAATATTGCAAAAAGCCTACCAGGGAGAATCATTCAAACTTTCAGAAAATTACATAATTCCAAAACCTTTTGATTTACGCATTGTTCCGCGCGTGGCGCGTCAAGTTGCGGAAGCGGCAATGCAAAGCGGAGTAGCCCAAGTAACAATAAAAGACCTTGATGCCTACGAAAGCGAAGTTTTTGAGCGCATCTTCCAAAATTGGAAATAAATGAAACAACGTATTCTTGAATTGGACTTTTTGCGCGGTCTTGCCGTCCTGGGCATGATTATTTTTCATTTTTTCTTCATATTGGATTTTCTCAACATTCAACAGCATGCTATGTATGAAAGCGGCTGGCTCATACTGGCCCGCGCCGTGCAATTCAGTTTTCTCACCCTTGTTGGCATAGGCATTACCTTTTCCCGCAACAATACAAAAAGGGGATTGATAGTTTTAGTCGCCGCTTTAATCATTACATTGGCAACCTACATATCAGAACCGACTCTTTATGTCAGGTTCGGCATTCTCCATTTCATCGCAATTAGTATCCTTATTCTTAAGCCTATCAAAAAACTTAAATATACAGTCCTGCTTTTGGCAGCCACAGCCTTGCTTATAGACTATTTTATCAGTCAAATTTCAAGTGCCAACCTTTTTTTTATAATTCTCGGATTTCAACCTCAAGGCTTTGCCACCCTGGATTATTTTCCAATATTCCCATGGATATCACTTCCGCTAATTGGCATTTACCTCGGCAACACTATCTACAAAAACCGCACGCCGGTCATCTCCAATAAATTCTTTCAATTCAGGCACATACTATTCCTCGGACGCCACGCCCTGGTAATTTATTTGCTGCACATTCCATTGATTTATGGGGTGCTGCTATTATGGCTATTCTCAAATGTAAAATAGTAAAATTTTTGGACTATTTTACAAATCAGTAACTTAAACCTTGACACCCAACCCACAATACCTATACTGGGTATAGGTATTTCATAAGCTATGAACAGATGGTTGATCCATTCAAATCAAAAGCACTTAACAGGCTCAAACGCGCCCGCGGGCAGATTGAGGGTGTGATAAAAATGGTTGAAGATGACAAGTACTGCATTGATATTCTCACGCAGGTGCTGGCTCTTCACGGTTCGATAAAAGGCCTCGCAAGTCTCATATTGGAAAGTCATCTCAATACCTGCGGACACAAACTGGCGGATAAAAATTCAAAAAACAGACAACAATTTATAGCGGAAATTGTCAAAACATGCGAATTGGCAAACCGCTAATTATTTTTTAACCCACAAAACCATGATGGGAAATTACACAGGAAACTGGCTTTACGCAGGATGGCATCTGCACATTATCCTTGGCGGAGCACTGACTGTCGGAGCGATTTTATTTATTATTTGGGCGGCAAAAGCTCTAAAGCCGAAAGAACTCTTGAATTGGGCGATCATCCTAATGGTTATCGGCGCAATCGGAGTATTTTTGACAGCCGGAACCGGATTTAGAGGTATGCAAGAAATGATGTCAGGCACCTGGGACAACGGCACTTGGGACAACAAATAACAATTAACGAAATGAAAGTTAAAAATAAACTCCTTTTTCTGGGAGCGGTTGCTGTATTGCTTGTTGGATGTTCCCCTAATCCGGCTGTTGATTCTTCGAAATTATCGCTCACCGATTCAGGAAAAATAGCGCCAACCGATGACACATCTTTCGACTGGGGTGACATTAATATTGAAGGAGGAACCGTGTCTCGTCTTTATAGTTTTAAGAATGAAGGAGATACGGATCTCATTATTAAAAGTGCTCAAACTTCCTGTATGTGCACTATCGCGGAGGTTCAACTTGCTGACGGTACAAAATCTCCCGCTTTCGGCATGCACCAAAGCATTCCATGGGGAGGAGTAGTGAAACCCGGCGAAGAATTTTCTATGAATGTTGTGTTTGATCCAATGGCTCATGGGCCGGACGCAGTGGGGCCAATTACCCGCAGCGTTTATATTGAAACAAGTTCGGTTGCCAACGGCAATTATGCTAAATCCAATCCGCATGGCGGTGGGATGATGACAGAAGTAATGGCTACCGGAGATGTTCTCTATAAAGTGGATTACGAAAAAAAAAAGAGTCTAGTGGGGTTTGATTTTAAAGAAATGGAGTACGACTTTGGGATGGTTAAGCAAAGCGGGGGAACGGTATCTTATGATTTTGAATTCGAGTACATAGGAGAGATGCCAATAAAAGTCACATCCGTTCCAACCAGTTGTGCCTGCACCGGCGCCAGTATTTCGCCGGGTGAATTCAAAAAGGGTGACAAAGGTACGCTTACTGTAACTTTTGATCCGAATTTACACGAAGAACCCGAAGGTAAATTTTTCAAAACCGTCACTGTTCTCACCGATCCCGTACTGGAAAAACAACCGGAAGTAAAAATCTGGGCTGAGATAGACCTTGACCTCGGCCCTGAAGCCTACACTTTAAAAGAAGTACATGAAGACTAAGCTCGTACGGCCAATTTTAAAAGGATTGCTTGCATCAGCCGGTTTAATGGCTATCTATTTTGGATTGCTAACACTGCTTTCAGGCTGGCAATTTACATGGATTCAGTTCAGCCAATATTGGTATTACATTGTGGTTCTTGCTTTCGGATTCGGAATTCAGATAACTTTATTTTTCTATTTGAAAGCACTTGTTCATCAGCGCAAAGTTTCAGGTGCATTACTTATAACAACGGGATCAACCTCAACCTTAGCTATGATTTCTTGCTGTACACACTACCTTATCAACATTTTGCCGGTTTTAGGCGTCACAGGATTGATAACCTTTGTCGCACAGTATCAGACAGAACTATTTTGGGTAGGAATCTTTTTTAATTTGCTCGGCATACTTTATATGGCAAGTAAAATTTATCGCTTTAAAATTTTGATAGTGGCTTCAATTTTTCTACTGGCATCGTGTCAATCTCAGAAAGTTCCCGAAACCCTTCCTGAAGCGGTCTCTGAAGTACCAATGTATTCATCCCAGAGCGACGATCAAAAAATGGTGACCGTCATCGTCCAACCGCTCAATATTAAAGAGGGGAACAGTATGGATTTCGAAATTACATTACAAACACATTCCGTAGAATTAACGGTTGATTTGATGACAAACACGGTACTAATCGATGATAAAGGCACTGAATATAAACCGCTTTTTTGGACAGGTGATGAGCCGGGAGGCCACCACCGCAGTGGAATATTAACATTTAATTCTGTCAAATCTTCAAGCATTGAATTAAAGATTACGAATGTCGCAGGTGAAGATGAAAGATTTTTTCAATGGACGATTAATAATTCTAACCAATAAATTATGTCTACTTATGGATACACAAAACAGGTCAATTATCCCTTTCCGGAGGCTGTTGAAAAATTACGAGCCTCACTTGCCGATCAAGGATTCGGCATTTTAACGGAAATAGATGTTAAAGCCACGATGAAAAAGAAACTCGATAAGGATGTGGATGATTATTTGATTCTTGGGGCCTGTAATCCCCAACTTGCCGCGCAAGCTATTGAAGCGGAAAAAGAAATAGGCTTACTTATGCCATGTAATGCAATCGTTTACGCAAAAGACATGCAAGTTTTTGTTTCAGCAATGTTACCTTCGGTGGCAATGGGATTTGTAAACAATCCTGCACTCGAAGGAATAGCAGGACAAGCCGAAAACAAATTAAAAGCGGCAATCGATAATACTTAAAATGAAAAAATTTCTTACATCTATCATAGCCATATTCTTCCTTGCCGTACCTGTACGGGCTGATGCGAGTGAACCTGCACTGATTGCCGAACCGAATTTTTATGATTTTGGCTATATTTATCAACAAGATGGCAAAGTTTCCACGGAATTCACAATCAAAAATAACGGAATAGAAACTATTAAAATCAATCGTCTTTCCACCAGTTGCGGATGCACCACTGCCGAAATGGACACATCAGATTTACAGCCTAATGAAAGCAGGAAGATGTTGGTCACTTTTGATCCGTTGGTTCATCTCGATCAATTTGGCGCAACTACTCGTATGGTATATTTGCAAACTTCAGATTCTGCTTTTCCGGAACTTACCATCAAACTAAGGGCAAATATTTTGGATGAAACAGGAAATGTTCCTATAGGCGAACCCACTCAAGCAATAGTGCTCAATAAGGAGGCAATCGGCAATAAACAGGCTGTAGTGTTTTTTAACGAAGCCTGCTGGGATTGCGGTGAGTTGGTGAATGAAACTTATCCGGAACTTTTTGCGAAATATGATTACGAGCTGATAAAAAGAGACTACATCAATGAGCAAGAAAATCGCGCGATACTCAACGAGTTTAATCAAAAATGGGGTGTACCTTTTGAGCTGCAGAGTCATCTTGAAAGCTTTGTCGGCGACAAACTGCTGATAGGAGGACATCTTCCACACGAACTGATGAGCTACCTGTTGGAGCACCCTGAAAAATACGACAAACTGCTAGTCTATCAGGATGAAATGCACGGTAAAGGTACTGAATATAAAGTTTGGGATTTCAAAGGCGAAATAAAAACCTATCCGTTAAGCGAGCCGATCACAACTTATTTGGACGAAAAACCCACAGATAAATTGGCAAATATGGCTGAAAAAAGTTTTTTGGCATTCTTTTCTTTGATTACCGTTAGTGCCTTTTTGGACGGCGTAAATCCATGCGCCATCGCGGTTTTACTTTTCTTTATCGCTTTCCTTTTCTCAATCAAAAGTACACGAAAAAGCATTTGGAAGATGGGGCTTACTTATATTTTTGCGATTTACCTCGCCTACTTTTTAATCGGCATTGGGTTGGCAAATGCCATTATAATCAGCGGAGCGCCCCATTTAATGGCCTACATCGGCGCCTATTTGGTCATAGCGCTGGGGGTGATTCAACTTCTCACCATTATATTCCCGCGCTTTCCAATCAGACTGGCCATTCCCGTAAACACAAAAGCCACACTGGAAAAATGGATATACAAAGGAACCTTGCCCGCGGCCTTCATTGGCGGATTCATCGTGGGGCTTTGCACCTTTCCATGTTCCGGCGGAATTTATGTCGCCATTATCGGCATGCTTGCAAGCACCCAAACTTACACACAAGGAATTTTGTGGATGACTTGGTACAACCTGATTTTTGTTTCCCCACTGATTATTTTATTGATCATGACCGGCAATCCTTACAGCACTTCCAAATTACAAATCTGGGAGCGCAAAGCCGCAAAAAAAGAAAAATTGCTTATCGGCATAACCATGATTACGCTCGGTCTGATTATCCTTTACTTTTTTATTTAAATGGAATATTTACCATTAATTAGCATCCCTCTTTTATACTTTATAATCGCTTTTACAAAGCCATATTTACAGAAATTTTCACCATTCAATATATGCGCGATTTGCCTGGCGGTAAGCTTAAGTTGGCTGGCATTGCTCACTCTTTGGTTGCTCGGTAATCCCGTTTCCATACTTGCAATCGGAATTTTAATGGGGATGAGCATCAGCGGCACTATGTATAAAATGGAGAAACTGTTTAAAGATAAGAAGGTACAAAATTTTTGGTTCGTGAGACTAGTCCTGATAATTGGTGGATTTTATTTTATCGTTGAATTACTTAACAGACACTGGAACGCCGCCACTATGATATTAATTTTTACCATTATTTTAATAATTCTGGCCACTTTTCTTTTTCAAGGCATTACACATAAAGAAGGTACAAAAAAACTCGATAACTGCTGTTAACATGGAAAAAACAACCAATTTTACAATCAGCGACATGCATTGCGCTTCCTGCGTGAATACTATTCAGAAGGATTTGAAAAAGCTTGAAGGCGTGCACAAGGCATTTGTTAACTTTGCCACTGAAAAAGCGGAAATTACTTATGACTGCCATAAGCTGAAAACGGAGGATATTGTTGCACACATCAAAAAATCAGGCTACACAGCGATTCCACCAGCAGATACAGGGATGCACGATATGAACATGGAGGGCATGGAAGGCATGGATCATCACGATCACGCCGCCATGGAAGGTAAAAAGGAAATCAAAAACAAATTATACAAGGTGATTTTTGGCGCCGTTACAAGTTCCATTCTTATCATTTTGGATTTTTTTATCACCATTCCATCGGAGGGAATGATAATGTTATTGCTTACACTTGCAATTTTACTGTACACGGGTCGTGAATTTTTCACGCGCGGCATCCCCGCACTCATTTTAAGAGCGCGTCCCGGCATGGACACGCTTGTTGCCCTGGGTGTTGGCGCCGCTTTTCTATATTCCTCTTATAATGTGCTCTTCGCACAGATTAGCGAAACCTACTTCATGGATGCAGCTATCATTGCCACTTTCATTATGTTTGGCCGCTACCTTGAGGCCAAAGCTAAAGGAAGTGCTAATGAGGCCATTAAAAAATTGATGCAACTTTCCGCCAAGGTGGCGCACAAAGTCATTGCCGCAAATAAGACCGAAGATATTCCGATTGACAAAGTTCAAGTTGGCGACATTTTGATGGTTAAACCGGGAGAAAAAATTCCGGTTGATGGCGAGATTCTTAAAGGAAACGCCACGATTGATGAATCCATGGTAACAGGTGAAAGTATTCCGGTTGATAAAGAGGAAAAAGATAAAGTGATCGGTGCCACCATTAATGGAAATGCAGTTTTTACGATGAAGGCTGAAAAAATCGGAAGCGAAACAATGTTGGCACAGATGGTGAAATTGGTTGAGGAGGCTCAAATGCACAAAGCTCCAATCCAAAAATTGGTTGATCTTATTTCCAATTATTTTGTGTGGGGAGTTATGCTCATCGGCACGGGAACTTTTTTGGCTTGGTATTTTAGTGGCGCGGAAATTAATCAGGCCATTATTTATACTGTTGCAGTTTTAATAATCGCTTGCCCATGCGCTCTCGGCCTTGCAACACCCATTTCTATCGTCGTCGGTTCCGGCAAAGGAGCCAGCCTGGGTATTTTAATGAAAAAGCCGGAAAGTCTTGAGAAAATGCATAAAATCACCGTGATTTGTTTCGATAAAACAGGCACCATAACCGAAGGCAAACCGAAAGTCACGGATTTTATGGTTTATGAAGTGCCCGAAAATGCCCACCGACAATTCGAAATTGAAAGTATCTCTCCAAGCAATAAAAACGATTATCAAACTATTCTCATACAATATATCGCCTCGCTTGAGCATCAATCCGAGCACCCTCTTGCGCGCGCGGTTACCGATTACGCGGAAGAAAAAAATCTGGAAAATTTAA
>Ga0210044_10008307_pt1 | contig 12987 bp, 10 predicted proteins | sample CryGey13umfilter_2_FD_183959 | JGI IMG/M metagenome (GOLD analysis project Ga0210044, IMG submission 183959) | Groundwater microbial communities from aquifer in Utah, USA - Crystal Geyser 4/9/14 3 um filter (SPAdes) (version 2) | ecosystem: Environmental > Aquatic > Deep subsurface >... | reverse complement strand
ATACCTAAAACGGCTTGATAGAGACAAACTTGACGAGCTTTATTAGCTACAATTTTGTAAGTTTCAAAAAGATGATTAACTTGAGTTGTGAAAAATTTTTTCATATAGAAAAGTATAAGTTTGATGATTAGACACTTCAAAAATATACTTTTCTTTTTTTTTATGCAAAATTTACCTTTTTAGTAGGGTAGAGTAATATCAAAAAAAATACATTAAAATTCAATTATTAATCTAAAATTACATGTCAATAAAATTATCATTACAAAAAGGAGATATTACCAAAATAGCTGTTGATGCTATCGTCAATGCTGCAAATACGTCACTTTTAGGAGGAGGAGGTGTAGATGGCGCAATCCATAGGGCAGGAGGAAAAGAAATTTTGGAAGAATGTATCAAAATACGCAACAAGCAAGGAGGCTGCAAGACTGGAGAAGCTGTTTATACAAGTGCAGGAAATTTACCAGCCAATTATGTCATTCATACAGTAGGCTCAGTTTGGCAAGATGGAGAACATGGAGAAAGAGAACTTTTAGCCAACTGCTACCAAAATTCATTACAAATCGCTCAAAAATTACAAATCAAATCTATTTCTTTTCCCAATATCAGTACAGGAGTTTATAAATTTCCAAAAGAAGAAGCTGCCAAAATTGCATTGAATACTGTAAATAAATTTGTAAAGCAAAGTGAATGTTTAGATAATAATTCTGTTTTAGAAGAAATTATTTTTGTTTGTTTTGATGTAGAGAATTACAAAATTTATGAGAATCTTTTACAAAAGTAGTTGCTTTTTTCCCTTAGCAATCGTCTGTAATCAGACGTTGATAATGGGGATAAAAAAAGAGGTTATCCTAAAACTAAGATAACCTCTTTCAATATTATTTTACTACCAAAACAGAGTCTTTAATTTTTCAGAATAATAATTATTCTTACAGAATTAAAGACGTTTTGTTCTTTAATGATTTTATCTAATTTCTACCAAGTTCCATTACGAATTTCCATTTGGTCATCTGCCATAGATGCAGTTTCTCGTCCAAAGATTTGATTCCAGTGTTTGTCCGAACGCATCATTTGTTTGATTCTTGTTGTAGGTGTAGCCGCCGAACCTGCTTGTAATCCTGTGGTTGCCCAAGCTGTCCAAGGGTTAGGACGAAAAATTTCTAAAGGAGGAGATACACTAAGAGAATGAAAATACTGACGAACAGGAACTGTATGTTTTTGGAAATGATTATTTCCTAAGAATGAAGACCCAAAATGAGTAACGGCAGCAGTACGTCCTACTCGTCCAGAAAGTCCATTTGCACCCAACAAGCTTGTACGGAAATATTCTATTGCAACGCCTCTACTAGCTAAAAGTTCAGCAGAAAGTCCAGCATATTCATCAGAAGAACCTACACTTTCGTCAAAACTTACAATTCGTGTTGGTTGATTAACTAGAATACTTGTAGCAAAGTTATAAACAGGAGACCAAAATGGATCCATTAAAGTCACACGAGAAGGCAAACGCCCACCATTTCGATATACTTCTAAAAGACCTGCCATAGTCAAGTTACCTCCAAGAGAGTTACCCACCATTCTTATTTCTCTATTATATCCACCATTGAATATTTCTCTATATTTTTCTTCAAATAAATTTTTGAGAGGGCGATTTAAACCACTATTAACAAAGCGATTACGTGAGTTTTTCCAACGCATTCTTACACCAGTATTGTGGTCATATATTTTTTGTTCTACACGAACAGGAGGAGCAGAATGTGCAAGCCCTTCATCTGCAAATTGAATCCAATAGAAAATAGCTACATTCCAACCTTCTTCTTTCCAAATATTATGACTCTGAACATTCAGACCACCATCACTAAGTAAAAAGTTTTCTCTACCAGCTATTCCTTTTAACACACTACCTGGAGCATTACCATGAACATAAATGATAGTAGGTTTATTTGGGTCAAAGAAACGATTTGCTACACCAGGTACATATTTCTGACAACCTACAGCATCTCCAGTAGGATTATTACTAGGTTGAGAATCAAAGAAATAAAAACCATAATCTAATTCGTCGTAATAATAAATTTGTACCGATTGAGTCTGTTGATCCCATTCTGTAGGAGCACCTGAGTTTTCAGACACAAAACGAGAATGTACCATTACATAACCTTGATTATTGTAAGGAGCAACAGCAGATTGTACCCAACTTCCATTTACTTTTGCCCACGTACTACCTATCCAAATTTGAATTGTTCTTCCTGGTTTGGTAGCCACTACACTAGAACGTCCACCATTTTGAGGATCACTTTGAATCCATTGAATAGAATAACCCAAACGCTCAAAAATAGTACGCATATAAACCATTACATACCCATTATTATTAACAGGTTTTGCCTTGTAATTGGGCCAAGTAAGAGGGTTACCATTGACAAGAACTCGTACAGAACTACTAGATACTGTTGTTATATCTGGCTGTCCATCTTTATTTTTTTTGTTAGAATGGTCAGGAGTTGCTTGCTCTAACTCTTGAGCTTGTTCTAAAATGTCATCTTCTTGACAAGAAGTGAATCCGATTGCAATCAATAGCAAGAATGCAATGTAAGATAATGTTAATTTTGTTAGTTTCATAATCTATGAATTGTACGTTAAGGGAAGGTGATAAAGTTAATTAAATTTATAGTATGTTAGCATACTATTTAGGAAGGTAAAAAGCTAAATTCTATTTTTAGCTATATTGGTAATTAATTGCAATTTTTTATTTAAAAAGTGTAATTTATTGTTCGTTGTTAATCCTTTTTTCAAGAATAAAAATAGTTACCTTGATTAATTATTAAACAAATTAAGGGACTTAACTTTACATTTCCAAATTTTTAACAAAAAAAACAGAAATAATTTACAATGTTAATTTTTAATCTAATTAGTTTTATTTTAAATTTTGTACGTTGTTAATGAAGTTTTTTTTAAGAACCGATGCAATTTTGAAATTTTGGTAATTAAAAAGAGTTTTTTTATATTTTTTTTAATTAGCCTAGTTAATTACTGTAAAAAGGGGGTTAGAATATTATTGATAATCAATGCTTTAAATGCAAAAAGCTACTGTGTTATTTGAATGCAAATAGCTAAATCAATGACAAAGAAAATTAGAAAAAGTGTTTAGTTGTTTTAAACGAGTTTTGATGAATGCACTAATAATTTCGTATTTTTGTGAAAAAATGAACAAAACGAAAAGAATAAAATCACGTTATGAGTACGCCTACTATAAAAATATCGCTACAAGAGATAGAAAATAAAAAAACAGACATTCGAAAACTGACTTTAGCCGAAATTTCTGAAGAATTACAAAAACTAGGAGAACCAAAATTTAGAGCAAAACAGATTTGGCAATGGCTGTGGGAAAAATCAACTACTTCATTCGAAGAAATGACAAATCTTTCTCAAAAACTAAGAGAAATACTAAAAGAAAACTTTGCTATCAATCCTTTGACGATTGCAGAAGAGCAAAAAAGTGATGACGGAACTGTAAAATCTTCTTTTAGATTATATGATGGGAAAATTGTAGAAGGTGTTTTGATTCCTGTTAAAGACAGAATGACGGCTTGTATTTCTTCGCAAGTAGGCTGTTCGCTTTCCTGTAAATTTTGTGCGACAGGTTATATGGGCAAAAAACGAAATATCGAAGCTGCCGAAATTTATGACCAAGTGGTTGCTATTTCTCGTCAAGCAGAAGCCAATTTCAATCAGCCACTTACCAATATTGTTTATATGGGAATGGGCGAACCATTGATGAATTATAAAAATGTATTGCAATCCATTGACAGACTGACTTCTCCAGACGGACTTAATATGTCGCCAAAACGTATCACCGTTTCGACGGCAGGAATTGCAAAATTTATCAAAATGTTGGCCGATGATAATGTGAAATTTAACCTTGCTTTATCTTTACATGCTGCAAATGATGAAAAGCGAAACGAAATTATGGATATTAATGATAGTAATTCGTTGGATATTTTGGCAGAAGCATTAAAGTATTTTTATTCAAAAACAGGTAACAGAATTACGTATGAATATATTTTGTTTGATGGCTTTAATGATTCTTTGCAAGATGCTGATGAGTTGTATCAGTTTTGTAAGCACGTTCCTTGTCGTGTTAATCTTCTTGAATATAACCCAATAGAAGAAGCAGAATATAAAAAACCTACCGTAGAAAGAATGGATAAATTTGCTAATTATCTAATGAAAAGAGGTATCACAACGACTCTCAGAAGAAGCCGAGGAAAAGATATTGATGCAGCTTGTGGACAACTTGCGAATAAAAAAGGGTAAACCAAACCTATCTTTTAGGAATTTTTATAAAAAAAAGAAGTAAAATTTGTATTTTATGGTACAATTATGGTGATTTTATTAAAAAAATAATAAAGGGGAAATTAGAAACAATCAAATAATGTTTCACAGATAATTCTAAACAATACTTTTTAACATTTTTTTAGCTTAATTCATTCAATTATCATTATGAAAACTAATTTTTTATTTCTCCCTGTTATCCTCTTTTTTATGTTCGGATTTACGTCTTCTATATCTTCAAATTCTTTCGAAGAAACTATCAATACTACAAATGAAGTAAAACAAACTATTGTTTCTTCCATTACTTTCAAAATCAAAAATGCAGGAATTGGTATTGATGGAAGTTTTAAAGGTTTTCAAGGCACAGTCGATTTTAATCCTGCTGACCTTGAAAGGAGCAAATTTGATGTTAGTGTCGATGCAAAAACGATTGACACAGACAATAATATGCGAGATAATCATTTGAGAGAAGACGAATATTTTGGTGTGGAAAAACATCCAAAAATTTCCATGAAATCTACTAGCGTCACAAAAGTAAGTGATAGCAAATATAAAGCTACCTTTGATTTGACTTTGAAGGGAAAAACAAAATCAGTATCTTTTCCTTTTTCGTATAACAAAACAAGTACAGGATATAAACTAAATGGCTCTTTTGAGATAGATAGAAGAGATTTTGGTGTAGGAGGTTCTAGTTGGATTCTTTCTGATGATGTAAAAGTATTTATTGATTTGGAAGTAAAAAACTAATTTTTTTAATAAAAATGGCTATACTATTTTGAAGTAATAAGTAGTCGTGCAAAATTAATAATACATATAACTGATTAGCGAGTGATTTTTAAGATAAAACACAAGATAAATAAAATTACAATTACTAATTATTATTTTTTATGCGCATTCAATTTTCTTTGTATTTATCTTCATTCATCGTATAGATCATAAAATCATTTACCAATAAGTTCAAGTCGTTTTTATTTTGTCCAACTACTTACTATTCGTTTAGCATACTTTTTTAGATAGATTATTCTCTACAATGTTATTAATTCTTATACTTTCCGTATTTTTACAAAAATACAATTACCCTTTTTAATTAATTTGATTGTAATAATCGTTTTTAAAAAAGGGGTTGTCGTAGTTTATACGGTGTTTAAAAATTACACAAATAGTGGGGAAATAACAAAAACTACACTTTTATCTCAAAAAATTCTTTTATGAATCATTCAAATATCGCTGTTTTGAAGCAGCTCAATAATCTTCTCAATCAACTTTCAGATACAGAATATGCAAAACCTTTATCTATAATTTCTCAAAATACAATAGGAAAACACGTAAGGCATATTTTAGAATTTTATACTTGTCTTCTTACTGGAATAGAAAACGAATCAGTAGATTATGATGCTCGTAAACGAAATCTTGAACTAGAAAACTATACTGAGAAAGCATTAGAAACTTCAAATTTTATTTCTGAAAATTTAATAAATTTGGATAAAAAAGGTAGTTCAAAATTACAATTAGACCTTTTTGCTACTCTTCCACACGCACGAGCAAAACTGACTTCTACCGTTGAAAGAGAGCTTTTATATACTTTGGAGCATACCATTCATCATTTTGCAATTATCAAAATTGCTATCAAAAATGACTTTCCACATATTAAAGTGTCTGATGAATTTGGAGTAGCCTATGCAACGCTCCAACACCAAGAAGAATCAATTAAAAATTAAATTGTAGAGTTTAATTATGATTTAAACATCTGATTATCAACAATTTAATCCTTTTACCCATTGCAAAAGGCAGCCTAAATTAAACCCACGAATTTATTCGTGGGAAAAAGCGAATTGGCACTTAGCAACCGTTTTAACGGTTTTTTATAGAATAAAACGGTTAAAACCGTTACAAAACGTATTCTTTTTCTTGCCCCCACAACTAAAGTTGTGGGTGAAATGGAATACCCTTTTGCAAAACAAAAGACTTGTAAAGTATTGAAAATAAAACAGTTACAAGAAAAATAATCTCTACAAATTAAAAATAAAATCCTCGTTGACGGCTGCATTTTGAGCCTCAACAACGGTTTGTATAAATATGAAAAAACCTTTATGGTGGATAAAACTGACTAATTTTGAATATTGGTCGATGTGGCTTTTCTATTTACCTACTTTGCCTTACGGCTTATATTTGGCATTGCGTTCGGGTTCGATGGCTTATTTTACATCGGTCAATCCTGCTGTGCCTTTGAGTGGAATGAAGGGGCAGCCCAAACAAAATATTCTCAAACTTTTAGATGAGAAATATCTTCCTAAATCGCTTTATTTCAAACATAATTCGGAATTTGAATTTATCAAATCTGAAATAGAAAAAAAGAAAATTGGACTTCCTTTTATCATAAAACCCGAAGTTGGCGAACGTGGAAAAGGTGTAGAAAAAATAAAATCCTTTGAAGAATTAAAAGAGTATTTGAAGGAATATCTACAGGAAAATAAAGCTGATTTTATCATTCAAGAATTTTTGAAAGAACCAATAGAATTAGGTGTTTTGTATTATAGATTGCCAAATAATTTGAAAAACAAAGTAAAAGGAGTAAATAATAAAACTCAAAGTAAAGGACGTTTAAAGAAATTCAAAACTTCTGCAATTACTTCTATCGTACAAAAAGAATTTCTGACCGTAACAGGAGATGGAAAAAAAACACTAGCGCAGCATATTGAAGATTCGGATAGAGCAAGGTTTCAAAAGAAAAGACTGCAAAAAGAATTTGCTCAAGAATGGAATGTAACAATTCCCACAAATGAAAAAATCGTATTAGAACCTATTGGAAATCATTGTAGAGGAACAAAATTTTTAGATGGAAATGCGCTCATTACAAAAGAAAATATCGCTGCTTTTGATGAAATAATGAAGCCGTTAGAAAATTATTATTATGGACGTTTTGATATAAAAGTAAGTTCAATAGAAGATTTTAAACAAGGAAAAGGAATAAAAATAATGGAAGTAAATGGTGTCGCTTCTGAGCCTGCTCATATTTACGACCCAAAAACTCCTATTTGGAAAGCCTACAAGGATATTTTTTGGCACATGAAAATTATTCAAGTGATTAGTTTTCAGAATAAAAAAGACGGAACTGCTTTCGCTTCTTTTAGCGAGGTTTTTAAACTGGTAAGTGATGAGTTTAAGAGGACTTTTTTTTAACAAAATAATTTATTCACAAAAAAGCAATGTTTTTTTTCTTTAGTTCTTGATTTTAATTAGTAATTTGGTGCATTGACTACCTACTTACTAATACTTTTCTTGTTTTTTTAAAATAAAAAAAATGAATTTATTTATCATAAAAATAAATTTTTTTAATAAAATAAATATTTTATTAGGATTGTTTTTTTTGCTATTTCAATGTTCTAGTTTTGCTCAAACTACTGCACAAGATAGTTTGAAAAATCAACTCTATAAGTTTTCTTTAGACGAACTCACTCGCCTAGACAATCAAAATTTAGTAACTACAGCTTCCAAAAAGTCAGAACGAATAGAGGATGCGCCTTCTGTAATTTCTGTAATCTATAAAAATGATATTGAGAATTATGGAGCGACTACTATTTTGGACTTGCTTCGACGAGTTACAGGAATTTATGTGTCAGGTTCTGGACTTATTCCTGATAATATGATTGCGTTGCGTGGTGATGCAACAGTTCATTATAGCAACCGAGTTTTGATTTTGCTTGATGGAAGACCCATTAGGGATAATAATAGTGGTGGTTTGAGAATGGCTTTTAATCTGATGTATCCGATTGAGCGTATCGAACGCATCGAAATTATTCATGGGGCAGGTTCAGTTTTGTATGGAACAGGGGCATATTTGGGGGTAATAAACATAATTACAAAAACGACTGGCGAAGACCCATTGAGTGCAAAATTACAAGGGGGAAGTTTTGGACGATTACAGGCAAGTGTAGCAAAAGGATTTAGAAAAGATGACTTTAGAGTTTCTTTAGCAGCACAAATTATTCAAGAAAAAGGGTGGGAGTTTACGGCAACAGACGGAATTTTTGAAACTACTCGTACTATTGATATGCTAGAAAATGGCTATGGATTAAATGCAGAATTGGAATACAAAAATTTTAAATTGCAAGCCTATCATGGGAAAAGTACGCAAAGAGCTATGTATTTTCCGGGGGCATGGTCGGCTTTTGATGTGATAGAAGGAAATGATACCACTTTTATGTATAAAGATTATAATGCAGTTCATAATCTGACGTTTGCAGATGCAGGTTATAAAATTGATATTTTGAAAGGCTGGTCATTGAATGCCAATGTTACATTAAATCATAATATATTTAGAGAAACGGCAGAAGATGCCTTTGATGATATTGCCGTTACGACTTCTACGGACGTTTTGGGAGAGCTTTTTTCTTTAATAGATTTGGGTAAAAAAGGAACTTTTGTAGTGGGAGGACTTATCAATCAAACTTCGGGGCAACAGACTTTTCCTGTCAGTTTGAAACAAGAAAAAACAGAAGGACAACCCTTCGAAGCTGTTGGTTTTGGTTCGTTTAATATTTATAATTCGAATTTGGGAAAAAATCCTGCCCCTCCTTTTATTGTTGAACCTTACAACGAAATGTATTATTCTTTTTATGCTCAAGCCGATTATCGCATTATTCCCCAATTAAAATTAGTAGCAGGAGGGCAGTTTAATAAAGCTCCCAGTGTAGATATTGATTTTGTACCTCGTTTGGGCATCATTGCAAATATTTCTGAAGAATTTACTGCCAAATTTTTGCATAGCGAAGCCTTTCGGAATGGTTCTGCAATAGAACGTTTTATTCGTGTCAATTTTGTTTTTGGAAATGAAAATCTGTTACCCGAAAAAATCCGTACCACAGAATTAAACTTTTCTTTCAAAGATATAAGCAAACGCTTTTCAAGTTCTTTGACTTATTATTACAATAATCAACAAAATCTAATTGTTCGTTCTGCACAAGCAGCCCAAGATGAAAACCTGCCTACTTTTGAGTATTTTATCAATAGTGGTTCTCGCAAATCACAAGGAATTGAACTTGAAATTGGCTATTCTCCTATCGAAAGACTAGATTTGACGGCATCGATAATATCAATGATAGTTTTGATGAACTGAATGTCCGAAGTCCGTTTTCTGGTCAAGATACAGTTTATGTCGCTCAAAATATACAGGCTGTTCCTCAATCTAATGCCAAAATAGGTTTTAATTATAGATTTAGAAATGGCATTTCGTTAGGTGTTTTTGATTGTTTTTGGTCAGGTGTTACGCCTGTTTCGCAAAGTCCGTACAGAAATACAGTAGCCAAATCATTAAATCCACCGATTCAATCTTATCATCGCCTTACGGCAAATCTAAACGTAAATGTAGGCGAACTTTTCGATATTATTTCACTCAACAAACTCAATTTTTCTGTCTATGGAGATAATTTACTCAATGAACAGATGATGATGGTTGAGCCACAAAATAACGTCAATACCCTTCCTGCATATAGTGGAAGGGCTATTTATGGAACTGTGAGGTATGCTTTTAGGTAAATTAGTTTTCAGAATAAAAAATACTATACTTTTTTAAGAATATTTGGGAAATAGTGAGTGATGAGTTTAAGAAGACATTTTTTTGATGAATTTGTGTCGTCGGTGGGGACACAGACAACGGCAGGTCATGTTACTTCTTCTTGATTGTCATATTTGCTTTTGTTCTATTTACTCTAAAAAAAATATCTCTTGGAGGATTACAATATCTTACATTTTTTTGTCGTTTTCATAGGCGATGTGTTTCAAAGTCAAGGTATCTGTTTCACTAAGTATAAAAGAGGGTATAGTATCAATTTTGTTGTAAAGAGTATCAAATTTTAGAAAAACCCTTCCATAAGTAATTGTGCTAAGTAACAAGGCAAAATTAATTGTATGTATCCTTTATTTTAAATTGGTCTGTACCGTAGGTCTGACCAGTTTAAAATACGCATTTAAGAACTCAAAAAGGCTTATTTTGTCTAAGTCAGACCTTCGGTACAGACTTAAACAAAATTAATTTTACCTGCATTTAATTCTGTTCAAGTACTTATGTAAATGAAAAAATGGTTATTATTTTCTAGTCAAATTTTTAAACCAATTCTTTATTTTATGAAAGATAGAGCGTTTTCGTGGGAGTTCTAAAAAACCATTTTCTAAAAGATATTGCAAGTTTTCATCTCTGCTTTTTGAGCTTTTCTGAAATCTACTTTCTAATTTTGATAATTCATTGAGGAAATTTTTACACATAGTTTCCATCTTTTCAAAATTAACTTTAGCTAATTTTATTCTTTCTTCTGTATATTTTATCTCCTCAAAAGTCGATTCATCTATATCTGTTTTATGTTCCCCAATTTGGACATATTCAACTCTATTATTTTCTCTTTTTATTATTCGAATAGTTTCATCTGAATCTAATTCTTTATAATAATCGCTTTCTCTAACTACGTGAGAAGAAGAATAACATTCATATAATTTCTTATTATACTCTTTTTCCGAATCATTGAAGTTATCTAGTGCAAAATTATAAATTTCTAGAATGCCATCTAAAGTCTATCGTTTACCCACAAGTCTAAAATAATTTTTTTTTAAAGTAAAATAGTCAAAATATTGAAATTGAGTAGGGAAAAGGCATGCCTTTTCCTAAACATATTGTGTATTTAGGTAAAACATAAAATGCAAATACAGGAAAAGACATGTCTTTTCCCTACAAATACAGCATTTTTATTCAAAATTCACTGTTTTTTGTGAAACAAAAAACATGTGGGTAAACAGTAGCATCTAAAGTAGCATCTAGACTCTTTTGTGTTTTTTTGTCATCTTTTGAAAACATATAATTTGCTATTTTTTAGTATAAACTGTCTGACACCTTGGAAGGTGTCAGCTACTATAAAACCTAAGACATTTCCTTCTCCAATTCCTTCAATTTTGCTTCTACTTGTACTTTAATAACTGGAATGGCTTGTAAGACAAATTCTAATTTATCTTTAATTTGTGCGATTGTCCAGCCGTTTTCTTGGCTTGATTCGATTTCTGAAAGTGTGGTATTGAACTTTGTAAGACCTGTATAAGCTGTACATGATTTGAATTTATGGACAGTCTGACGGAGCGTGTCTAGTTCTCCATTTTTAAATTCTTGTTGTAACTGTGCTGGATATTCTCTTAGATTTTTATCCAAAATTTGTAACATGCTTTGGACAAGCAGCGGCTCATTATCTACAATTTCATAGATTTGAGAAAGGTCAATTTTTTCGTGGTAACTCATAGTATTAGTGTTGGTAAAGGATAGTAGTTGTTGCCAAATCTGAAAAGGATATAAAGGATAAATCAATAAATTTGTTTTATTGTTTATCAAATGTTGTTCTTTTTCTAAAAAAGTAGGTTCGACAAGCAAACATGTCGAAGAAGAATTCTTTTTGGTTGTACTTGTATTTTTTTTAATAAAATTTTGTTCTATAAAAATAAAATCTATTTCTGAAAAATCAAACTCTGAATCAAATGTTGAATTAAACTCTGAGTTTTGTTTTACCTCAATTTCTATAAATTTCCCTCCAACAACTTCTACCATATTTTGAATTAGTTTTTTGTGGATAAAATTCTCTCCTAAATAAGAAACTGTTTTTTGAGTAGATAAAAAGGTTTTTATTTTTTTTGGAAAAAGACGAATACCACTTATTTTTTCAAAAGAATCAGATAGAGCAATTAAATTTTCAAAATTATTTTTACTTTCAAAATCCGATTGAATAAAGTTTTGTGTTGCTGTTTTCTTTAAATTATTAGCTAATAAATTTGTCCAATCTACTCGTAATTGTTCGTTTAATTTGGTCAATTCTTTTTGATGATTGACTTCTAAAAGCTCAGTATCTTTGGTAAGTTGCCATTTTTCATTCAAAAACTCAACTTCTTGTAATTTATTGTGTTCTTCTAAATTTTTTAACGATTGATAATATTCTGTTTTGTTTTCTATCAGACATTCTAAAAAAAACTCTTTCTCTTTATTTCTGACTGTGAATAAGGTATCTACATAAAAAAACTCTTCTTCATAAAAGACTTCTAGGTTGTTGATAGCTAGATGTTTTTGTTCTTTGGTTGAGTTTTTTGCTTCGTTTTTTAAAAGAAAATCAATGGCTTCCTTATGAACTTTGAATGCTTCAAACTTTTCAAAAAAATCAACTTCTTTATTTTCATTGATTTGCCAAATGCCTTGACATGTTTTTGTAATAAATCCTTTTTCATCTACATAAAAAATTTGAATGCGATTCGCAACAAAAGAAAGTTTGCGAGCATTAAATTCAGTAGCAGAAGATGTATTTTTTGATAGGATTTTATTAGGCACTTTAAAGATTGACAAGAAATAGAGTGAAATAATTTTAAAGTAAAATATACCTAAAATTACGAAAACTATCTAATTATTTTCAGAAAAAAATAAACCTTGCTACTAGTAAAGCAAAGAGGATTATAGTTTCGTGCGTTTGCCCTATAAATCTACTCAATTTTAAAGTAAAAAAACCATTCTTCATTGAAAAATTAGGGCAAACGCACGAAAAAAAATTGTACTCGTTTAAAGCAAATCAAGCTAGTTTTTAACTTTGTAAATTGAATTTACTCTGATAGTTAAAGTGTGTTTAAATACACTGAAAGCAGTATAAAAAG
>Ga0210044_10008304_pt1 | contig 12991 bp, 16 predicted proteins | sample CryGey13umfilter_2_FD_183959 | JGI IMG/M metagenome (GOLD analysis project Ga0210044, IMG submission 183959) | Groundwater microbial communities from aquifer in Utah, USA - Crystal Geyser 4/9/14 3 um filter (SPAdes) (version 2) | ecosystem: Environmental > Aquatic > Deep subsurface >... | reverse complement strand
AGTAAAAGATTTATTGAACAAGAGCAGGCCAAAATTATCATCAATAAATTATCACCTTTTACTATTAAAGTTGGAGTATTTGTTAATGAATCAATTGAAGTAATAAATTATATAGCTCATAAAATTAAATTAAATGTTGTTCAATTACACGGAGAGGAATCTAAAGAAACGATAAATTCAGTTTTGTTTCCCTCAATAAAAGGATTTAGAATAAATAAAGATTTTGATTTTTCAATATTATCCGAATACAAAAACTGTCATTACTTATTAGACTCTCATTCAGAAAAGGATTATGGTGGTAGCGGACAAAAATTTGATTGGAATCTAATTCCTAAAGAAATTAAAAACAGGATCATTTTATCAGGTGGAATTTCCAGCAATAATTTAGAACAAATAAAAGAAGAAGTTAATCCTTTAGCTATAGATATTTCTTCATCATTAGAAATTACTCCAGGGAAAAAAGATGAAAAGAAAGTTAAAGAGTTCTTTTCAAATTATAATCAATTAAGGAAAAACTAATGTTAATACTATTAAATTTAAAGACTATAAGAAATGATATCGATTTAATAAAAGAAACTATTATTAGATATAATTGCATTCCCCATGAAATCCCGGGTGAAATAAAACTTGCTATAGGTGTGACAGGACCTACAAATTTAATAAATGAAGAGGAAATAAGAAAAATGAAATCAGTTGAAGAAGTAATTAGGGTTATTAAAAAATATAAACTTGTAAGCCGTGAGATGAAAGAAGAGGATACAATAATCAATATTGGAGATAGTAAAATAGGCAGTAAAGACACAACAATAATTGCAGGACCTTGTTCTGTTGAAAGTAAAGATCAAATATTTGATATAGCCGGAAGATTAAAAGAAATGGGAATAAATATTTTAAGAGCAGGCGCATATAAACCAAGATCAAGCCCTTACTCATTTCAAGGGTTAAAAGAAAAAGGATTACAATATTTAGATGAAGTTAAAAAAGAAATAGGAATGCATATTGTAACTGAAGTAAAAGATACTGACACTTTATCAATTATATCTGAAGTTGCTGATGTACTTCAAATTGGCGCTAGAAATATGCAGAACTATTCTCTCCTTGAAAAAGTAGGTAAAATTAATAAACCTATTTTACTTAAAAGAGGTATGGCTGCTATGGTAGAAGATTTACTTTTAAGCGCAGAATATATTTTGGCACAAGGAAATTACAATGTTATATTATGTGAAAGAGGGATAAGAACATTTGAAACTTCAACAAGAAACACTCTTGATTTAAATTCTATACCTGTAATAAAAAAATTATCTCACTTACCTATTTTTGTTGATCCTTCTCATGGTACGGGATATTGGGATAAAGTTTCCCCGATGAGTTTAGCAGCTATTGCATGTGGCGCAGATGGTTTGATAGTTGAAGTTCACAATAATCCTGATAAAGCCTTATCTGATGGTTCTCAATCATTAACATTAAAAAGATTTGAAAAATTATATTCAAAAATAAAAGAGATAGTACCAATAATTCATAATTGAAAATTAGTAAGAATATGAAACAAAAAAAGAAATATAATCTACCGGATGAAAATGGATATTTTGGTAAATATGGAGGAAGATTTATCCCTGAAACACTTATCACTCCATTAAAAGAATTAGAACTATTTTATAGAAAACTAAAAACAAATGTTTCTTTTTTAAATGAACTTGAAAATTTTAATAAAGAATATTCCGGAAGACCAACTCCTTTAACATTTGCTGAAAATTTAACCAAATATTATGGACGCGGAAAAATTTATTTAAAAAGAGAAGATCTTTGTCACACTGGTGCACATAAAATTAATAATGCTCTTGGTCAAATTTTAATTGCTAAAAGAATGGGCAAACAAAGGATAATTGCGGAAACTGGTGCAGGTCAGCATGGTGTTGCAGTAGCTACAGTATGTGCTAAATTTGGAATGGAATGTACTATATATATGGGCTTAGAAGATACAGTTAGACAAAAACCAAATGTATTAAGAATTGAAATGTTAGGTGCTAAAATATTTGAAGTAAGCTCAGGAACAAAAACTTTAAAAGATGCATCTAACGAAGCAATTAGAGATTGGGTAAGTAATATAGAAAATTCCCACTATATAATAGGCTCTGTTGTAGGACCACATCCATATCCTATGATGGTAAGAGATTTCCAATCTGTTATAGGTGAAGAAACAAAAGAACAGATAAATAATATTGAAGGAAGAAACCCGAATAAAATAGTTGCTTGTGTTGGTGGAGGCAGTAATGCCATAGGGATTTTTTATCCATTTATTAATGATAATGTTGAATTTTTTGGCATTGAGGCAGCAGGTAAAGGATTAAAATTCAAAGAGAATTGTGCAACTTTAACATTGGGTAAAGATGGAATATTTCACGGTATGCGTTCTTATTTGTTACAAAATGAATTCGGTCAAGTTGAAGAAGTATATTCCATTTCAGCTGGTTTAGATTATCCCGGAGTAGGACCTGAACATAGCCATTTAAAAGATGATAAAATTGTTTCTTATTTTTCTGTAACAGATGCTGAAGCATTAAAAGCTGCAAAATTATTGTCAAAAAGTGAAGGTATAATTCCTGCACTGGAAAGCGCTCATGCTATAGCCTATTTAGAAAATCTAATGCCGGACACAAATAAAGATGAAATAATTATAGTCAACTTAAGTGGACGCGGTGATAAAGATATGGATACATATAAAAAATATTTAAAATGAAATGTCAGTAATAAAATCTAAAATAGAAGAAATTAATAATAAAGGCGAAAAAGTACTATCAGTCTTTATAACAAGCGGATTCCCAGATAAAAATTATTTTATTGAATTAGTTATAAATATTTTTAATGCAGGGGCTGACATATTAGAAATTGGTATTCCTTTTAGTGATCCTATTGCAGATGGCGTAATAATACAAAAGTCTTCTCAAATTGCTTTAAATAATGGAGTAAATATTTCTTATACTTTTGAATGTGTAAAACAAATAAGAAAATTTAAATCAAATCCAATAATACTTATGGGATATGCTAATCCCATTTTAGCATACGGAAAAAATAAATTTGTAAAAGGTGCCGAAGAATGTGGAGTAAACGGTTTGATTATTCCTGATATTCCATTTGAAGAACAGAAATTATTTTTTAATACAAATAAATCAAAATTAGATTTTATTTCACTTATTGCTCCAACAACACCAGTGAAAAGAATTAAAATGATTGATAAAATTTCAAGTGGATTTGTTTACTGTATAAGCGTTAACGGCATTACAGGTAAAATCTCAAATAAAGAAATTGATAAAAAATATTTACTTACAATAAATAAAAATATTTCACAAAATAAATCTTTAGTGGGTTTTGGTATCACAAATCCAAATGATGCTAAAAAAGTAACACCATATTGTGATGGAATTATAGTTGGTAGTGCTGTAATAAAAATGCTACTTGCCGAGCATATGCCTTACACAAAAACATTAAAACTTATTAGAGATATAAAAAACTCGTTAAAAAATAAGAACTAATTATTTACTTTAACTATCATTTCAATTTCAACAGCCGAACCTCCTGGGAGAGCATTTACTCCAACTGCACTTCTAGCATGTTTCCCAATTTCACCAAATATTTTCCCCAATAGTTCAGAGGCACCATTAGCAACTAAATGCTGAGATAAAAAATTATCAGCACTACAGACAAAAACTGTTAGTTTAACAATTTGTTCTATATTCTCTAAAGAACCACTAATGCTTTTAACAACTCCCAAACAATTTAATGCACAAATCTGTGCTGCTTTTTGTGCTTCTTCTAATGTTAAATCTGAGCCGACTCTACCTTTGTATTTTAATTCTCCTTTTACAAACGGCACTTGTCCAGCAGTAAAAATGTAATTACCGGTTTTAATTGATGGTATATACGCCGCCATTGGTTTTGTAGGTTCAGGCAATTCAAATCCAAGTTCTTTTATTTTATCTTCAATCATTATAACTCCTTAAATAAACAATTATATTATTATTTTATGTTATAAATATAAAATAATTTATCAACTAATTATTACGGAATAATTGAAATGGTTAACACAAAATTTGAAGAATTAATGAATATTGTTAGAAAATTAAGAAAAGAATGTCCTTGGGATAAAGAACAAACTAATGATTCCATTAAAGCAGCTACAATTGAAGAAGCTTATGAAGTTGTGGATGCTATTGACAAAAATGATTTTAATGAATTGAAAAAAGAACTTGGTGATCTTTTGTTACATATTGTTTTTCACTCAATCATGGCAGAAGAAAATAACAAATTTAATATTGAAGAAGTAATCTCTTCAATTAAGGAAAAATTGATAAACAGACATCCCCATATTTTTAGTGATGTAAAAGTAAACAATTCAAATGATGTAAAACGAAACTGGGAAATAATTAAATTAAAAGAAGGAAGAGATTCTGTTTTAGAAGGAATTCCAAAGAATTTACCATCTTTACAAAAAGCTCACAGACTGCAAGAAAAGGCAGCAAAAATAGGGTTTGATTGGGCTAGAAAAGAAGATGTTTGGAAAAAAGTGGAAGAAGAATTAAATGAAATGCACGAAGCTGAAAAGATAAAATCTAAAGATGAAATTGAAAAAGAAATTGGAGATGTATTTTTTGCATTGATAAATTATTCCAGGTTTTTAGATATTAACCCGGATAATGCTTTGAGAAAGACTAATAAAAAATTCACAAACAGATTTAGTTATATAGAAAAAAGCTTAAAAGAAAAAGGTAAGAAAATTGGAGAATCAAATTTAGAAGAAATGGATTTTTATTGGAATGAAAGCAAAAAATTATTTTGAATTATTATTTTTTCCGTTAGTTATATTAAACTTTTCATAAGCATCAATAATATCTTTAACCAACTTGTGCCTTACAATATCGCTTTTTTCAAAATAGACAAATCCTACTCCATCAATATGGCTCAGTATATCTTTAGCCTGTACAAGTCCACTTAAACTTTTACCAGGTAGATCAATTTGAGTTATATCACCTGTTATAATAGCTTTAGAATTAGCACCCAATCTGGTTAAAAACATTTTCATTTGTATATCAGTTGCATTTTGTGCTTCATCTAAAATAACATAAGCATTATTCAAAGTTCTGCCTCTCATGTATGCAAGAGGAACAATTTCAACTATAGATTTTTCAATATAACCCTTTAATTTTTCAGAAGGCATCATATCATCTAATGCATCATAAAGAGGTCTTAAATAAGGATCAATTTTTTCTTGAAAGTCACCAGGTAAAAATCCTAAACTTTCACCTGCTTCAACTGCCGGACGGGCAAGTATTATTTTTTTAACATTTCCTTTTTTTAGTTCAGCAACAGCCAATGCAACTGCCAGATAAGTTTTACCTGTTCCAGCAGGACCGATTGCAAAACAAATATCATTCTTATTTGCAATATCAATATATTTTTTTTGTCCGGGTGTTTTTGCTTTAATAGTATCGTTTTTTGTATAAAGAATTATTGATTCGTACTCTTCTTTATTTATTATTTCCTTTCCTTCTTTTGAAAGTGAAATAATAGTATTTACATCTGAAGAATCTAGATTGCCGTTTGTGTTTTGAACATATATCATCTCTTTAAATATTTTCTCTATTACATCTATTTCAACTTTAACACCTTTAACAAAGACACTGCCTCCTCTTACTGTAATTGAAGCGCTAAATCTATCTTCTATTTGTTTAAGATTTTCATCATTTACACCTAGAATTTCTAAAATATTTGAAGTATCTAATTTGATTTCTTTTTGTTCGGCAGTCATAAATGTTTTATTGTTTAAATAAAAAAACCCTCATCATAACTAAATGATAAGGGTTTTAATAATATTTTAATTTCTAAGAACAAGTTTATTGAACTGGAGCAGGTTTATAATTCCTTCTTATTTTGTCGTATTTAGCTTTTTCTTCTTCTGTTAAATTAGGGATTTTAAATATCTGTTTAGGATAAATTAAATCAGGATTTTTGATTTTATCACGGTTTGCTTTGTAAATCATCGGCCAAGCAAATCCATTACCATAATGTTGAGGTTTCTTTGCAATGTTCCAAAGATTATCACCTCTTACAACTGTATAGTTAATTTCAGGTGGTGTATCTATCCAAGAATCAATATCTCTTTGACTAGTTGTATGAACTCTTGTATAAAATTCTGGTAATGCACTAATTTTATTCATCTTCAGCATATCAAGCTCTGTTTGTCTATCTACTTTTGGACTTTGTTGTGCTGAAATTTTTCCATCAATTGAATTAACAGAAGCTCTAAAATTATTTACATCCGCAGCAGTTACACCAAGCAATGAATATAATTTAGCCATGCAGTCATCATAGCTTTCAACTTCAGTATTTTTTAAATTTGCAACATCAGCTTTTAAAGATGCAACTTCACTTGTAAGAGCTGTTTTTTGGGCTCTCAAATTTGTCATTTGAGCTTCCCATTGTTCTTCGGTCATCTCAGTATCTTGAGCTAAAATATTAGCTGAAAAGATTAAAAGAAGAGCGAAGATTCCGAAAACTGATTTATATAATTTCATATGATTTTCTCCAATTTCTTTTTACTAACAGTTATTAGTTCTTCATTTTTTTAGATTTGCTTTAGTCTCTTCAGTCACTTTTTGACATTCTTCTAATTTTGCATTTTTTTCAGCAATTGCTCTCTGCAATTCGTCTCTTTCTTGTTTTAGTGCTGTTGACTCAGCTTGAAGTGAATTTACTTCAGCTTTTAGATTATTTAGCTCCATCATTTGTGTATCACTAACGCCACCGCAGCCTACAAAAGATATTGTAGTAACGGCAATTACAAACACTAAAGCTAAATTCCTAATGTTTTTGCCTATTTCCATTTGGGGTCTCCTTTAGGTATTTAAATTATTTTTGAAATATATTATAATATAATTAATATGAATTATCAAATATTATGAGTAATAAACATACTAAATTAATCCTTTTTCTACAAAACTAGTATAATCATTTCCGGCAATAATTATATGGTCAAATACCGGAATATCAAGTAATTTTCCAGCTTCTACTAATTTTTTTGTTAAATTCTTATCTTCATCACTTGGTTTGCAATTACCACTTGGATGATTATGCATTAAAATTACACTTGCTGCACTGTTCTCAATTGCAGATTTGAATACTTCTCTAGGATGAACAACGCTTGAATTCAAATTTCCAACTGATATAATACTGTAATTTATAATATTATTTGCAGAATTTAAATTTATTAATAAAAATTTTTCTTTTAATTCATCTTTCAATAAAGGAATAAATATATCTGCAATATTCTTTGGTGAAGTTATTTTTTTGTTAGAGAACCATTTTGTCTGAGATTGTATTCGTCGACTTACTTCAAATGCTGCCAACAATGTAGCAGCTTTGTCTTTACCAATACCTGATGTTTTTACTAATACTGAGAAAGACTTTGCAGATAGTTTAGCAAGATTTCCGTATGTCTTAATTAATTCCTGAGATAAAGTAATAACAGACTTCCCTTTTGTCCCGGTTCTTAGAAGTATTGCAAGTAGTTCTGTGTCCGTTAAACTTTGTTCTCCCTTTAATATTAACTTCTCTCTTGGTCTATCTTCAATTGGTAATTCTTTTACGCTTAAAATAATTCATCCTTAGTTATTTAATTTAAACTTCCCAATTAACTTAAATATTCCATTGTCATAATTTATCAAATTTAAATATTTGTTAACTCTGTTACTATCAAATATTATATTATTATGATATCCAATAGATTCTTTTGAACTTTTTAAAGATTGTGAAACTGTATAAACATTTTCTCCGTGTAAATTTAGAACAGATAATAAATATTTAGCTATATCATAACCATATAAAACATTCCGGTTAACATCATATTTATTTAAATAATAAAATTTATCATTGAACAATTCAAAAACTTTATCCCTAAAAGGTATAAAATAATCAGAAGTAAAAACTAAATTATTTCCAATTGTTGCGGATGATTTTAACAGTGAATTTGAAAACCAGTCTTGATTTCCATAAATTTTTATATTCAAACTATCAACTTGCAAACTATCTAAAACCAAATAAGAAAGTGCGTAAGCAGCATCATTAGAGTTAGATATAGGCAAATAAATACACTGAATTGTATCTCTATATTTATTTATCTTATCTACACTTTCTTTAAAATTATAAGAACCGCTCACATAATCAGTATTAGCCCAAATTTGACCACCAAGTCTAGTAAATTCATTTGCAAAGGATTGTGCAAGTAAAGCTGAATAAGTATCACTTGCATTTAATATTGCAGCCCTTCTTACAGTATCAACATTAAAAGCATAATTTGCCATAATTTTACCGCGTGTTTCAAAAGAAGGATTCGCTTGGAAAAAATTGCTGTTCTGCAATGTTAATCCATTTTCAGTTGCTGTTGGTGATATTAAAGGTATGTCAGTTCTATTAAATGCTTCATTTGCAAAACCAACTTCATCACTAAAAAGAGGACCAATAATAACTTTTAATGCAGGTATATTTTCAAATTCATCCCTTATTTCAAAAATCCTTTCTCTGTTTCTTTCAGTGTTTCTAATTAATATCCCAATTTTCTCATCGCGTGCTTTATTGTATTCGTCTACAGCAAATTGTACCCCTTGTAATATTTCGTTTACTGTTGAATGTTCATCTTCATTTTTGCTAAAGGGCAACATTACACCAATTATCGTTTCTATTGAACCAATTCTTTTTTCAAAACCCCCATGATTATATAAAGTTAGAGCGTCATTATATTCTTCAGATTTAGGATAGAAATTTATAATTTCTTTGAATGAATTTTTTGAGCTTTGAATATCCCCTTCTTTAAAATAAACTTGTCCTAGCAGATATAAAATATATGGTTTAGTAATGTTGCTTTTTGAATTATTGTATAATCTTATTAACTCTAATGATGAGAGATAATTTAATGCAATTTTCTTTCCGCTCAATTTTGCATAGTTAACATAATATGGTAAAGTTGTCTCATCAATAAGATTAGAAATATTGTTCATTGCTCCATAATAATCATCAATATCTAATAAGGAACTAATAAAAGTAACTAATGCTTCGTTTCTATATTTACTTTTGGGATAAAATTGTAATAAATTAGTTAAAGTTTTATTTGCTTGGCTATAATTTTTTAAATTTATTTCGCACTTTGCTTTAAATAAGTAAGCTACAGTAGTTTTAGAATTTAATTCATTATTCTCAACAATCCAGTTAAATGTTTTAAGTGCTGAGGAATAATTTTCGTTTTCAAATAATTTTACAGCATCATTAAATCTTAAGTCAATAATCTTTTGATCATTCTGGGAGAAAGTTGTAGAATAATAAAGAATAGGTATTACTAAAAGTATCAGTTTAATTTTATTCATTCCAATCATTTTTTATTTAATAAAGATAAAACATTACTCTTACCTTTTAATGCAAGGTTATGTTTCGAATCAATTTTTAAGGCTAGATCAAAATAATTAACAGATTGATTAATCCTCTTATTTTTTAATGAAACATCTGCTAGGCTTAAATAAAAATCTATATCGTTTTTATCTTCAAAACTAATACATTTCATATAAAATTCTTCTGATTTTTTATAATCATTAGCATGAAAATAGATATCTCCGGCTAATTTATAAACGCTATAATTGTCTTTACACAATTTTAGGCAAGATTCGATATTATCTATTGCAAAATTTATCATCTTTAATTTTAAATAAATTTGAGTGTAAATATATTTTAATTCCCAATAGTTTGAATAAAATTTTTTAGTAATATTCCGCGATCCAACAGGTGAAGCAGCTAGAATAAACTGCTGAATGATTGAACGCAGAATAGTTTTTTCTCTATCGTTTAACTCTTCGTGAAGCATTGGGTTTAAATTTTACTATGATTTATTTTTCTAATGACAAATATACCAATAAATGAAAAAATATCCTGATTCCCGATTGATAATAAAATTGGGATTTTTCATTTGAAAACTTCTAAAGGGCATCTCTAAAAACTATTTTTTTTATAGAACCACATAGTGGCAGGTGCTGATAAACACAGATGAAGCGGATTCACGCAGGATCATTTTTGTGGTTTTTGAAGATGCCCTAAAAATTAATTCGTAGATAATTTAATCGAATATCAGGTTCATCTTTTCAAATATTTCCAAATGTAATAAAAAATATTTTTGATAATTATCAGGTTAATATTATTTTAGGGTATAAAATAATTAAAGATTTGTAATTATGTCAAATAATACGGAACCGATTGCAGAAATGATTTGCGAATTAACTCGTAATTGCAATATAAAAGAAGAATATTTTGCTGCTAGTTTTAATCTCTCACCAACAGAAGTCAGATTGTTAAAATTATTCTCTGTCAAACCTAATTATACAATAAAAGAACTGCGAGATGTTTTAAAACTTACACCAGGTAGAATAACACATATTTTGTCATCTTTAGAGGTAAAAAAACTAATATCACGCACATTGGATCCGAAAGATAAGCGTGTAATTATTGTTAATCTTATGCCAAAAGCAGCTCCGCTAATTTCAAATCTTCAACAAAATTATCACGAGCTTCATAACAGGATACTCCAAAATGTTAAGGAGGAAGAAATGGAAAAGATCCTCTCTTCGCTGGAAATTCTTGTTGATGTTTTTAAAAAATGGGTAAATCAAAAATAATTTTATAGTATAAAATAAATTTCTTATAATCAATCAAGTTATTAAAATGAAAAAAAATAATCCTCATTCTTGCTTTTATAGGTTTATTAATAGTTTTAGTTGTCGGAACTTTATCACAAAAAGATTTTGGAGCCGATAGTTTTAATATGGAAGATTTCTTTGCAACAGAGGCGGCATTAAACTTTGTAATGATGGGATATAATTTAATGAGTTTATTTAGACAAGCAATACTTGGAACAAAAACACAGCAACAATTAAAAACATTATGTTACAAGGTATTTGCAATTGGCTCTTACATTACAAAAAATGGTAATGAAAGAATCTTAAAATTATCACTTGCAATGAAACGGCGAAATTGGTTTGAAGGACTTTGGTCTACTACAAATCTTTTCAGCTGGCCTTTTGTTGTATCAAATGAAAATTTCTAATGATAAATATGGGTTTAAATAAAATCATTTTTAAAAAGAAAATATTACTGTTATAACAGTAATATTCTCCGTCTATTTGATTCTTTTAATTAAAAATTAACATATAGAGATTATTTTACTGTTATAACAGTAATATTCTTGCTTTTACCCCCGAATAGGTTTAGATTACTTCATAAAATAAAATTATTACTGCTATAGTGGAAAAAATATGGATTCGAAATCAATTGGTAAAATAGTTAATAGCCATAGAAAGAAAAGTGGACTAACACAAAAACAACTAGCAAATATTGCCGGGGTTGGAAAAACAGTAGTACATGATATTGAAAAAGGCAAAGAAACAGTTCAATTAAATACACTAATGAAAATATTGTCTGCATTAAATATTAAAATTGAATTTAGCAGCCCTCTGCTAAAACAATCGGAGATTAAAAATGAGGAAAGCTAAAGTTTATAACTTCGGCAGGTATGCTGGCGATTTAATAGAACATGAGAAAAATAAATCTTACATATTTATTTATCATGATAACTACCAGGGACCTCCTATTTCATTAACAATGCCTTTAGATAAAAAAGAATATAATTATCAAACTTTTCCTCCTTTTTTTGAAGGACTTTTACCAGAGGGAATTCAACTAGATGCATTGGTACGTCAGACAAAAACTGATAAAAACGACCTTTTATCAATATTAATAATTACCGGCAAAGATCTGGTTGGTTCAGTTACAATAGAGCAAACAAAATGAACAGATGCCCTATTACCTACGAACCATGTGGTAATGAAAAATATTCAGCGAAAGGATTAAGACTCTTATCTGCAAATTTAAAAGGGTTAAATGATCTCACACTTACTCAGGAAGATCAATTGAAAGAAGCCGCTGCAAGAGCTATAAAAATGTCAATACAGGGAGTGCAACCTAAATTAAGCGCAAAGTTGAGGATAAAAGAAAAAAAATTCGATATTGTAGATTACGGAGGAGAGTATATACTAAAGCCACAGAACAACTTTTATCCCGAATTACCTGAGAATGAAGATATTACTATGAAACTCGCAAAGTTAGTGGGCATTGAAATTCCAATACATGGTTTAATTTATTCAATTGATGGACGACTTACATATTTCATAAAAAGATTCGACAGGTACGGTAAAAACAATAAATTGTCTATAGAAGATTTTGCACAACTGGCTGGCAAATCGAGGGAAACCAAATATGATTTCAGCATGGAAAAAATAATTCCTTTATTAAATCAATATTGTACTTTTCCGGTATTAGAAAAAATTAAATTATTCAGATTAACAATATTTAACTACCTTATTGGAAATGAAGATATGCATTTAAAAAATTACTCAATCATAACCAGGGATAACAAGGTTGAAATATCACCATCTTATGATTTGCTAAACACTACAATAGCGTCAAAGAATTTTACTGAAGAAATTGCACTCCCAATTGCAGGTAAAAAAAATAATCTTACTTCAAATACATTAATAAAATACTGGGGAGAAGAAAGATTACAATTAAATAACAATGTTATTAGCCAAATAATTGCCGAAATCAAAAAAGCTCAAAGGAAATGGGAAAACTTGATAAAAATTAGTTTTCTGTCCGATGAAATGAAAGAAAAATATTTTGATTTGCTGATCCAGAGGAGGGAAAAATTAAACATCTAATAATTTTTACAATTTTCTTGAAAACACCTTTGAGCGTTTAGAAGCAAAGACAATAGGACTCTTAAGAGCAGACAGTGGATTTTATGATAAAAAGATATTCGAATATTTAGAAAATCGAATAAAACCAGTTAATTACATCATAGCAGCAAAGTTTTATAGACCACTAAAACTTGCTATCGCAAGGGAAA
>Ga0210044_10008303_pt1 | contig 12991 bp, 10 predicted proteins | sample CryGey13umfilter_2_FD_183959 | JGI IMG/M metagenome (GOLD analysis project Ga0210044, IMG submission 183959) | Groundwater microbial communities from aquifer in Utah, USA - Crystal Geyser 4/9/14 3 um filter (SPAdes) (version 2) | ecosystem: Environmental > Aquatic > Deep subsurface >... | reverse complement strand
AGCGGCCGACCACATTGATATTCTTATCTAGCGGTCAACAGCCAGCGAAAGGAATTGCCTCGGTCGTTTAGTGCCTGCTCGAGTTCGTCGACGTTGCCCAAGAAGCGCACGCCATCAATGAAGAACGTAGGCATCTTTTGGCTTTTCGCGACCTGACCTTCGATCCAGGCGCCTCGGAGCGGTCGCCAACTTTAACTTTCGTCGGTTCGCCAGCTCGACTGGTGAAAACGCTGATACTCACCCTGGATGTTGGGTGGTCAAACCCGTGGCGGCTTCGAAGGCTCAAACCGTGTCAAACTGTCGGGTTTGGTGGGTGTTATCGAAGACGTGAGATCAATTTCAACCGATGGCCATGGCCTTGACACGGCGACAACGTACCGCAGGGTGTGTTGGAAAGTCATCGTGCACAGTGTGAAGAACATGGAGGCAGCCCAGATGCTGATTGATGAGCCTTCGAGCCTTCGAGCCTTCGAGCCTTCGAGACTTCGAGCCTTCGAGACTTCGAGCCTTCGAGACTTCATGTTGGAGAAGCGATGGTATTCTCTGCGGCGGCTGATTCTTTCGGTGTTGGTGCTCGCAGGGGCAACTTCCGCCTGTGAAGGAATCAATGGGGTCGGAGAGGATGTCGGCCGTGACGCCGTGATTTCGACGGTCGGATCAGAGTTGGTTCAAACGGCGACCAGCAGCGGCGTCGAACGACATTGCTTCGTGGGTGATCCTGGAAGCGGGGCAGTGACCAGTCCGACCTTCGATGTCACGCGCCTACCAAATGCCACCGCGCTCGCCGCAATCCCGGCACACCTTAGGGTTGTCGGTCTCTCCGCATCGGCCGCTACACAGACCACACTTCCCGAGGCACCGACGCTCGAAGAACAACTGCAGGGCTACGCTCCTGACGAACAGATCACAGTGATCATTGACCTCACCGATCCAGCTTTCGACTTCACGGGACTCGCCGCAGGTCGTTCGCCTGGGTTCGCGGCGAGAGCAGCAAAGATCCAGGCGCGAAAAGCCTCGCTTCAGCCACTCCAGCAGCCAGTGTTGGCGAGACTACGAGCTATTGGGGTGACGGACATGACGCAGCTTTGGGTGGCGAACCGGATCATTGCGAAGGTGCCCGCTGGGTTGGTGCTGGATGTGCTCGCTCGGCCAACGGTTGAAGAGGTTTTTCTTGATGCGGTTTTGCGCGTAGGAACGAACTACACCATGTACCACGGTCGCGAAAATTCGCCGTACCCGGACAACCCCAACATGAGGACACATCATCTGTTTGAAGCAGGGATCACCGGAGCAGCAGGGAACGGAGTAGACCCTTCAACGCCTGTTCGCTACGCGATACTGGAAGTGCCCGTGTACGATAAGAACAACATGGTCACAAGGGATCACGTAAATTGGATGGACAACAATATGGGTGTCTGTCGTGAATGGTGCACAGACGCAAACGGCTTCATGTGCGTCTCTGGCGTTTGTTCAGGGCCGAGTCGTCTCTGGAATGCAAGAGAGTGTGACGAACACATTTGCAATACGAGTTTGCAAACCGGCGACAACGATTACCCAACCCATGGGGGCATGGTTACCTCACTCCTTATGGGGTCCATCGACGAGGGACAACACCCCGACTATGCGATGTCAGCGGCGAGCTATGGAGGTGGCCAGGCAATCGATGCAGGGGTCAGTATTTCCTCGCAAAAAACACAGCCTCCATTTCGATTGCAATCGAGCATTTAATCGAACTTTACGATATTGATCAGACCGATATTATAAACTTTTCTGCGTCCGTCGGCCATGTGCACGACGGCTGTTATGCAACACAAAACATTGGTGGTCTACGAGAAATGATCTCGCGCGCCACTGCTGTCGGTATGCTGTTTGTTTCCATTTCTGGAAACGCGGGCAAGAACGGGGTTGGATGCACGCTTGACTTTCCCTGCCCGCTTCAGGATGTCCTTTGCGTTGGCGCCATGGACACATTAGCGACGAACTACTTCAATAGGTGGCCCGAGTCTGGTAATGGCCCTATTCAAATCAGGCAGATGGATGGAACCAAGGTTGTTACTGCCGGCGTTGACCTCATGGCGCCTGGAAGGTTTGGTGGCAGTCAGGGCACCCACCAATGGTTTCCAAGTTCATCGCTGGCGAACTACGCAAGCAGTGAGTGGACAGGCACGTCATTCGCGGCGCCGCTTGTCGCAGGGGGGGCTGGCCTTCTCCGGCATGCTTGGTCTTTGCATGGGGCCAAGATGAGCGCACGTGAATTAATGGTGAACATGTTGCTAATGGGGGATGGCTACCAGCAGTTGGAGAATGATGAACCATGGAAAGCACGGTACATTAACACGTTAAGTAGATTAACAGGTGCGGGCTCTATTAAGCTCAGAGGTCCAACATCGAAAAGCCTGTCTGCTCCATGGGGTTGGGGGTATAGGAGTTTCGTAATTCATCAGGGTGAACTTGTTCAATACACCGTTGGGGACAGTGGTCCGGAAGACGAGCGGACCACTGAATGGAAGTGGGCGCTAGCATTCTTTGACCCAACTTTGGAGTCGACTTCACATCTCAACATCTGGGTTGAGGATGTATGCAGCCAAACTCCATTTATTGTTCAAAGCGACACTTCCGGCTCTCTCCGCAAGCGGATCACCCTGCGAGAAGACCTTGTCAAGAAAAGATGCCTTGTTATGAACGTACTAGGAATGAAGGTGCCTGATCAGGGAGTGAGCGTAGTTTCCGCCGATGCATACCATTCGACCCCAGAATATTGGTAGAGCGCCGCGGGCTATTTGTGACAACAAGTCAACTCCACCAAGCAGGATCTGGAAATGGTTAGGACGGTCATTGACAAGTACGACAAGTACAGCCCTCTGTCCTGGTTGCTGTTCTTCTTCGTTGCTTTCGGTTGTTCGAGCGAACCCGAGGTCTGTGTTGGTGCCCTAGGATCGCAAGATTCCTGTGCTTCGGGCTGTTGGGCTGTGAACGGACGAAGGGTTGACGTCACAAACGAATGCGTTGAGGACTGGGAGGACATTCGCTGTATCGAGGAGGAGTTCCCCCTCAACAACGGCAGCCAAGACTGTTACGTGCGGAAGGTCGATGGAGCGATCTTCTTGACTGCAAACGCCTTTAGTACTGCATACTTGGATGACTGGACATCCTGTACTGACGAAGCACGTGAGCAGTTCCAGCACTTCATCCCCTGTGTCCAAGAGTGAGGTGTTGAACGAAAGTCCCCCGGCGGGTCAGGGCAGAGCCCTGCCCCAAAAGGGCGACACCAAAATGATGACTGAGCCTGCCCGACTCGGCGTAATGGCGATTCCACTTCGCCTTCTCTTCGGCGCTCACTTGGCTCGGTCGTTCAGTGCTTGGTCGAGCTCGTCGACGTTGCCCAAGAAGCGCACGCCATCGATGAAGAACGCGGGCGTCCCCTGGAGCCCTGCAGCCTCACCTTCGGAGCGGTCCAATTCGACTTGCTTCTTGACCTCGCTCGAGTCGAGCGCGGCCTCGAATTTCTCCATGTTCATGCCGAGCTGCTGGGCGTAGAGCAGCACGTCGTCGCGACCGATGGCGGCCTGGTTGGCGAAGAGCATGTCGTGCATCTCCCAGAACTTCCCTTGTTGCTGAGCAGCGAGGGTGCCGCGGGCGGCGCCGGGTGAGTCGCTGTTGGGGTTGAGCGGGAAGTGCTTGTAGTAGAGGACGACCTCGGGGTGGTCCTCCAGCACCTTCTTCATCTCGAGGCTCGCCTCGCTACAGTAGTGGCAGTGAAAGTCGGCGAACTCGACGATCACGAGCTTGGCGCTGGCCGGGTCGGCGCCCTTGTGGGGCGTCTTGTCGAGGGTGAAGGTGTTCACTTTCTTGGCGGCCTGGACCTCCCGCGTCATCATGTCGACGAGGGTGGCGTCAGGGTCACCTTCTTTGATGCCGCGCATCACGAGCTTGGCGAGGCGCGTGGCGAGGAGGCAGCCGCCGTCGGCCTTCTTGAGGCAGGCGTCGAGGCTGTCGAAGGCGCCGTCACAGGGACAGATCTCGGCGCCGACGATGCGCTCGAAGCGCTTTTGTTCCTTGGCGTCGAGGAGGGCGAGGAGGTCGGTGAGCATGGGGTACTGCGAATCGGCCGCGGGGGCGCCGCCGTCTTGGGCGACGAGCCGGGCGTGGCTCAAGTCGATGACCCGCTCGCTGTCCTTCGGCGTCGACACGCCGGCCAGGGCCAGCTCGAGGTCGACGCGGCGACGGAAGCGGTCCTCGGAGAGGTCGTCGCCGAGGTCGACGCCGTTCACGTAGATGGTGGGCGTGCCGGGCAAGTCGACCTCCTTGCCTTCTTGAGTGTCCGCATCCACCAAGGCTTCGACGGAGGCGTCCGCCATGTCGCGCTGGAGGCGGTCGACGTCCAGACCGAGGCCGCGCGCGATGGTGAGGATGGCCTTGGTGTCGAGGGGTTCTTCGTGGGCGAAGAAGGCGTCGTGGAGCTCCCAGAATTTCCCTTGGCGCAAGGCCGCCACCGAGGCGAGCGCGGCCGGTCGAGCGTTCTCGTGGCGCTCGAGAGGGAACTGCTTGAAGACGAGGCGGACGCGGCCATCGTAGTCATCGATGGCGTCGTGCATCCAGGCAGCGGTGCGCTTGCAGGCGGGGCACTCGAAGTCTTCGAAGACGACGACCTCGACCGCCGCGTCCTCGGCGCCGAGGCTCGGGCGCGCCTCGGTGTCGAACTGATGGGGGCGCTGCGAGGCGCGCAGGTCCTTGATCATCGCGTCCGCGGCGAAGCCCAGGGGGCGTCCCTTGGAGAGATGGAAGGCCATGGTGTCCGCCGCGACATAAGCCAGACCGCAGGCGTCCTTGGCTTCGACGCAGGTCGCCAGAGTCTCTTCGTAACGGCCGTCGCACGGGCAGAAGGCCTGCTGCGTGAGCGTGTCGTAGACGGCGCGCTGCTCGGTGCTCAGCACCTCGAGGTGCAGATCGACGGACTCGACCCTGCCCTTGGAGCGCGCCGCTTGAATGCCGGGACCGCTCGCGCCACAAGCGCCGGTTACGGTGAGGAGCGCGAGCAGGGGCAAGAGCCAGAGGGCTTGAGGGGGTGTACGTGTCATGGTCTCCCTACGGTTTCACGAGCGCGGTGGACTCTGCGAAGTCGGCCGCGAGCAAGGGTTTGCGAGCCGTCGAGTCGATCTTCCAGCCTGGGTCGATTTTGCGCACCCGGTAGGTCAGCTCGACGACGTCGACTCTCGGCTGTCCAGAATCGGTGAGGTTTGCCCTCTGAACGACGATGACCGTAGCGGTACTCGCGTTGAAGGCGCTGATGTCGAATTCGAGGATCTCCAACATCGGAGCGAACTCCTCGACCACTCTCTTGGCGTAGCTCAGTTCGACCTCGGTGCCTTTTCTGAAATCGGCCATGTAGGCGTCGAGATCGCGGGTGTTTACGTGTTCGACGTGACCCCAGATCAGCGCCTCTATGGCTGACCGCTCTTCGGCTGCGAGGACGAGCTTCTTGGTGTTGACGGCGCGGACGGTCTGCGGCTTCTGCAGCTTCGGCACGAGCGGCGTTTCGACGGCGTTGGGGTCCAAAACCTTCACTTCGACCGTCGCTTCTGCGGGCACGGCCTCATCGGGCGGCTCGGAGCGGGGGGTGGGCTCTTCGGCCCACGCCGCAGAAAGCCGGACGAGCCCCAGCACGGAAACGAGGCTGAGTAACGAGAGAACGAGAGGGTTCCGCATGGACTGTCCCGGCCTATTCATCGATCAGGCCGTCCCAATCGGTGTTGGTGAGGACGGTGCGGAAGTCCTCGTCGGCCAGCAGCCGAATCACGCGCTCGTCGCTCAGAAGCGTGCTGTAGTCCTTGTCCGTAGCAGCCTTGACGAGCTTCTCGTCGGCGACCACCGAGCGGAACTCCTGCTTCTCGAGGAGTCGGCCCAAGGCCTCGTTGCGCTCGACCTTGTCGGGGTCTTGCGCGGCGATGAGGGCGCCGCGGAGCTCGCCGAGCTCGGGATACTTGAAGCGGGTAATCACATTGTATTGGCGCGCCCCGGCGAGCGTGAAGCTGGACTTCGCCTGCTCACCGAAAGGCGGCATCTTCGTGGCGAGCGGCGCTTCGGCATACACCAACACACACAGGACGATGTAGACGAAGAGAGTCCCTTTGACGAACCCGAGGATGGCGCCCAGCGTCATGTCGATGTCTTCTATGCGCTCGCTGAAGGTCGTGATGGCCGCCACGAACGTGCGGCCGATGAGCCAAACCCCAACGAAGACCACGATGCCCGCGATGATGAGGCTGGTGACCTCGACGCCGGGAAAGGTGATGCCTTCGGACGAGAAGACGAAGTTGCGCACGACGCCAGCGAGCATGGGCGCGAGGAAGTAGACGGCGACGATGGCGGCGAGGCCGACGATCTGCCGCGAGAAGCCTTTGCGGTAGCCTAAGTAGGTCAGAATGCCGAGCGCGGCGAGGACGGCGAGGTCGATGATCATGTCGGCTCCTCCCAAGTGCGTTGAAACCTCGATGTCGACGGGAGTTCGAGGTATTCCGCAGGACGCTCGCTTCTATAACAGGCGTGGGTCGAACTCCAGAGATCTCGGCGGGAGCGTGGGCTCTGCGGCCCGAAGATGAAGACGCCCAGTAGACACGCCCCGGACCCTGCACTATGTTCCGGCGTGTTTTCGACCGTTGAACCAGACCAGAGAGGGACCCGTGGAAGCAAAGACCCCGAAGAACGGAAATGAAAAGCCTGAGCTATTTGAAGCCTGCTACCCCGGCTCACGCAAGATCACCCTCTCGGGGTCGGACGATATTCGGGTGCCGTTTCGCGAGATCTCGCTCTCCAATAACGAGACGCTCGCGGTCTACGACACCAGCGGGCCTCGGCACACCCAGGTGCGCTCGGGGTTGCCAGCGCTGCGCAAAGGCTGGATCGCCGCCCGCGGGGACGTCGAGCAGGGCGCACGCAGCGTGCTCTCCCAAGGGCTGCGCGAGATCCCCGAGACCCTGGCGCGTCCGACCCTGAAGGGGACTGGCTGCGTCACGCAGCTGCGCTACGCCAAAGACGGCGTGATTACGCCGGAGATGAAGTTCGTGGCGCTGCGCGAGGGCGTCGAGCCCGAGTTCGTGCGCCAGGAAATTGCCTCTCACCGCGCCATTCTCCCTGCCAACATCAACCACCCCGAAGCCGAGCCCATGATCATCGGCCGCGCCTTCTTGGTGAAGATCAACGCCAACATCGGAAACTCGGCCATCAGCTCGTCCATCGAGGAGGAGGTCGAAAAGATGCGCTGGTCGATCCTGTGGGGCGCGGACACCGTCATGGACCTCTCCACCGGCAACGACATCCACGCCACCCGTGAGTGGATCCTCCGCAACTCGCCCGTCCCCATCGGCACGGTGCCGCTCTACCAGGCCCTCGAGAAGGTCAAGGGCGTGCCCGAGGCGCTGACTTGGAAAATCTTCCGCGAGACCATCATCGAGCAGTGCGAGCAAGGTGTGGACTACTTCACGGTGCACGCGGCGCTGCTGCTGCGCATGGTGCCGATGACGGTGAAGCGCACCACGGGCATCGTCTCGCGCGGCGGCTCCATCATGGCCAAGTGGATGATGGCCCACCACCAAGAGAACTTCCTCTATACGCACTTCGAGGAGCTCTGCGAGATTCTGGCGGGTTACGACGTGGCCTTCTCGCTGGGCGACGGCTTGCGGCCTGGCTGCATCGCCGACGCCAACGACGAGGCGCAGTTCGCCGAGCTCAAGGCGCAGGGCGAGCTCAACGAGATCGCGTGGAAGCACGACGTGCAGGTCATCAACGAGGGACCGGGCCACGTGCCCATGCACCTCATCAAAGAGAACATGGACAAGCAGCTCGAGTGGTGCGGCGGCGCGCCGTTCTACACGCTCGGGCCGCTGACGACCGACATCGCGCCGGGCTACGACCACATCACCTCGGCCATCGGCGCCGCCATGATCGGCTGGTACGGCACGGCCATGCTCTGCTACGTCACCCCCAAGGAACACCTGGGTTTGCCTGACCGCGACGACGTCAAGCAGGGGCTCATCGCCTACAAGATCGCGGCCCACGCCGCCGACTTGGCCAAGGGCCACAAGGGCGCCCAGGACTGGGACAACGCCATCTCGAGGGCCCGCTTCGAGTTCCGCTGGGAGGACCAGTTCAAGCTCGCCTTGGACCCGCCCACCGCGCTGGACTATCACGACCAAACCTTGCCCGCCGCGGGCGCCAAGCTCTCTCACTTCTGCTCGATGTGCGGGCCGAAGTTCTGCAGCATGAAGCTCTCCCACGAGCTGCAAGACTACGCCAAAGCGCACGCCGTGGACGCCGAGCAAGCCATCGAGGTCGGCATGGCCGAGATGTCGGAGAAGTTCGTGCAGGAAGGGGCGGCGATCTACAAAGTCGTGGATTGAGGTGGGGGCCAGACTCACCACAGAGAGCACGGAGAACACAGAGGGATTTCTTGACGAAAACTAAAGAAGGCCCAACGAATTGTTGGCCTTCGTGATTTGCGAGCTTTCTACAACTTGGGCTCCTCGGTCGGCACTTCGACGTCTTTCGGTGCCTCTTCGACGTCCGGACAGCCGTCCGTGTCCTCGACTTCGTCGAAGTCCTCGGCCTGGTCGGGGCAGGAATCGACGTCGTTGTTGAGCTTGTCGCCGTCGCGGTCGTTCGGGTCGTCGGGGCAGCCGTCGTCGTCTTGGAAGTCGTTGATGGTTTCGGCCTCGTGGGCGCAGCGGTCTTCGGGGCCGACGAAGCCGTCCAAGTCGTAATCCGTGACGGGGGTGTGCTCGGCGGAGCGGCCGAGGACGAAGGCGAGCCCCATCTGAAACTGTAGACTCGCCGCTGGGAAACCGCCGTCTTTATCGGGGCTGAAGAGGCTGCGGGCATCGGCTCGCAGCTGGAACCAGCGAGCCAGCTCGAACTTGGTGCCGAGGCCGACGTAGTAGCTGAAGTCGGTGTCGTTCCCGGCCACGTCCGGGTCACTCTTCACCGACAGCGCTCCGAGCCCCACCATCGCGAAAGGAACGAGGCTCCAGGGCGTCATTTGGGCGACGAGGTGGGCCCGCCCCATCTGGAAGGAGCCGCCTCCACCGGCCGTGGTCTGCATGTCCGCGGCGGCCGCTTCGAGCTCGAGGCCGACGGCAGCGAGCGGAAAATAGGCGGCTCGAACGCCGACCTCGAGCGTCGGGCTGTCGAAATCGACGGGGCCGCCGGGTGTGTCGGGGTTCGCGTCGTAGAGCTCCAGGTTCGAGTCGGGCAGAAAGCCTCCCCAGTAGAAGCCCAGCTCCCACAGGCCGTCTTCTGGCGCGTTGCGCGTCAGCCAGGGCTCTTCTTCTTGGGCGAGGGCCTGGCTGTGACACAGAACCAGAGCGAGGAACGTCAGCAGAACAAAAGTCCACAGCTTCATGATGCCTCTCTTCGGGGACGGGTGGGTTCGCTCGGCGAGCCTAGCAAACTCCTGATCGTCCGAGACCGGAAGTTGTTGCGCGCTTCCTGCGCGCAACAACCTCGGGTGTAGACGGCTCTCCGCCATCCGTGGCTACGAGTTGTTTCTGCGGGGGCCGTTAGCAGGCGGTTTCGTGCTGCTGGAGTGCATTTGGTAAAATTTGTGCAATATATTTCCAACCCTTCCAGCTCTCAAAACATACGTAAGTCACTGTATACATTCACATTATCAGATGCGCGACGAGCGGATAATGGGCAAGAATACGCTATTGGTAAACTCGTTGTGGCGATGTGAGGCGACCGACGAGGCGCGCCGTAAGGTCGTGTCCGTCGCGCCGGATCGCGAGTAAAACCCAACATTTACGGTAAGATAGCGTTCATTGCGGAGTGATCTTGGGAGCGCCTGGGACGGGCTCTCGCGGGAGTTCGGGCCAGAACAGGAAGATTATTCTTGACAGCAGCACTCCACTTACTTACCTTGGCTTAACCTACATATCCTACATCGGCCGACATGTACCTTCGGGCTGGACCACTCTGCCCCAGATGGAGGCCTCTGTCTGTGGACTGAGCCGGCATCGAGTTGCCACGGCGGCCCGCCATTTTGGCGGTCTGGTTTGGCAGCTAACGCGTCGCGGTGTCACTCACCGCACCTTTGCGAGCCCACGATGGGCCAGGAGATGCATCATGAAATCGCTCAGGTACAGGGTACTGATTGCGTTGTTCGGCGTGGCGACCCTGTTCGTGTGGGGTGGGTGCAGCACGGAAGATGAATCTTCCACCACGGAGCTGCCGCGCTCTGGTGTCGCGTTGACGATCGGCTTCCTCGATGAGAGCGATGTCGCTCAAATGCGCTTCGCCGTAATGGAGTGCGGCAATAGCGAGACCTTCGACGAAGCGGTGATTCCGCTGGCGGACATGTACCTTCCCAGCTTGCCTGCATACGGCCTCAATCCTTTTGATGAAGACAGCATGCACCTCTTTGCGGATGCCTTCTTCTGGCTCCCTGCAGGCTGTTACGATGTGGTTGTCCTGCCACTAACGGCTGCAGGGGAGCCGTCTTTGAGCTGCGGTGGTGCTGACCGCCAGGAAATCGAGGTGGCCGATGGAGCCGTGACCGAGATCACTCTCGTGATGCAGTGTGTGGGTCCCGACGCAGGTGGCCTCGATGTGGCCGGCACGCTCAATCATCCGCCGCAAATCGAGGCAGTCACCTACAGCCCCTCGAAGTTCGTCTGTGTGTGCGAGCTCGCAACGATCTGTGCCGCTGCGACCGATCCTGATGGCGACCCCATCGAATTCGATTGGGGCACTCTCGACCCACTCCCCGCGGTTGTGAACGGTGCCGTGACCGAGCAGTGTGCCACAACATACGTTTCGGAAGTAGGCACCCAGACCTACGCGATCACTGCCTATGATCTCGCTGGCGATGGTGAGCGAGTCGAGGCTCTCGTGGCGCCCGAGACATCACATGACACCATCCTCATACCTCTACACATCGCGGCTATGGAGGATTTCTTGGCTCATGAGGGGGTTCGTCAACCCAACATCGTTGAAAACTTCCCGTGATGGTGTTTCGCCTATACATGCTGGCGATACTTTTGTTGCGTTGATGACGTAACAGGCGACGGCGGAGTGATAGGAGTTTGCTAGCACTTTGTCCGGAGCCCCATTGCCGCGCGACGGACCGATTTTCGCCCTGCTGGTCTCGAATGGGCACCAGGTCAGGAGGCGACGCGAGAGTCGGTCGTCGTGAGGCAGTCAGGCGTCGACTTCGCCAGCTCGCTAGTTTCGAATGGGAAACAGGAAGCGAGCGAAACCGCTCAAAATGTTTTCGGACGATCCTCATCCGCCTGCCTCTTGCTCTCCGGCGTTTCGCTGGACGCCTGGAGGCGGCCAGGAAGAATTGGAGGTGTGTCATGCATCTGCGAACGAAGATTGGCATCTTGCTCGGCGCTGTCCTGCTTCTGGTGGGCTGCGTCGAAGAGAAATCCTCACCGACATTCGCCACCTCAGCCGTGGCGTTGAGTGTCGACATTCTAGGTGCTTCGGACGTCTCAGGCCTGCGGATCGCCATCGATCGCGTCGCGTGCGAGCAGGAGACGTTCTCACCATACTCGGAGGGCCGCGATGTTGCGCTGGAGGACACCCTGTTGCCCGACGAACCGGGCTACATCGGCAACCCATTCGCGGCGGAAAGCGGTCATCTCTTCGGCGATGGGTTCTTCTGGCTCGCAGCGGGGTGCTACGACGTGTTGGTGACCCCCATCACGGCCGCCGGGACGGAATCAGAGGACTGCACAGGTGCGGCGGTGCAAGCCGCCCAGGTTCTAGACGGTGAGGTGACTGAAATCACGCTGGTTCTCCAGTGTTTGGGACCTGGATTCGGAGGTCTTGACGTGGCCGGCGTGCTCAATCATCCCCCCATCATCGAAGTCATCTCCTACGCGCCGTCCAAGTTCGTCACCCTCTGCGAGCCCGTGACAATCTGCGCAAGGGCGAGCGACCCAGATGGAGACCCACTGGAATTCGTATGGAGCGATGGGTCCACCTCCGTTGCAAACGTGGGGCCCGGAGAGCTCGCGGAGTCCTGCATCGAGGTCGTGTCTACGGTCGAAGGCACTGAGATGATTTCCGTCACGGTCTACGATCTCAACAGCGGAGTGGGTGATTTCGTACACCTCGAGACTCTGGTGTCGCCAGAGCTGTCTCGGGACAGCGCGGAGCTTCCTCTGCACATCGTGTGGTGCGATCCGACCATCTGCTGTGCGCCGCCGCCAGAACCGCCCACAGGATGTACCCATACGCAGGGCTACTGGAAGAACCACCCTCGCGCGTGGCCGCTCCCTCTGGACACCCTGTTGTGCGGGCGGACCTGGATGGAAATCCTACGAGACAGTCCCCGAGGAGACGCGTGGCTCATCCTCGCGCACCAGTGGATTGCGGCCAGCCTAAACGTGGCCTCCGGGGCGTCTACTCCCGACGAGGTCGACGCTGCACTGGCCACGCCGTTCATCTTGGCCTGCGTCGTGAACCCTGCCGATCGCGCCGCCGCCCTCGAGACGGCCGAGACCCTTGATCAATACAACAACGGAGACATCGGTCCTGGCCACTGTGACGACTGTGAACGCCCTTGGTTCATGCAATAGGTTGAGTGGTCACGAAGATCGCGACAAACTCACGACCAGGGACAGCAAAGACTCGCGCCAAACCGAAGGTTTGCGCGCAGGATGTGCACAACAGAACATTGAACGCCAGAACCCAGGAGGCCTCGCATCAGCGAGGCCTTCTGGGTTTGTTGATTCAGCCGAGCGCTATGGAACGAATTGCTGGCACCACGGAGCCCATCAGCGAGCCAAGTGCAGTCGCGAGTCGCCCCAGGTTCCACCTGGGGCTGGGGATTGTACACTTCCCTGGAGTTTGTACACTTGTGGGTTCGCGCGGGCGGGCGTCGGTTGCCCAAGGTTGCACCTTGGGCTGGGGAATGTTCGGCCCCCGAGGGGCCGATGCCTCGGGCTATGCCCTCGGCGGCTTCGACCTCGCTCGGAGTATGGCTGTGGAG
>Ga0210044_10008302_pt1 | contig 12992 bp, 10 predicted proteins | sample CryGey13umfilter_2_FD_183959 | JGI IMG/M metagenome (GOLD analysis project Ga0210044, IMG submission 183959) | Groundwater microbial communities from aquifer in Utah, USA - Crystal Geyser 4/9/14 3 um filter (SPAdes) (version 2) | ecosystem: Environmental > Aquatic > Deep subsurface >... | reverse complement strand
CAGTCGAATTGATGGACGAGAAAGGAAAACGTTCGGCTTGCGTTTCTATTCTCTCGTGTTTCTGGGGTGTTAGCCGCGCGTGACGCCGCGGCACACATTCTGCACCAAGTCTATTTAGCTGGGCGTCATCCCCACATGAGGTGAGCAACGTGCATGGTCAAGAAGGCCATTGGAACAGAGGGAAGACCGATGAGTACAAGAGAAGAAAACGCTGCCAAGCGCGAAGTGACCATGACGCAGATGGAAACCCAGCTCGACGCCTGGTCCACACAGCTCGACAGCCTGGTTGCCGGCTACCTCGAGGCGGGCGCGTACGCACACGACCCATACCGCCTGCGCATCGACGCTCTACGGGAGCGTTGCGGCGTAGCCCAGACGAAGCTCGATGAGTTCAAGGACGCCAATCCATCAGGGCAGCGGGGGACCTGGGGGGTCTTCCAGAGCGATATCAAGGAAGACTGGGGCGTACTGGGCGTACTGGAGGTTGGCTTCCAGGATCTCACTCGTTGACGTCAATGCCGAAAGATGAGGCGAGCTCCCTGCCGCGTAGCACTGAGCCCTCCTCGGAGGGCTGACCGACCCAGATTCTCAAGGAATTTCCATGCACGTCATTCACACCACCACCGCTAAGCAGATTGACGCGATGGAAGCGCAACTCTCGAAATGGGGAGAGAGCCTCGACACCCTCGACAACCCCGAAGCCGAATCCGACCCCAAAGTCAAATCCGACCGCAAAGTCGAGTCCGACCCCAACAAAGACGCGAAGACCAGGTATCACAAGCAGCTCCTCGCTCTGGCGGCAAGGGTTGGTGACGCGCGAGCGAGACTCAAAGAGTCGATAGCGGCACGGGCGAGCCGTGGCACCTGCCACAGCTGGCGTGCCAGCATGGCCTGAGTGGAGACCTGGCATGTCCTGTTACTGACCTCCCAGCTTCAAATGTCCGGCGAATAGGTTCGCCGCGACCCGTACCCCCAAAGCAAGGACCGCCGCGATGTTGCGAAGCCTAAAAGACCTCGAGAGTTACAAGGTCACCGCCACCGACGGTGACCTCGGACACGTGGTGAGATTTCTCGTGGACGATGAGCATTGGACGGTCCGGTACTTGGTCGTCCAGACGGGGGGGCTGCTCTTCCTCGATGGGCATCGTGTGCTCATTTCTCCAATTTCATTTCGAGAAGCAGAGCAGGGCGACCACCGTTTCCACTTGAATTTGACCATGGCGAAGGTCGCAGAAAGTCCGAACGTCGACGTCGCCAAACCCGTTTCGCGCCAGCGCGAGCGGGACATCAGCCTATACTACAACTATCCCTACTACTGGGGCGGGTCCGCGGATCGGGTCATGGGGAAACAGCCTGAGGACTCCGATGCCTCAGACGATGTCCATTTGCGCAGTGATGAAGAGGTTCGTGGCTATCATGTCCAGGGAATCGATGCCGCGATCGGTCATGTGCAAGACTTCATCGTTGACGATGTGACCTGGGAAGTGCGCTACCTGGTAATTGACACCAGTAACTGGTGGGGGTTTGGCAAAAGCGTCCTCGTCGCACCGGGCTGGGCGAGCCACATCAGCTGGGCGGAGAGTACGATTCATGTGGCCCTGTCTCGACAGGCGATCAAGAGCAGCCCTGTGTGGAATGCAGCCCGAGCCCTCGATCGGGAATACGAATCCCACCTGTTCGACCACTACCAACGGCCCCCATATTGGCCGACGATGACCTGACAAGCAGCCGGTTCCAAGCAAAACAGCGATGAACGTGGAAGAGCCTGCCTTCGATATTCTTGGGCACCTGCGCGGCGACAAGGCATCGGCAATCCATTCGAGGCACATTTCCTCTGCGTCGAAGCTTAAGCTTGATGGATGGCTGACAATGGTCTCGGACCGCCCGCAAGCCACGCACTCGAGGCCAAAAAGAGAGGGCCGCGCCCCTTTGGAGCGCGGCCCTCTCTTCACCAAGTTGATTGGGGTCTAGAACGTCGTGGGCTCTTCGCCGAGTGCAGCTCGACGAGAGAGGCGAATCTTCCCTTGTCGGTCCACTTGGAGCACCTTCACGAGAACTTCGTCGCCGAGGGCGAGCACTTCGTTGACGGACTCGACACGGCCCTCGGTGAGCTCCGAGATGTGGCACATGCCGTCGGTTCCAGGGAAGATCTCGATGAACGCGCCGAAGTCACGGATGCTTCGAACCGTGCCCAGGTAGACTTCGCCGGCAGCCGGCTCCCGGGTCAGACCCTTGACGATGCTGAGTGCCTTCTCGAGCGACTCCGCGTCCCCAGAGGCGACGTTCACGGTGCCATCGTCCTCGACGTTGATGGAGACGCCGGTCTGGGCGATGATCCCGCGGATCGTCTTGCCACCCTGACCAATGATGTCGCGGATCTTCGAAGGGTTGACCTGCAGAGTCACGATGCGGGGCGCGTAGGCGCTCATGGACGAGCGTGGCTCTGAGAGCGTCTCTGCCATCTTGCCCAGGATGTGGATGCGGCCCTGACGGGCCTGCTCGAGCGCGACCTTCATGACCGCATCGGAGATGCCGGCGATCTTCACGTCCATCTGGATCGCGGTGATGCCGTCCTTGGTCCCACAGACCTTGAAGTCCATGTCGCCGAGGTGGTCCTCATCGCCCAAGATGTCGCTGAGAACCGAGATGTCGTCGCCCTCCTTGATGAGCCCCATGGCGATCCCTGCGACGGGCTTGGTGATTGGCAACCCAGCATCCATGGCGGCCAAGGTTCCACCGCACACACTCGCCATCGAGCTCGAGCCGTTCGACTCGGTGATCTCCGAGACGATACGCAGGACGTAGGGATAGCCCTCGTCGCTCGTCGGCAGGACATTCGCCAGAGCGCGCTCGGCCAACATCCCGTGTCCGATCTCGCGGCGACCTGGTCCACGCAGCGGACGGGCTTCGCCAACGCTGAAGGGAGGGAAGTTGTAGTGCAGCATGAAGCGCTTGTTGCGCATGCCGAAGAGCTCTTCGATGCGCTGGTCATCGCCCGAAGTCCCAACGGTCATCGTGACGATCGCCTGGGTCTCCCCACGCGTGAAGAGCGCCGAGCCGTGCACGCGTGGGAGGATGCCCACTTCGCACGAGATCGGACGAATCTCGTCGAGGCGGCGTCCGTCGATGCGGACCTTCTTGCGCGCGACGAGCTGTCGCAGGGTGCGCGACTTCAACTCGCTGTAAGCTTCGGAGAGCTCCGACTCACGCTCCGGGTACTGCTCGGCAAAGTGAGCCTTGACCTCGTCCTTCATGGCGTCGAGACCGGCGTAGCGCTCGAGCTTCTCACGCACTTGCAGGGCGGCCAGGACTCGGTCCCCGAAGGCCTCGGTGACTTTAGCGAGGATGACCTCGTCCACTTTCGGCTCGACGAAGTCCTGCTTGGTCTTGCCAACGGCCTCGGCGAGTCGTCTTTGCAGGGCGAGACCTTCTTTGACCGCGTTACGTCCAAAGGCCATTCCAGCAAGGAATTCTTCCTCGCTTAGCTCGTTGGCCTCACCTTCGACCATCACAATGGCGTCAGCGCTGGCAACCATGACGATGTCGACGTCGCTCAGGGCGCGTTGCGAGAAGGTGGGATTGGCGATCCACTCCTCTTCGATGCGGCCCAGTCGCAGTCCGACCACTGGACCAGCCCAAGGCAGGTCACTGAGCATCAGCGCTGCGGAGGCCCCAGTGATGGCGAGCACGTCGGTGTCGTTTTCTTGGTCGTAGGACAACACCGTCGCGATGATCTGAACCTCTTGTCGGAAGCCTTCTGGGAAGAGGGGCCGACAGGGGCGGTCAATAAGACGGCTCGTCAGGATCTCCTTCTCTCCCTGTCGCGCTTCACGACGGAAGTAGCTTCCGGGGATTCGTCCAGCGGCGTAGCTCTTCTCAACGTAGTCGCACGTCATGGGGAAGAAGGGGAGGGTCTTGGCCGGCCCGCCAGTGGCGGTCACGAGGACGATGGAGTCGCCTGATTGGATCAGGACCGCGCCGCCCGCTTGTTTCGCGATACGCCCGGTTTCGATGGTGATCTCTTTCTTCCCGAGAAGGACGCTTTCTCTAATAATTCTGGACATCTAAAATCTCTCCTGTGGTTTCGAGAGGGCCCTCTGGTCATCCGAGGGTTGCTCTCACTCGCAGACCGAATGGCATGAATGGTTGGATGGGTGAGCTCTCCGGGAGAGAGTCCTCACCAGCGCCCCAAGCATGGTGGGTGAGCACTGGAGGCGCCGGTTCGGCACGAACAGTGAAGAATAGAATATTGGGCTGATCGGACGCACAACGGCCAGGGACTGAACCGACGGTTTTGCCCATGTCCTCTTGGATGTGCGGGGGCGAAGACGCATGTTGTTCCGCGTGCAGGATTCGAGTCAAAGCGACTCTAGGCCGGCGGACGCGCGAGAGAGCAGCTCGGGTGACGCTGCCATAATCGAGCGAACGCATCGGCCAAAGCGAAAGTCACCCGTGGGGATGGCTGGAGGACCCACCTCGTTTCGCTCGCACAGACGGTGTTCAATTGCTTAAACTGCCCAGCACGCTTTAATCCGTGCTCAGCACCTTGAGCCATTGAACAGACGACGGAGAGCTATCCGAAGGAGAACGTACCGCACCGGCAGGTGCGGTACGTTCGAAAGCCCTACTTACGAATGCCGAGCTCGCCGATCAGGTCGCGATACTTCTGCATGCTCTTGCCCCTCAAGTAGTTCAGGAGGTGGCGGCGCTGTCCAACCATCTTCAGCAGTCCGCGACGGCTGTGATGGTCTTTCTTGTGAAGCTTGAAGTGCTCTGTGAGGTGATTGATTCGCTCGGTGAGCAACGCGATCTGAACTTCGGGTGAGCCAGTGTCGACACCGTGACGGCCGAACTTGTTGACCAGAGCCGATTTGATTTCCCGATGCAGTGGCATCGTTCTCTCTCTCTATATTGCAGGGAAGAAATGCGCCACCTTTGGCGCAGGGATAAACGTTGCGCGGTTTTAGTCGTGGAGTTCTTCGATGTCAAGGAAAGAACTCCCCCTCTGGAGCGAATCGTCATCGTGCGAGGGCCGCTTCGACCGCATCCAATACCCGTCGCGCGAAGGCTCCGTTGTGCACCGCCGCGGCGTTGTCCGATAGCAATATCGAGAGGTTCCAGGTGGCTCTATGCAGTGCGCCGCCCTCACTATTCTTGCTCGTCGCATAGCGATGTGGCGAGTTGGAATCCTTGATCACTCCACGTTTGACGAGGGTGTCCCAGGCGGCAAGCGCGCGAACGCGGAGCTGTGGATCCGGTGTCGGCGGCTCGGCATGACAGGGGGCACACACCGTCGCCTGGGCGACGAAAGAGTGGTTCGAACGGTTCTGCATGTGGCAGGTGGTGCATCCTTCGTGCGTGGGCTGTGCCGGCCACTGCGCACCGGTCTCGAGGTCCAGCGCTCCGTAGCCGAGCACCACGTTCGAGGCGGAGCTCTGGCTTCGGTCTTCGCTGAGGTGGCAGGACAGGCACACGCCCCACGACGCAGTCTTCGGCACCAGCGAGTCGAGCGCCTTGAGCGGAACACGGCGAACCAGAGCCAGACCGATGTCGTCTCCGTGGGCGGTATGGCAAACCGCGCACGAGATGCCCGTAGGCCCCTCCCCTTCCGGAGTCTTGCGGGCGCCGTCGAACGCGATCCCCAGCGCCTCCAAGTAGCCAGCCGCGGTGTGGCAGGTCGCGCAGTCGCCCTCTCGCTGTTCGGGTTTGGCGTCGCTGTGTGCCATGGCGCCCGATTTCCACTCGGCGACCGTGGTGTATCGCGGTGGCTCGTCGTGGCACACGGCGCAGACCTCGGAGCGCAAGATGGACCACCGGTCGGGGAGCAGCGGTACGGCGCCTGGTCCGTGGCAGAGGGTACAACCCACGCCGCTGAGATTTCGCAGGATTCGCGGCATCTCGGCGTACGAGCCTGGACCGAACTCTTGGGGCAGATCGGTGCCCATCTCCCAGGCGACGTGCATGAAGCCGCCATCGGGCACTCCAGGCTCGCCGATGGCGTGGCATTCGATGCCGCAGCGAGGGTCAAAATCCTTGCCGAGCTCGCCTTCGAGGCCTCGGTATAATGTCCGCGTCATGTGGCTGGACTCGGCCTCGGCGAGGTCTGCGGTGTGGCAGGTGGCGCGCCCGCAGTCTAAGCGTGTGCGATCGTATCTTCGCGCAGAGACCGACAAGACCTGCCCCTTCGCGTCGGCGAGCTCCCATCGGCCGAGGACGTCGGAGGTGAAGGTCTGTTGCTCGCCTTGTTTGCCTAAGCCCAGTGTGGCCCCCTCTGGGGCCTCGTTCACCCTCCACTCCCCTTTGCCCAGAAACACGGTCTGGCCGACCCCGATGGCTGGGATCCCGTTGGCGCGTGCCGCCGCCGCGACGACGACTCGGCGCTGGAGCGTCGGACCGCTGGCGCCGCGCCAAGTGGCCTCGAGGACCACCTTGCCTCGCTCGGCCGCCGAGATCGGCACGATGCCCCAGGGCAATGGGTCGGACTTGAACTCGGACATCGGGGGGGTCTTTGCGCGAAAGAGGAACCCTTTTAGATCCTCACGAGCCCCCAGGAGAGGACGCCCTTCGACCTGCTTCCAGGTGATGGTGCCGCTCGTGGCCTCGAGGCATCCCGGCTCGACGCGGAGCTCGAAAGCCGAGTCGTAGCCTACTTGCGCGCGGTCCTGGCCGTAGTCGAGCCAAGGAGTCACCTTCAACAGGTGGTTCTGCTTGAGAGCCAGTTCGGTGAGGTCCAACGTTTGTGGGCAAACCCCACGCCCCGAGACCACGAAGCGCTTGTGCTCGGGTCCGAACTCGAGCTGCACCTGTAGGGTGGTGGGACTGAGCTTACGCTTCTCCGTCACGAGGGCTTGCGGCTCGAAGCGCAGGTCGGCCAGCGGGACTCGCGAGTCGGTCGGCAGCTGTAGGGTCAGCGAGAGGCTCTTCACGACCTCATGCTGATGGCTGGGCTCTGGCATCTGGCATCCGACGGTGAGAAGCAAGAACCAAAGGCTCCACCCTATCGTGCGGCGCTGCCGAGAATCTGTCGTGTGCACGCTGAACCTCTCGATCGAAATCTCTTGCTGGCCGACCGTCGCTGGACCCAACGCGTCTTCGTGGTTGGCGGCTGAGAGAGAGAACGGTGAACTCGAGACCTGCGCCCTAGAACCTGCGCCCTAGTGGTGGCCGCTGCTCATGTCGTCGGTCGGCATCGGTGTGGCGTTCTTTGGCGCGCTCACAGTGGCATCACACGTCCCGAAGAGGCAGCTTCCCTCTTTGCAGTCGGCGTCCAACCAGCAGTTTGGATTGGGCCGCTTGGGGACGCAGAAGTCCTCTACACACCGAGCGCCGAGAGGGCACCCTCCCCTGCATCGAGCGCCCACCCGAGGCAGGACCGCGTTGCGCCGACACAGTCGCTGGACGCTGTCTCCGTGTTGATAGTGGCACTCCCACCCGTCCGTCTCGCCGTTGGGGGTGTCGGGAGCGAAGTCCAGGCAGACCGAGTGCCCGTCCTCACCCTCGTTGCAGAGCCATCCTGGATCGGGAGGCCCCATCACCACTCCGGAGGGCTTGTAGCCTCGTCGGCAGTGGGACACGCCCGCACGATCTCCACACTCCCAGACTCCGTCGTCAGGAAAGCGAGGGTAGTCCTGAATGCAGGTGTCGCCAGAGCAACGAAAGTGGCTCGAGGCGGGATAGCGCGGCCGACAGATGCGCTCGTCGCCCTGGCCCGAGCAGCGCCAGCCGCCGATGGGGGGGGCGGCAGGGGTGGTGCGCGGCGTTACGCAGAGGTCGCCATCGCAGCCCTTATTGGACAGGCCATCGCCCCAGCAGACATAGGCGCCGCCTACGTCCATGCAGAGGTCCCCAGACGCCTCCATGGGGGACTCGAGCACAGAGTCGGAGATAGGGACTCCCCTTTCTCCTTCTGGAGGAGGCTGGGGTTCGTAGCAGGCGCCCCCCGCAAGGAGTCCAATCGCACACACCGACCATCGCAGGGTGCATGATCGGACAGTTCGCGCGCGACTCGGCTTCGAGCCGGCTCGAAGCGAGCCCGCTGGCGTGCCTACGCGCGATCGCCTGGTTTCCATACTCGCCCCCAACATCATCGAGCGGCCGAGGCGGAAAAACACCACCACCGGCCTCACCATCAGCGAATTCAGGGCATCCATTATTGGGTCTGTGGGTCGACGCACGAGAATCGAGGGCGAAGTCCGGGAGGACTCCGCGAGAGGACCTCTCGTCGCGGCCGACTGACTCGGCACTATTACCGAGTTTCATGGCGGTCGTCTATCGGAGTTGGCGCGTTACTCGTCGCCTCGATGGCCCAATTTGGAGCGGACCTTAGAGACTCGCCAGCAAACGAAACGAGGCAGGAACGCCACCAAGCCGCTCCTGCCTCGTGGTCGCTGCTATGGCAGACAGCTCGAAACCGTGGCGCAGTTGCCGACCGAGCTCTGATCGTCGGGGTAGTTCTGACAGCACTGGTTCGCACTCACGCAGCACGACATGCTGTACATCTGGCCTGAGCAGTTGCCGGGCCGATTCACGTTCTCGTAACACTGTCCCCAGGTGTGGTCGCTCTGGCACTCTTGCTGGCCCCAATAGCATTGCGTGGGCTCGTCGCACCACCGCATGCTGCCCGGCGTGCAGGTCTCACAGTTCTCGTCGGCACAGTCGGTGTGGCCATCACAGTCGTTGTCGATCTGGTCGCTGCAGCCGTTCTCCTTCGTGTCGCAACCACACTGACCAGGGGTCTTGCAGTCGTTGTCGTCGCAGTCGATGCGGCCATCGCAGTCGTTGTCCCTGCCGTCACCGCAGGCGATCTCGAGGAAGTAGGGGAACACTGGCTGGCAAGCTGGCGGAATGGGGATGTCGCACTCCGGTTGTGACGAGCAGTCGGGATCCTGACAGTCGGTCAGCCCATCGCAGTCCTCGTCCACGCCGCCGCTGCAGATCTCCTCGTATTCAGTGCAAGCGGCGCAGTAGGTCGCGCAGTCGGTGTCGTAGCAGTCGGTGAGGCCGTCACAGTCCTCGTCGACACCGTTGTTGCAGACGCCCTTCTCGCTGGCCCAGCAGTTCAAGGGATCCTGCGGCGGCGCGTCCACGCCGTCGCAGTCTTCGTCGACTCCATTGCCGCCGACCTCGGCGCCAGGCGTCACCGCACCGGCACACTGTCCCCAGATCCAGAAATCTCCGAGCTGCATGCACTCTTGCACGCCGTCGGAGCAGGCGCCGACGTTGCGTCGACGGATGCGGTTGTCTGGCCAACAGGGCTGCGTCGAGAGCGCCACACAGGCACACCCCTCGTCGATCACGCCGTTGCCATTGTCGTCCACGCCATTGCTGCAGAGCTCACCGTTGTTGTTTCCAGTGTCGGTGGGTTCCGTGTCGACGACATCGTTCGTGGGGTTGCTCGTGTCCGTCTGGGTGGTCTCTCCCAAGTCGAGGACACTGTTGTCGCCATGGAGGGTATCGTCGCCAAAGTTGGAGACGCAGACGCCGTTGCGACAAGCGGTTCCCTGTGCACAGGCCCCGCAATCGCTTCCGCCTTGGTCGGCGCATGACGCCAACACCAACGCGCCCGAGAAAACGAGCACGAAGAACGACAAAGATCTACGCAACATATTCACTCCCCAACTGATGCGGCGTCCACTGATGGATGCTTTGCTCTGGTTGTAGCGTATCTCTTTGACATCAATCAAGGTCTACCAACTCTTTGTGTGTTTGCTGTCCCACAATATCCCGCTTCAGGAGGCCTCGTGATCGAGCCATTCGAGAGAGTCAGCAGCCGACTGCTAGTCAAGACCACGATCTTCGCGCTGCGAGAGGACGTCGCGAAGCATCCACACACGGGCGCGGCGGCGCCGTATGTCATCGTCGAGAGCCCAGATTGGGTGAACGTCATCGCCGAGACGGAGGTCGGTGAGATCGTGCTGATCGAGCAGTGGCGACACGGCTCGCGGCAGGTCGAGCTCGAGATTCCTGGGGGCTTGGTGGACCCAGGCGAGGACAGCCTCGCGGCAGGGGCTCGCGAACTGTCCGAGGAGACCGGCTATGTGGCCGCATCGCTGAGGGTTCTTGGCGAAGTGCGCCCGAACCCTGCGTTCATGGACAACCGCTGCACCACGATCTTGGCCACCGGCTGCCGTCAATTGCACGCGCCGAACTTGGACCACGACGAGGACATCGCGATACGGACCGTGAGTCGCGACGAGCTCGTGCGCCTCGTGGACGACGGAACGATCGCACACAGCGTGGTGCTGTGTGCGATCTACCGTTGGTTGCGCGGGGTTGCGTGAGGGCCGGCCCGAAGCAGCGCCGACTCACTCGTCAGATTCGGACGGCGCTGCATTGAGCGGCTCAGGATCCTGACCCAGGGCGATGAGGGCTCTCCTCACCGCGTACTGCACGGCCTTCGAGGGCTCTTTCTCCTGCAGCTCGCGCAACGCGCTGATGACCTTCTGGTCCTTGTCGCCGATGCGCGCGATGGCGTTGACGGCGGTCACGCGCAGGCCTCCATCTTTGACGTAGAAGCAGGCGATCAGGGGGTCTCTGGCTTTCTTCGCCTCCGGTCCGATCTCCAGCAAGAGCTCGGCGGCTCGCTCTTGAGCCTTGAGCTTCTTGGAGTTGAGGAGATCGATGAGCGGCGCGACGAAAGCCTTGGGCATCCGGTTCACGACGGGGCGCACGACCGCGAACGCGCGATGTGGATACTTCTCGATCTCGAGGGTCAGCCGCTCGGCGGCGACGCCACCGAACGCTTCAATCGAGTCCAGGAGAACACCGTAGACGTCGCGGTGGGCGTCGCGCAGGGCGTTGACCATGGCCGGGACGACGTGCTCGGGATAGTAGGCGAGCTTGGCGAGGGCTTTGGCGGCGGCGATGGCGACGGCCGGGTTGGAGTCCCGTACCCTTACCGCGAGTGCTGGCACGGCACCGTTGGCTTTGCTGCCGAGCAAGCCCAGGGCGCTCGCCGCGTTGAGCCGGACGACCGCCCGACCATCCATGAGCATGCGCTCGAGGAGCGCGATGTCGAAGCTGGCCTTGGCCTTGTTGAGTGCCGCCTCCTCGATGGGGAGGACGTCGAAATCGGGCATGGGCATGGGATCGGGCTCCGCGACCGAAGGCGCGCGCCGCTCCGGCGGCGGGCTGTCGCCGGGCCGCAATGCGGGCCGGCGCGCGCGTCGGAAGCGCTCGATGGCCGAGAAGACCTCGGGATCGTCGGTGGCCTCGATCGTCTCGAGCAGGGACGCGGCGTTGGCCCGCGCGCGCTGTGGCTCCTTGCGGTCCTTGAGGACCTCGAGGAAGGTCGCTGCGAGCTTGTCGTCACGCCTCCTCGCCACGGGAATGAGGGTGGAGAAGACGAACTCGTCGGTGTTGTCGAGGGCATCTCTCAAGAGGGGCAGCGCGGAGTCACCGAACGCCAGAATGGCGTCGAGGGCAACCCCTCTGAGCGCCCCGAGCGCCCCGTTCATCGCCTGCAGAAGCCTTGGGACAACCACCGCAGGCTCGCCTGCGATGCGCCCTAGAGACCAGGCCGCCGCGAGCTGCACGTCCTCTTCCTCGTCTCTGAGCAGGACCGCGAGCTCGTGGACGGCGTTGGGGTTCTGGTGGGCGAGGATGCCGAGCGCCCGGGCGGAGTTGACTCGCACCGCCGAGCGGCCGTCCCGCAGCGCCTCGGCGAGCATCCCAGCGTCGAGCTTAAGCTTCGCCGCTTCGAGGGTTTCGGGGTCCAAGACCTTCGAGTCGAAATCTTCAAGCGGAAACGACTTCGCTTCGCGCAGTTGTTGGGTGCGCTTGGGTGTGATCAGGAGCCCGTAGAGGCGCTCGGCGGTGCTGCGGACGTCGCCGATGGGGTCGGCGGTCTTGCGTCGAATCACCTCGGGGTCGATGGGGACATTGGCCTCGACGAGCTTCTTGAAGCCGTAGATGCCGTTGAGTCGGATCAGTACGGACGCGTCGTCAATGGCCCGCGTGAGGATGGGCACCGCCTTCTCACCGAGGGTCTGAAAGACCAGCAAGATCCCCCCTTCAGCAAACTCGGTGGGCACTCGCAGCGCCTCGATCAGCACCTCGTCATGGCGCCCGGCCAGGGCCACCAAGGAGCGCAACAACGTGTTGCGCGCTTCGGCGGGAATGCTCTGCAAGACCGCAGCGGTGCCGGCGAGGAAGGGAGTCGCGTGGTCGCCGAGCTTGGCCAGAGACTCCGCGGCGGCGAGGACGACGTCGCTGTCGGCGTCCCTGAGGGAGAGCGCCAGAAGCGGTGTGCCATGTTCGAGGACGGCCAGCGCGCGGGCGGCGTTGGCTCGAACGGCTGGGCGGCCGTCCTTGAGGGCGTCTAGGGTGCGGTTGAGTTCGAGCCTCTTCTTGACCTTCTCGAGGGTCTCGAAGCTGAGGACCTCACGATCGAAGCCGTCGATCTCGATAGGGGGGAACTCGATGAGCTGTGGCTTCGCTCGCCTGAAGAGCAGCGCACAGACCTGGCCTGCCGTCTCTCGAACCTCAGCGATGGCGTCGTGGGTCGCCGCCTCGACGGCCTCGAGATCGACCGCGACCCCGGCGTTGACGAGGCGATTGCAGGCGTGGATGGCGTTGGTGCGGACCAGCCCCGAGTCGCTGCCGAGCGCCTTGGTGAGGACGGGCACACCGGCGGCACCGAGGTGGTCGAAGATGAGCAAGGAGCTGACCTCGGCCTGGCGGACGGTGACTCTCAGGGTCTCGATCAGCACGTCGTCGGCCTTGCCAACGAAGCTCTGGAAGGCTCCCAACAAGACGCTCAGGACCTCGGGCCGCAACGCGTCGAACAGTGGCACGGCCTGCGCCACGAATGGGGCGGCGTCGACTCCGAAGCAGGCCAGCGACTCGGCGGCGGCGAGGCCGACGACCAGCTCGGTGTCGCGCAGCTGCAGCACGAGACGAGGCGTAGCGTGTCCCGCCGCGGCGAGGGCGCGCGCCGAGTTGGCGCGCACCATGGCGCGACCGTCGTTCATGCTCTGTAGGAGCTGTGCGGG
>Ga0210044_10008292_pt1 | contig 13002 bp, 12 predicted proteins | sample CryGey13umfilter_2_FD_183959 | JGI IMG/M metagenome (GOLD analysis project Ga0210044, IMG submission 183959) | Groundwater microbial communities from aquifer in Utah, USA - Crystal Geyser 4/9/14 3 um filter (SPAdes) (version 2) | ecosystem: Environmental > Aquatic > Deep subsurface >... | reverse complement strand
AATTAAAATTTTAGGCTCCGCATGAGTACCTCCTACCCATTTTTCTAGGTAGTCGGTACCTATTTTTGAATAGGTACTACCTACCTATATGCTATTTTGTTCCATTTTAGTGGTTTTTAAAAAATTCTTTATTGACTCATAATCCGAAAAGCCGAGTTTCTCTTTAATTGCCAGCCGATGATTTGACACGGTTTTACATGAGAGATATAGTTTTTCAGCAATGTCTTTACTCTTTAAGCCTGTCCCAATTAGTAAAACAATTTCAATTTCCCGCTTAGTTAAATTAGCCAACAATTCAGGCGCTAATTCCCTTCTTAAACCCATTTCAGTCTTTATATGGTTATTATTACTCTCAATCCCATCTTCTTTTTTATTAAAAGAGTATTTTACTTTTCTTTCCGACCCAAAATAGATGATCAGCATCATAAATATTGTACTAAGCACATTAGGCATTGGGGTTAGGTTTGCCAATAGCTGCGGGTTTTCATAATAGAGATAAAACGTGAGCAGCCCCCTAAATATTTCCAAAATTAATACCGGAAGAAATACCGGGATATATGATTTGATTTTGATCTCGTTAAACAAATCCTCGCAAAGAATATAAATAATGTAAGCAATATTTAAAGTTGTAATCAATAACGGAATTATTTTGTTTTCGCCAAAATGAGGAAAAAGAATTATAAGGGATAGCAGTGAAAAGATTATTTGTTTTATTTCTCTCTTAGGCAATGCAAGCAATAATACCGGTCCAATGAAGGGAAGGACAGCGTAAGAATTTATTTTGAAGAAATGAATCAGCACAAAGTGGATGGGATCAATTAACGCTAAAACACAAAAGTAGATAAAATACTTGTTCCTCCTAAACCGGACTATTGATAGAAGGTCTAAAACTATACCAAGAAATGGGAACACTTTCAAAAATATGGGCATCATCTCCTCCAGAGAAAATACTTAATTTGATCGCTTAGTAACCCCGTCTATTTTTAAATAGAGGGAAAGATTAAAAGCAAGTTATAAAAATATTTTGTTTTTCAAAATTCCGGAATAAATAACCATGTAAGCACGAACATTATTTTTAATCCCCTTCATCTGTTCACTCTCATTCATTAATGCCGAAAAGTATAATGCTTAAGTTAGAAAAATATTTTTCTAAGAGTTAGATTTAGACACAAAAAAAAGGAAAAGTAGAATGGCAAAAGAAAAAAAGCAGTACAATAAGGATATGGTTTTGCTATCCCAATATTGAAAAAAGAAAAAACGCCAAGCAATGCTAATGCAATAAAAATAACAGTAACTGTTATCGGGCGGCGGATACTGGTTGTGCTTATTGACAAAAGATTATTTTTAAATACTTATTTAAATCGAAATAATTGTTTCATTGTATAATGTTATTTTCAATAACCATTGTGAATATACTAATTTTTTAAAAATTTATTTATAGCATTATATCTGTGTTTAAAGTTTTAGCCTATATTATGCAAGGCAAGTTATAATAAAATACAAAAATGGCAATGTGTTAAATAAAACCATTGCCATTTTTGAATCTCGTAATATACTATTATGCACTATGTCATTTCCTGTTAAGAAAATCACCACTATTGTAATTTTTTATTTTATTTCATTAATAAAAGTATACACATTATTATAATTATAAGGAGTTACTTGTAATATCTTTTCAATGTAATTTTCACTGTTAATGTAAAAGATAGCGGGTGTACTAATTTGAATTTTTAGTTCTTCATCTTCTCTGTTTTGAAAACTAACTAGAACTTTGAAACGAATCCTGAATCTTTCTTTAATTTCATTAATAAATGCAGATGTCGTTTTGCCTTTATCTTGTACAAAAACCACCATAGAATCGTTCCATTGTTTTTTATTCACTAACAAGTTTAATTGGGTTAAAAGTATTTCAACACAAGAAGAACAATCGCTTTCATTGATATAACACTTCAATCTATATTTTAATTTACTGTCGATTTTAGTAGAAAAAGTTGTATCAAAAACAACATTCTTTTTGTTTACGCTAATGTTTGAATGCAAAATCTTATTATTTTGAAAACGAAAATAAATTAAAACTATCGATAGTATTATCAAATAGATATAATGGTACCATGGTTTCCAATCTAAAAACAAACTAAGTCCGAATTTTATAAATGATTATAAATGGATACGGTTTCTTAAATTTCATCATAGGAAAATTTTTAGGTTCAAAATACTCTAGCAAATAATTCCCATCCGAATCAAGGAATAAATTTTGTTCACTAATTTTAACTTTCCCCAAAAAAACGCCATTAGTATCATATACTTGAAAAAAGCGAACAGAACCATGTGGATTATTACGGTCAATTTTCAAATACTCTTGTAGTAATAACCGTTTGTTTGATACAATAAAAATATTTTGAGGAATTGTTGATTCCAAGTAAGCATCTGTAATTACTTCATATTTTGTTGCTTTAATTTTTTTTAATTTTTCATAGTTTTCAGGGCATTCACCAATATCAGACTCTTTCCCTTTTGAAATCTTATGAATAGTACATTTATAACAGTTCACTTCGTAAATAGTCATGTTTTTTTTATCACTTACTAATCCACCATCTAAAAAACCCCTCATATAATAAGAACGGTAATTCGGATCAGCACGATGAAAGGAACTGATAAATCCAGAACTATCATACACTGAAATATAATATCCGTTGGCATCAAGAGGGGCATGGTGTAAATAAAACTTGCTATTTAAAGCACAAATATGTCTAACCGTTTGATTATTCTTTATAACCTTTTGTTGGTAAATTAATTCCCCAAATTTGTCAAACTTTGTTACTTGGCTCAAAAGGTGGTCATAAACATATATATTGTCATTTTCATCAATATCAAAAGAAATGATACTTCTGAATTCCCCTGGTCCCGAACCATCAGCCCCAAAATGATTTAGCACTTTCCCGTTTCTATCAAACTTATAAATAGTTTTTAAATATGGATTAGCCAAAACAAAACCACCTGACGAGAATTTAATCAATGGAGAACTATCCAAAGAGTCACTGGAAATATGTAAAAAAATTGTATCAATTTTTTCAAAGAGATCTAAAGTTGTTTCGCTTTTCTCTACAAGTTTTTTTATTTGTTTCTGAAAATCATTTAAGGGCGCTTCCTTTTTATGTACACAAGATGTAAAGATGATAAATAACAAAATATAATTTTTATTGATAATATATCTTAACATTTTTTCCTCATTAATTATTCAAAGGGTCGAAAAATTTCGACCCTTAAATCAAACAACTTATCAACAGCCTCCACTTTGCCAAGTTAATCTCATAGAATATAAACTGCATTGATGTGAAGTGCCACCAAAATCGCAAACTTCTTTCAAATAATAGACAGTTTTAACTGAATATTCAACCCAAACACCATCAGTACCAATGTGACTTATTTGGCAATAAACTTGCCTTGTTGTAGTTCCATAATTATAGAATTGCGTGTTTTTACTCCCACCACCACCTCCGCCGCCGTCGCCAGTAGTATCTGGATCTTGTTGGGGCAATGCTAAAGCAGTTCCCTCAAATATTAGACCAACATTAAAAATTACAAGAAATAAAAACAACGAAAACCTAAACCAACTTAATGGTTTTTTTGTTTTTGAATTTTCTTTCTGAAGCATGACTTTCTCCTTTTTTTATATGATTTATTTATTTATTAATGCCTCTGCAGTGACATTAAAACTTTTTATGGACAGTACAGCAATAATAAAAAACATGGAGTTTCTTAATACCATAAATATACTAAACTCACTTTCTACTATATCTCCGAAGCACCCGCAATCATTATTCAGCCCAATTATAGTACCGTAAATACTAAAAGCAAAGAAACAAAAAAAGAGTATGGTTGCGGCAAATAAGGTTTTCTTTGTTTGTTTATTAAAAATCAACATTAGTCCAAGAACAATTTCAATAACAGGTAAAATTGTTGCTGCAAGAATCAATAAGTTTTCATTCACTTTAAATACCGCCTTCATTGTTTCCATCATCGGTATTGGATCAACAATTTTAGTAACTCCAGAGAATAGAAGAACAACAGCTATAAAGTAATAAAGACTTCTCCATATCAGTTCAAAACCCTTCGGGATCGTTCTTATCATTTTTATATTTGTTACTATCATTGCAAACATTGTCGAAACATCTAAAATTCTTTATGCAAAATAAGTTAAAAAAGAAGACTGCGCATGCGTACTTCCTACCCATTTTTCTAGGTAGTTGGTACCCATTTTTGTATAGGTACTACCTACCTATATGCTATTTTATTCTGTTTTGGTTGTTTTGTAAAAAATTCTTTATTGCCCAATAATCTGAGAAGCCAAGTTTCTCTTTTATTGTTAGACGATGGTTTGACACAGTTTTATAGGATATAAATAGCTTTTCAGCAATGTCCTTGCTTTTTAAACCTTCTCTAATTAATAAAACAATCTCAATTTCCCGCTTAGTTAAATTAGCCAACAATTCAGGCGCTAATTCCCTGCTTAGACCTATTTCAGTATTTTCATGGTTTTCATCACCCTCAATCTCCTCTTCTTTTTTATTAAAAGAGAATTTTATCTTTCTCTCCGATCCAAAGAAACGGAGGTTACTTTTTTAACTCCGGTTACCGTTGCAACTGCCGATTCGAGCGGTTCTGTAATTTGTTTTTCTACTTCTTCAGGTGAAGCGTTGAGATAAGTTGTTTGAACAATTAAATGAGGAATGTTAATATTAGGAAGAAGGTCTATGCCAATATTGAAAAAAGAAAAAATGCCCAACAATGTAATGGCAATGAATATAACTGTTACTGTTATTGGACGGCGGATACTGGTCGAACTTATTGACACTAATTAATAATCTCCGCAACAACTAATGATGATTTAATCACTTGTAAAGAGTGTGTAAAATAGTTTGTGTAAATGGCAAGTAGTTGAATCATAAAAAAGGTTCAACTTGATGGTCAAAGATAATAGAAAAATGACCAATAACCATCGACCAGTTTCTGACCAGCATGGTCCATTTTCTTGCAATATCCCGATAAACCAAAAACAACATTTTCGTTAAGGCTTCATCATTCGGGAAAAGACATTTTGCTTTCGTAACTTTTCTAAACTGACGATGCAAAGCTTCAACGGCATTGGTGGTATAGATCATCGTTCTGATCTCTTGGGGATACTGGAAAAAGGTAGACAATTCTTCCCAGTTTTCACGCCAAGATTTCATAGCCAACAAATACTTCTTCCCCCAAGTCTCGTCAACCGTTTTCAAGTTTTGTAAGGCAGCCGCTTCTGTAGGAGCTGAGTAGATTGTTTTCAAGGCTTGAGCGAAAACTTTTTGATCTTTTGATGCGACATATTTCATCGAGTTGCGGATTTGATGAACAATACATCTCTGGATTTTAATGTCCGGGAAAACTGTCTTGATGGCTTCGGAAAACCCGGTCAACCCATCGATACAAGCAATACAGATTTCCTTTACACCACGGTTCTTTAATTCGGTCATAACGGAGAGCCAAAACTTTGCGCCTTCAGCTTCTCCGATCCACAGCCCAAGTAAGTCTTTCTTGCCTTCGATATTTATTCCTAGACACGTATAGGAGGCTTTAGATTCAACTCTTTTTGTGGAATCATCCTTTACCTTGAAATTAATCGCATCGAAGAAAACAACCGGATAGATGCTCTCTAACGAGCGATTTTGCCATTGAATAGCCAGATCGTTTATCTTGTCGGTAATCTGGGAAACGAGCGTAGGACTGATCTCTAATCCGTAGATATCTTCTATGTGTGTTTGAATATCACGGGTGGTCATTCCTTTAGCGTACATAGAGATGATTTTATCTTCAATCGCACCAAGACGGGTTTCATGTTTTTTAACAACGATGGGTTCAAATTCACTGTTTCTGTCTCGTGGTATTTCCAACTCAAGAGCGCCTTGATCAGTGGTAACGGTTTTATGATATGACCCATTTCTGCTATTACCGGAATTCTTGCCAGCCGGAGAGTGTTTCGTATAACCGAGTTGATCAGTGATCTCAGCATCAAGCATAGCTTCAAGAGATGTTTTCATGAGTTTTTTAATTGCACCTTCTTTGCCCATGAGGTCGTTGTATGTTTTCGCCGTTGCGAAATCTTTTTTGAACTGTTCTAAGAGCTTTTCTGATAGTTCCATTGGGTAGTACTCCATAATTTGTAAATGGTAAATTGAATTATTTATTGCCCTATTCCAAGAGCAACTTTTTTCGCCCCCGTGTGTATCGCTTCACTTCACTCGCCTTCGCTACGCTCAGGCTTCGTTCCGTTCCGCTCTACACACGGGAATTTCCATTTACACAATCTTTTTTACACTACCTTTTACTGTACGTTTTTAATGCACCTTAGAACACCTCCTTTTTCAAAAAATAGCAAAATATGAAGTTGTGTTGTTAATACAGTTTTGCAATCGGCACTTGTTTCTCCAAATGTTACATTATATGACTAAAAGTAACCCATGTACCACGAATTGCTCGATCAAGTTATATTTCTATTTGCTCAATCTAAATTTATCATCTTTAATTGATAGATACTTATTTTTATTCGTTTTAGATAAACTTAGCCAAGATCAACAAGATATATTTAAAGTTAAAATTGTTTTTACAATCCTTCCTTTAAATTGATCGCTTTTTCTTTTATTTTTTTGTCTAATGCTTTTGCTATTAATTCATTTAAAAGTTGTTTAGCTTTTTGTTTCTCACCATTCACGATATAAATTTCAGCTATTTTAAGTTCTGATTTTTCATTATATACCGTTGATTTTTTGCTGTTTGCAAGAATGTTTTGATAACATGTAATGGCTTTATTATATTCTCTTCTTTCCTGGTACAGTTCTGCCAATGAATATGTTGCGTAATTATGTAAAATATCATTCCTTTCTTGCTGGGCATATTTTATAATATTTGCATATACCACAATGGCTTGATCTTTATTTATAATTTCATAGCAACCAGCTAAATCTATTTGCATAGCAAAATTATCCGGATATTTTGATACAAAATTTTCCAGAACTTTTATTCTATCATTCAATATACTTTTACTCTGATTATCTCGATATTCCATATAGTAAAAACTATCTAAATAAATCAATGCAAAATATTTCGTAAACTTAAATTTTGAATTAGATATAACAAGATTAATCTGTTTTAATCCTTCTTTTTTTTCTCCACTTGTTATTAACCATCTTAAATACCAAGGGACATAACTAGTAAATAAATTATAAAGTCCTATTCCTAAGTAAGCATCATAATAATTCTTATTACTTGATAGTATCTTGTTAATTTCCTCATAGCCTTCTTTACCTTTCTTATACCCGCTGATAAACTCACTTTGGTTTAATGAAAACAATCCTTGAAAACCATAACTTGCACCTAATAGTAACGTTAGATCACAATTAGCATTTTGTGACTTAAGAAGTTGTTTTGATAAACTAATAGAAGTATTAATATTGTTGTTAAATTCATCTGTAATAATATCTGTTGGAAATAACTCATCGGAGATACCACTTTTATGAATCAAGGAAGTGTAATAGTATACTATCGCTTTAATAAAATAAAATGTTGGATCACTCGCATTTTTTTCTTGCAGGTTATTCAACTCATCAATCGCTTCTTTCATCTGGAATGAAAACATAAGATCGATTGTTTTTTGGTATTTATTTTCATCTATATTATAACTTTGAGAATAACTTGGATTTAGAAATAAAATTCCAAGAACTGTTATTAGAATTAGTTGATTATATATCATTATCTAAATACCTTATAATTATTAGGTTGATTTCTAGTATAGTAAAAAAATAAATTAGCATACAGCGGTTCTGACAATTTTGCCAGATCGTACAATTAGATGAAATTAGTTACTGATACACCATTAAAATACATTTAACAATCTTTGCAAAATGAAAACTATTATTTTATAATACTCGTTTTACTTCTGTTACCGTTTGAACCTTATATTTTTTAAAAGCATTGATTGTTTTTTTTATATTTGCAGCAAATATTATTAAAAATGAAAATAACATCAATAAATACGGGAATATGTTATTAAGGTCACTTAACATACCCGATATATTTGCATTATAAAAATTGCTACTTAACCCTCTAATTGCTGTATAAAGTTTTATATTTACATCATTAAGACGAAATGAAAAGATATTTACTAAATACATAATATTTAGTAAAAAAAACGAATTGCTTAAAATAACATACACAATAAAGGAATATTTTATTCCCTTTGGCAAGTTTTGACTAGTGCTATTGTGAGAAGTTTTGTTCCCAGTAAAAATTTTTTTTATTGTTTCTTTAAAATAATTATAGACATGTTTTCTTAAATTCTCAATACCCATTATATCTGAAATAAGCCAATAGCCATCAAATTTGAAGAATGGATTCAGTGAAAATAATATAGATAAAATCGTTAAATGAATTGCATATACAATGATAGAACTTCTTGATAAAATGAAAACTATGTAGAGAAAAAACAGGGCAATTAATTGGAAGTAAATCCCACCCAAATCAACAATTATCCTCTGTTTTCTTTTAAGTTTCCAGGTTTTTGAGACATCAGAATAAAAGACTAAAAAATAAAGATACAGCCCAACCCCCATTTCTTCATATTCAACATTATAAAAATGGCAAGCAGACAGATGTCCCAATTCGTGAAAAAAAATTGTAATATAAATTATAAAATACAATAAAATAAGGTCCAAGCCCTTAATATCAGTGAATGAAACCAAAGCTGCCTTTTCAAAGATAACTAGATGTACAAAAAATATGAATAGGCCTATCATTATGGGAATGGAATAAGTTCTAGAGAATAGATATTTTAATATATTCGTAATTGGATGAAGAGAGGCTTTTGATAATAGAGAGTATTTAAGATAGAAATAATATTTTTTTTTACTAACTGTTTCACAGTCGCCAACAACAATCCCATTTGGGATTAAATAGCATGAAAATATATTCAGAATTTTTTCTTCTGAAAGGCTGTATCCGTTTGCACTAATCTTTACTAATATATCATTAACTGATCTGGAGCCATCTACCAACTTAATGATAGCATATAAAATTTTGGAAACCGTATAGTTTCGGTTTTCTACTGAGATTAAATAAACTTCATTCCCTGATTTTGAATCAAAAGGTAAAATTTCTATATCGTTTTGTAGTTTTAAAACAATGTCAAGAGTTAATATATTCATATAGTTTTAGAATCAAAGTACTAGTTACAAAAATATGATAATAATAAACTTAAAAAAGAGAATAATATTATTCAACAATAAATTATAAGAGACTTATTTTACTTTAAATATTATTCTTTCTTTAAATAAAAAAGAAATATCTTTTTTGATAGACTGGATCAAACTTTCGTCAATATTTATTAAATAATTTTCTAATTCCATCATAGTAAAACTTTTGTCAAAAAGGTTTTCAATAGCACCCAATAGAACAATACTTATTTTAATATTCGAGAATTTATCTACTAGATGAATATAAATATTGTCCTTCCATTCAAAGCAAAAGAATTTATTTATATCAAATTTCATTTCCATAGTTTCGCAATTCAAGATATAATCGTTACTTCTATTATTATTATTTCTAATAATTAGATCATTAAATATATTCCACATAAACCAATATTCGGGTGCATTATTAATATACCTTTCAAGCTCCGAATAAAAAGATTGGATAACGGATTGAAAGTTTTCTTCCTTATCTTTTTTTTGAATATTAATAGAGTCGCTAATATTTAAATGAAAGGTGCCTTCTCGATTTTCCATAAATGCATAAACTGTTGGCATCCCTGTTAAATAACTTAATTTGCAAAAACCTGGTCTGGCTTTTATTTTGTGATCTAAAAAATTACAATACACATCATTATTTTCTTCCTTTACATTGGGTTGAGAATAATTTGCATCCGCATATACCAGTACAAAGTGACCAACTTTTACTGCTTTTATAATTTTTATTATGCTTGCTTTGTTAGTAAGTTCTAAAGGATAAATATCAAAGTCTTTATTCTTCATGTCATAATGACTTTTAATTTCTTTAACATAGAATTCAGCATTACCCAATACTATTACCGCAACGCTTTTATTGAAATATTCTGCCATTAGAAATGGGATAAATGGATAAACTCCAAAGTGGCTTGTTGCTATTATTAAACCGTTACATGCATCAAGTGATTTTATATTGGAATTGATTTTAAAATTGCTAAACTCTGCTTTCTCAAGCATATCCCTATTTATATGGTAGATATTTAATAATTTTTTAAATATATCTTCCGCCTTTTCCCGACTTTTAAAATGGTATAAAAGATTTGAAAAAATTTTTGATAAAAAGATATTTGAAAAAAGTCGATTATAATTAGTAACCGGTAATGTAATGGTTTCTTTCATAATTAATCATATTTCAATTAATTTGATAAGGGAGTTTATTAGAAAACTCCCTTAAACATTTTATTAGCATTGACAGGTATTAATGACGCAAGTAGGTTCGCCTACTCCTGCTAATTCTAATCTTTCCTCAAGTTCTTCGAAAGAAATTTCTTGTATCTTCGAAGCATCGAGAGAATCGTTCAACGAAACCATTTCTTGGTTTTCCATTTGGACCTCTTTGTTTTTGTTTGTATTTAGTTAATTAATCCATTGTCAATTTTAATTAACACTGGAGTTCTAATATCTACCTATCCGTAATTAATTATTTAAATCTTTACCAAAGTCATCTCTTTTAGTTAGACTACATTAAATTTTTTAATGTAGTCTAACTAAAATCCATCAGTTCATGCTATCATCGTAATTGCTTCAATCATTCTTAAAAGAAAAATCATCATAAGATTCTGATAAAACTTTCTGGAAAACCTTTGGAAATGAATCACAAAAAGAAGCTCTATGACCCTTACCTTCAAATAAAGCATGTGCTTCGCAACCACCCCCACAAAAAAAAGCATACTTACATTTGCTACAAGCCTCGACAGTTGTAATATTTCTTCCTTGCCATTTTAATATTTCATTTTCAGCAATTTCCAATCCGTTGTCATATCTTCCAACTTTTTGTTCATCCATTCCAACAACTTCCCAACAAGTATACAAGTCTCCGTAAGGATCAAATATATACATACCGGTTTGCGCACCACAAAATTCAGTTTGGAAAGCCATCTTTTTGCTATTTATTAGTTGTTTGATTTTTACTTTTAGTCCCAAATCTTGGCAAGTTATTACATAGTCATTCTGTCCCATTAAATCATAGCATTCATTAGTATAATCCTTGCGGGATATATTTTCGTATGTAGCATTTTTAGCCAAATGATTTTTAGAAATCTCAAATACTTCTTTCGCTTTCCTTGTCATTACTGCATTACAAGCTATTGCTTCATTATTTCCGCGAACTAATGCCGAATATATTTTAAAATTTGGCAATTTATCCAATCCTCTTTGACAAAATAAATCAGAGAGTTTCGATAAGACGTTAATGTTTGATGAATCTATATTAACTCTTACAATCACTTTGATTCCATTTCTAAGAATTTGTTCAACATTTTTTAATATATTATAAAACGTGTTTTTTGCTTGAGAATGTATACGGCGTTTGTCATGGACTTCAGGTATTCCATCAATTGTAATTTGTACTGTTTCTATTTTGCCTGGTTTCAATAACTCATCATAATAATTCAAATCATAACCATTGGTTATAGCATTAAAAACATAACCACTATCAATTCCTTTATTTACTATGTAGGAAACAATTTCATAATTATCAAGCAGAAGGGGTTCTCCACCATAAAGGGTTATATTGTTTTGATGCCTATTCCGGTCAGGTTGTATTTGGAGCATTACTTCATAAGCTTTATCTACTAATTCTTTAGCAACAACTTTTTTTGACCACGCTTTTCCCGAACCAGATATTTCATTTTCAAAACAATATGGGCATCTGAAATTACAATCATATGTAACTAAAAAAAGAAATGAATTCTTTATTTTATTTAATTTAAAAATATTTTCAGCTATTTTTTTTACCACATTTTTTTCTTCTGTTGGAGAAAGATAAGTCAAATATCCTCGTTCCTTTAATAAATCAATTGTTTCTTGGCTAATCTGAGATCCATCAGAACAATTATATCCTTCTCCTCTTTTTAGGAATTTTGCAACCTTTTCTTGAACGATATCAATTGCTCCTGTATAACCGTGCATTAAGAAATAACGATTTGAATTTTTCATTTTAACATTTATTGTATAAAGGCTCGTATGCAAATGCATATAAAATTGTCTGTCGTCTAAAAAAATGTTTTTGTTATTTAATGGATTAAATTTTTATTATTAAAATTAATAGTAAAACGAAGAAAAAACACTGGTAAAAATGATAGTTTTCAACTATCACTTTTGATGGTTTTTCATTTCACTATACTATTACTTTGTGCAGGTTTGTCTGTTTTCATTATTAATTTGCGGTTTTCTACAGCAAATTTTATCAGGTGGCTGGATTTATCAATTTGAAGTTTATCCTTTAGATTATTTATATGGAAATAAACCGTTCTTGCAGAGACAAACAAGGTTTGAGCGATTTCTTTATCACTATACCCTTCAGCCAAAAGAGAAAGTACTTTGGTTTCCATGTTTGTCAACCTATTAAACGATTTATTCCCGGAGAATTGCGGAGTAAGCAAATTTTGTGGGTTATGGTTTATATCCTCATCACCCTCATTCTCATCTTCTTTTTTACTAAATGAGTATTTTAAATTTCTTTCCGGTCCATAATAGACCATTAATATCATAAAAATCGTTCCCAACATCATTGAGATTGGAGAAAGTATCTTCAGTAGTTGTTGGTTCTCATAAAAGAAGTAAAAGAAGATTGTATTTCTTAATGTTTCGACAATTAGTATAGGTAGAAATAGAGGAATCCGGCACTTGGACATAATTTCGATATGCAGATCCTCACAAAGACAAATAATGATGAAAGCTAAACTAAGAG
>Ga0210044_10008286_pt1 | contig 13010 bp, 11 predicted proteins | sample CryGey13umfilter_2_FD_183959 | JGI IMG/M metagenome (GOLD analysis project Ga0210044, IMG submission 183959) | Groundwater microbial communities from aquifer in Utah, USA - Crystal Geyser 4/9/14 3 um filter (SPAdes) (version 2) | ecosystem: Environmental > Aquatic > Deep subsurface >... | reverse complement strand
GCCGATGGGCGTGGCCTTGGCGGTCTCGGCCATGGCCCATCCCATCTGGACGATGGCGTGGGCGCTCCGCCGGGACTTCATGGCGAAGGCCAGGAGCTCGTCGCGCTTGGTTTCGAGGGGGCGGGTGCCGTCCACGTCGTACTTCCAGACCAGGAGGTCGATCGCGTTCTCCACCTCCTCGACCGTCACGGCCGGGGCGGTGTAGACGTAGCGCTCGCGCTTGGGCTGGGGGGCGGGGACGGTGCGGGCGGCGGTCTGCAGGGCCAGGGTCTCGAGCAGGGTCTTGGTGGTGGTCATGTCGGACTCCATGGCGGGGTTACCGCCGGTGGGGTTCTGAAGTTTGTCGTGTGCACAGCGACCAAGCCGTACACGTCTTCAGAAGCCCCACAAGGGGGCGGTGTTGTTTGAAATCCTCGTGACAAGCGAGGAGGTGAGTTGGTTGGCCTTTCGGCGTCCCTCAAAGGGCAGAAGAAACTTCTGAACTTTGAGGGGCGGCGAGTGCAAGCAAGCAACTCGCCCGTGCCGACGCCGTCCCTAGAAGGGCATGGCGTCGATGATCTCTTTTGCCACGCTGATGTACAGCATGGCGTTCGGGAGGCCGGCCACTGCGATGCAGAGGCCAGTGACGGTCGCCAGAAGGGCGAGGAGGGGGCGGGTCATCTTGGACTCCGTACAGGGGTGGTGGGTGAGATGATTCGACGCAGGAATCCGGAGAAGATGGTTTCAGTGACCGACCGAAGTCTGGTATGGGACCAAGAGTTATCGGGCGTATGAATCAAGTAAGCAACGGGAACTCTGAAAAAAGCGATCTACTTGCTCTTCGGTCAAAAATTTCCTCAGTGTAGAGTGACTACACTTCGCAAATGTTTGCCCTCCAGAGCGGCGCATCTCATCTTTTTTAAGAGTTCCCGAGCCTAGTTGAGTCATTTGATAACACTTACTCTCTCCTCCGAATTTCTGTGTCGGAAGGATCTCGTCAACCTCCTGGAGGGGATCCTGGTGAAGCAGTGATCTGCGCAAGCGCGGATATGCCTCGTGATCACAGTTTGTGTGGAGTGAGTAAGCCGGAGCCTAATCAGTCCACTTAGTGATCCACGCCGATGTCCTTCTATTGAAGTTCACTGGACGTGTTTAACTCTCTCCTCTCCATGAGGTTGCTGAGATAATTGATGCAAAAAAGCCGGTTGCTGAATGCATCATCTGTGAAAAGAGATACATACAACAACCGGCCATCTAATCAGCATTGATTAAACATCCAGTCATAACGTACTCTCTCCCCAGAAAGTTTTGTTTGATTGTAGTGATCGATTTGAGGTCCTTTGGATCTCTCATCTTCGTGGCGATACTATACCACTTTATGTCAACTTTGTCAAGACTTATGCAGGAAGATTTGGCATTAATTCTGCTAAAATTAGCCCAATTATACAATCCATACTTTGTTTACATCAGCGAACATTGAATGCCGATATGGGGCGCATGCTATAATAGCGAGCGTATGAGTGCGTTTACTGGAATTATCGGTCATAACAAGATTCAAGAGGTGCTTTCGCGGAGTCTTGCACATGGAACACTTCCGCATGCACTCCTTTTTATTGGTTCCGAGGGTCTCGGGAAGACATGTGTCGCGCAAAAGCTCATCCAAACGCTTTTGAATCATCGAGGGGATCTTCAGACGCAAACGGATTATCTTGAGCTAAGCCGTCTGGTGGACGAAAAGACCGGAAAAAGAAAAGCAACGATCTCTGTGGCTCAAGTGCGAGCGTTGAATAGTCGTTTAGGACTTACGTCAATTTCTGGCGGGTGGAAAGTGGTTTTTGTTGAAAGCGCTTCCTATCTTTCTAAGGGAGGAGCAAATGCGCTATTGAAGACGCTCGAGGAGCCAAAAGGGAAAACCCTTTTTCTTCTCACAGCACATTCCGTAGAGGATCTTCCTGAAACGATTGTCTCTCGATGTCAGATTTTGCGGTTTTCTCCCGTTCCTCGAGAAGAGATCAAGACCGGGCTTGTAAAAATGGGATTCAGTCCCGTTGATGCGGAACTGGCTTCTGCTCAATCGCTTGGGCGTCCAGGACGCGCATTACGATTTTTGAAAGAGAGTACCTATCGATCGCAACAGGATACAGGATTGGAGCAGGCATTATTGTTTTTTTCGAGCGGGCTTGTTGAACGACTAGGCCAGGTCACCGATCTAATTCCAACATCGGAACTGCAGAAGGATGAAGCGCTTCTCAATACACTCGATCAGTGGGAAGTCATTTGTCGTGACGTGTTACTCACGCGTTTGGGTTTGCATGGGTTGCGTGTTTTGCCAGAAACAACGAAAATGAACACACTGGTATCGAGCTTTTCAGAAACGAAACTATTGACTGTGTTTCAACGCATGGCCGAAGTGCGTGGCGCCATAAGACATAATATCAATGCACATTTAGCATTAGAGCATATTGCTCTAGCAATTTAATGATCATTTTATGAAACGACTTAGTCTCATGGCTCTTTCCCTTATTCTTTTAGGAGCTGGCTGTCTCGGTGGAGGAACGTCTACATCAGGATCTGATGGAGGCGTCTTTAAAACAATAACGGCGGGACAGGAATGGGGGCAGGCTGTTGTCGTGCCAACCTCTGCGGGAATTGGAACACTCGCCACGACAGATGTGTTAAACATGGAAATGGACCCTCAGGATAAGACGTATCTGTATCTTGGAACCAGACAAAGTGGAATGCTGTATTCAGAAGACTCTGGAGCCTCATGGCGACAACCAGAAGAGTCTGCTTTAAAAGATGGGTTGATCTACAACGTGCAGGTGGATCCTACAGATGTGTGTACCGTGTATGTGGCAAAGGGGTCACGTCTGTATCGAACGGATGACTGTATGCGCTCGTTTAACAGCGAGACCTATGTCGATACCCGATCAGGAGTGAATGTCGTACAGATTGCTGTTGACTGGTATAACCCAAAGATGGTCTGGATCGGCTTGAGTAATGGTGATGTGTTGCGAAGTGGAGATTCTGGACGTACGTGGTCAACGGTGTTGAAAACAGGAAATGAGATTTCAGGATTTCTGATTAATAACACAGACTCACGTCAGGTGCTCGTGAGTACGTACAAAGATGGAATTTATAAGACGATCGACACAGGAACAACATGGGAGGAGGTTGATGGCGGGTTGAGTGAGCTTAAGCAGTCAACGCGCGTGTACACCATGATTCAATCGAATGATTCAGGCGTTGTTCTTGCCTCGAGTGAATACGGTCTCACACGTTCGACAGACTTTGGAGATACCTGGGAGGCGATTCCGCTTCTTACCTCAGCGGGACAGGTGACCATTCGTGCGATTGGCATGGATGCAGATGACCCAAACACGTTGTACTACGCGTCGGGTGCCACCTTTTATCACTCAACAGATGCAGGGTCTACCTGGGGGACGGAAAAGTTTCCAACGTCTCGAGTTCCCCGCACATTATTGGTTGACCCAGACGACTCCACAGTGTTATATATCGGCGTAGCAAGCGCTACCGATTAACGTTTTTCTTTATCTATGCATATTGTTTTGAACCAGAAGAAGCCTGCTTTTGATGCAACAATTGAGTATCTTCATAAGGAGCTTGGAGCTCTTCGAACAGGTCGAGCGACACCGGCGCTTGTGGAAGATATCTCTGTAAATGCCTACGACGCCACGATGGAGATTAAGGGTCTTGCTTCGATTCAAACACAGGATTCAAAAACGTTGGTGATTGATCCTTGGGATAAGGGGTTGATTAAGAATATTGAAAAAGGGATTCGTGATGCGGGTGTAGGACTGAGTCCTGTAGTTGATGGAACAGTTATCCGCATCATGATGCCTCCGATGACGGAAGACAATCGAAAGTCCATGGTAAAAAAAATGAAGGAGTATTTAGAAGATGCTCGGATTCGTAATCGGCAAGTTCGGGAGGAGGCTCGTGAACAGGTCTTGAAAATGGAAAAGGAAAAAGAGATTTCCGAAGACGACAAGTTCAAACTTTTCGATGAGATTGATAAGATGACAAAAGAGTATAATGATTCCGTTGAAAGTATTGGAAAGAATAAAGAGGAAGAAATCATGACCATTTAGTATGCATAAAACTGCCGTGACCATGGAAAAACTTGTTGCCCTCGCCAAACAGCGAGGGTTCGTTTATGCGGGATCCGAAATTTACGGAGGACTCGCGAATAGTTGGGATTACGGTCCACTTGGGGTCGAGTTGAAGAACAACGTCAAAGCCCTTTGGTGGAAGATGTTTGTGACTCAACGTCTGGATATGGTTGGTATTGATGCAGCGCTTATTATGAACCCAAGAGTGTGGGAAGCGTCTGGGCATTTGGCGACATTTTCCGATCCGCTTGTTGAGTGCAAAGAATGTCATGAGCGCTACCGTTCTGACAAAATTGATCTTTCGAAATCCTGCGCAAAATGCGGGAAGAAGGATACGTTTACTGAGCCCTCCTCGTTTAATTTAATGATGAAAACGTGGATAGGACCAAAGGAGGATTCTGCCAACATCGCTTATTTTCGACCAGAGACGGCGCAGGCGATTTTTGTTGATTTCCCTCAGGTGCTCATGTCGAGTCGTAAGCGTGTGCCGTTTGGTATCGCACAGATCGGCCGTGCATTTCGAAATGAAATCACTCCAGGGAACTTTATTTTCCGTACACGGGAGTTTGACCAGATGGAGATTGAGTATTTTGTCCATCCGTCCGAATGGGAAAAACATTTTGAGTCATGGCTTAAGGATATGCATTCCTTTATTGACGCCTGCGGTATTCCTGCATCCATGGTCCACGATCATGAGATTCCAGGAGAGGATCTTGCCCATTATTCAAAACGAACAGTCGATATCGAATTTGATTATCCGTTTGGACAAGAGGAATTATACGGTCTTGCGTATCGTACAGATTTTGATTTGACGAATCATGCCAAGGCGAGTGGGAAGGATATTCTTTATACGGATCCACTCACGAACGAGAAGTACGTTCCTCATGTGATTGAACCTTCATTTGGTCTTGATCGGACCATTCTTGCGGTGATGCTCAGTGCCTATCATGAGGAGGAAGCGCCTACGAGTGAAGGAAAAGGAGAAACCGACAAGCGTGTCGTGCTGAGATTTCCCAAGACGCTTTCGCCTATCAAAGTTGCCGTCCTTCCATTGTCGAAAAAAGATGAGCTTACCATTCCGGCTCGTGATCTCGCGTTGCGACTCGCAAAGCTCTGGCGTGTAGAATACGACGAGACACAATCTATTGGAAAACGGTATCGTCGTCAGGATGAGATTGGAACGCCGTACTGCGTCACCGTTGATTTCGAGTCACTTGAAGATAAAGCCGTAACCGTCCGAGATCGTGACACTATGGAGCAAGTGCGGATTCCTCTTGAAGAACTTGAAGCCTGGTTTGAATCAAAGCTTTCTTAGAACCTCTTATGACCAATCAGTACACTCTTGAAAATGGCATGCGCGTGGTGCTTGCTCCTGTAAAGGGAACAGACACTGTTTCTGTTTTAACGCTCGTGCGTGTTGGGTCTCGTTACGAGTATCCAGAGATTAATGGGGCGTGTCATTTTATTGAACACATGATGTTTAAGGGGACACGCCGACGCCCAACCGCCCAACATATTTCTCGCACGCTTGATGCGATTGGATCAGATTTTAATGCGTTCACGGGGAAAAATTACACGGGGTATTACGTGAAAGTCGATAAGAGTCACCTAAAGCTCGGTATCGACATCATTAGTGACATGTTGTTTTTTTCGAAGATGGAGTCGGGCGAGATGGATCGAGAGCGTGGAGCCATCATTGAAGAGATCCATATGTATGAGGATAATCCCATGATGCATGTCAGTGATCTGTTGGAGCGCGTCATGTTTGATGGAAGTTCTCTTGGGTGGGAGATTGCCGGAACGCCAAAGATCATCAAAGAGATCGATCGAGACGAAATGCATGCGTTTTACAAAAAGTACTATCAACCATCGAACATGGTGCTTGTCGTGTCAGGGAATCTTGATCGAAGTACACGCGTGTGGATTGAACAGTATTTTGGAAAACAGAAAAGCACGGGAGAAAAACTCGAGGGGTTTGAAGAGTTTGCTCTGCGACCAGCACATACAAAACCTCTTGCACGCGTTCAGTCCAAGCCAACCGAGCAGATTCAACTCGCGATTGGATTTCCTTCCTTTGGCCTCCAAGATCCCCGAAATACCGCACTCGCTCTTATGGGCGTGATTTTGGGGGGAAATATGAGTTCCCGATTGTTTGTCGAGGTTCGTGAACGAAAAGGTCTTGCGTATTTTGTGCGTGTCGCCAATGATGGATATGAAGAGGTCGGAAACTTCATGATCCGAGCCGGTCTTGATAAGAAGCGTCTCGATGTCGCGGTAAAGACGATTCTCCAAGAATTGCGTAAGATTGTACGAGAGCCTGTAACCGCCAAAGAACTTCGGGATGCAAAAGCGTATGTTCGTGGGCAGATGGCGATTCGCTTGGAGGATAGTTATCAGCGAGCTCAATGGTTTGCGCATGAACGTATGTTTCAATCGCGCGTACGAACTCCAGAAAGCTATCTCGCCCTGATTGATGGGGTGAAACTGAAGGATGTCCAAGCGGTGGCAAAGGACGTCTTAAATCTCAAGCAGATGAGTATCGTAGCGGTAGGACCTTTTAAAGACGAACAGAATTTGCTGAAGAACGTTGGGTTAACGAAATAGAAACATATGAAAACCGTCATAGCTAATTGGAAGATGAATGTTGGCGTCAGAGAGAGTGTGGCTCTTGCGCGTGGAACGCTTTTGACGTTGCGTGGACGAAAGATTATTCCTGACCTTGTCATTTGTCCTCCGTTTGTGGCTTTGGGAGAGGTTCGAAAAGTGATCGCGAGGAGTTCTGTAGAACTTGGGGCTCAGAACACGTTTTGGGAAGCGACGGGTTCTCATACAGGAGAAACATCCACGCGTATGCTTCAGGAGCTTGGGGTGACACATGTGATCCTTGGGCATTCAGAACGTCGTCAACAGGTAGGGGAGACGGACGAGATGATTCAGAAAAAAGTGCTTCATGTGTTGAGCGAGCGGTTCGTTCCTATTTTGTGCATTGGCGAAACAAAAGAAGAACGAACGGCAGAGCAAGCACGGGAGGTGATTCAACGTCAGCTTTCTGTGGCTCTCCAAGGAGTGCGATTTCGTGGAGGTGATAAGTTGTTTGTGGCGTATGAGCCGATCTGGGCGATTGGAACAGGGGAATCCGCAACCGTGGGAGAAGTTGTGGAAATGCATCGATTCATTCGATCGATGTTGATTCAGATGTTTCCAGATGCTCCAGAGGGTCAGATCTCAATTCTCTATGGAGGGAGTGTGGATGGGGAGAATGCGTATGGATTTTTGCGTGAAATAGAAGTGGATGGGGTGCTTGTTGGAGGAGCGAGTGTGAAGCTCAATCAATTTAAGGATATCGTTGGAGCGGCAGCGGAAGTCTTAGAAGCTCAACAAACATAATATGGAATGGATTTTTCTTATTCTGATTTTAGGAGCTCTGGGTGTTATTGGATTTGTCCTTTATCGGAAGTTTCCTCAGCTCCGCGTGATTGATGTTGATTCCATTCGAAAGGAACGTGAGCGTAAAGTCAAAGAGCAACTTATTCTTTCAAAGTTTCAGCGTACCGGTGGGGCGAAGCTTCAAAAAGTGGCAAAAGCGTCTTCTGGTGCGGTTTATTCCATTTCTCGGCATGGTCGACGAGCGGTACAGAAGTTATATCGTTTAGAACAGTACTATCAAAAGCTGAAACACTCATCCAATGAGGGAATGCATAGCTATTCAAATGAAACGATCCGGACACGACTTGAGGAGGCAGACGCTCTGATCAAGCAGGAAGAATATATTCCCGCAGAAAAGATTTTCATCGATATCATCAGTCATAACCCAAAGAGTGTGGATGGGTATGAGGGGCTTGGAAATATGTACCTAACAAGTGGTCAGCTTGATCAGGCTCGTGAGACATTTATGTTCGCTCTTCGTCTTTCGCCAGATGATGCAAGTGTGAATGTGTCTCTTGGGGAAATCGAACTGAGGCAGGGGGAACCAAAACACGCATTGCCGTATTTTCGAAAAGCGGTGGAGAGGCGTTCGAAGAATCCACGGTATCTTGATTACCTTATAGATGTGGCCCTTCAAGTGGGGTCATTGAAGGATGCACGAAAGGGCATTCAGACCCTGAAAGAGGTCAACCCGGAAAACAAGAAAATTAACGAGTTTGAGGCGCGTTTTCAGAAAAAGAAGGAAGAGTATGTGAGTCGAACGTCTTCTTCTGAAGAAAAGGCTTCACAAAGTGACTGAGCTTTGCTATCATTTTCGCACCTTGAGTTTTCTTGCCGCGATAGCTCAGTCGGTACCTGCCTGCCGGCAGGCAGGGAGCGCTTCTTCCATTGCTGAACAATTGATTGCCGCGATAGCTCAGTCGGTAGAGCGCTTCCATGGTAAGGAAGAGGTCTCGGGTTCGAATCCCGATCGTGGCTCCAGATGGGTCGGTACTCAAGCGGTCAACGAGGGCAGACTGTAAATCTGCTGGCTATGCCTTCGAAGGTTCGAATCCTTCCCGGCCCACCACCAGGACTTCAAAATGAGCGATATTTTATCTCATCGCTGCACAACTTGGTCACCGTACTTCAGGTACGGCTTCCGGCGTTGTTTGCTGCTTCAATAAAATCTCATCTCATTTTGAAGTCCTGGGAAGAGACCAGAATCAAAACGCCGAGATAGCTCAGCTGGTAGAGCAACGGTTTTGTAAACCGTAGGTCACGGGTTCGAGTCCCGTTCTCGGCTCCACCGAGCTAAGCTCGGTTGAATGTGCAGAAGGCAAAGCTGAGCTTTGCCGAGATTCAACCGAAGCATCACCTTGACATTTTATCAAGAAATCAGTAGGATCCTGTTGAATTCAAATATCTTATGTCCCAAGACAATCTCATTGGTCTCGAGTGTACCGTGTGTAAACGGGTGAACAATCACTCTCACAAGAACAAGAAGAAGCTTAAAGAACGTCTTGAGCTCAATAAATTCTGCACCTCTTGTAAGAAGCACACTACGCACAAGGAAACCAAATAACCAAGACCGCCTGTGGGCGGTTTTTTGGTACAAAAAACGAACTCAGTGAGTTCGTAGGCGTGCGATCGGTCTAGCCGATCATCGAGAGGATGGTGGTCCAGTTGTGAGGAGCCTCTCCGTGCCCATCAGAGCGCCACACGTAGTGGACGTGACCGTTGCGGATGAGCACCAGGGCGTTGCGCATCTGACCTTCTCGAGTGATCCCCAGGAGGCGGTTGAGCGTGTGGCTGGGGACGAAGATCGTCCTACGTTGACGTTTGTCCGTCAGGCCGTGCAGACCGGCCAGGTGTCCGCATCCGTGCAGGGCACTGCTGAGGAGGTCTCGGGAACCCCCACCGATCAGAAGCGTTGCCAGACCAAGCTCACGTCCCACCGCGAGCTCCCGCTTCAACTCTTCCCAGTTGCTGGGGGATTGGTCGGCGAACGAGATGAGCAGGTAGTCTCCTGTGGTCGGGAAGAGCTCCCCGACGTGGACTTCTTCTCCTTTCTCGGCAGTGACTCGACCGGGAAGCTGTCGCCAGATCCTGACGGTGGCGTCCTCCGGGAAGGAGGTGAGGGGTGTGAGGGTGTATTCCGGGTGGGGATGTGAAGCGACTTCAGGGGAAGTATCTTCATCAGCGATAAGCATGCGTCTGTGCTCCAGTGGGGTTATTGTGTGATTCAGAGAATGACACGAGGCCGATCCTATCGACATTATGGCCATTTGTCAATCCTCTCTCATGGGGTGTGGTAAAATACGGTCGATATGAAGCATCATCCTGTCGTAATTGTTGGAGGGGGATTTGCGGGGGTTTTTACCGCAAAGGAACTCTTGAAACGAAATATTCCCGTCACGCTTATCAGCGAAACAAACCACTTTACCTTCACCCCATTACTGCATGAAGTAGCGACAGGCTCTCTGATTTCCCACGATGCTACGTTTGACTATGAGAGCTTTTTTCATTCAAAAAAGTTTCAATTTATCCGGGGGCGAATGACAGGATTGGATCGAGAAAAAAAAGAAATTGCTGTTGGAGAGGGAAAGATTCCTTATCGGTTTCTCGTGCTGGCGGTTGGGTCTACAACCAATTTTTACAACATGAAGGGTGGGGAACACGCGTTTGTTTTGAAGAGTATTGAGGATGCCGTGAAATTGAAGAAGGCTATTTTGGTGCATGCGCAAGATGCGAGTCGTCATGTTTCTGTTTCTGTGGTTGGAGGGGGGCCGACCGGGTTGGAGTTGGTTTTTGATATTGAGCGCATGCTTCGCGCCCTTAAACACAAGCAGGGAGGGTCTGATTATGATGTGCGTCTCATTCACTCCACGAACGTGTTTTGTCGAGGGGGTGGTGATCGGATTCAGAACTACATTGCCCAAGCCCTAAAGAACGCAAAGATCGATGTGGTCTGTAACACCTTTGCAGAAGGAGTGACTTCTGATGAGGTCCAAACAAGCGCGGGTCCATTTCACTCAGACGTGACCGTTTTGACCGCTGGAGTAAGACCCAATACAGATTTTTTGAAGAAGGATCTCGATCTGGATACGCATGGACACATTCCCGTGCATGCCTCCCTTCAGATCCTCGAAGATCCTTCTATCTTCGCTCTAGGGGATGTTATTGCGATTGATGAGGTTCCTGTTCCAAAGTTAGCTCAATTAGCTGTTCGTGAGGCTCCTGTTGTTGCTGAGAATATCAAAAGACTTCTTCACTCGAAGAAAACACCCCTAAAAAGATATCAACCAAAGCTCCTTGGAATGTTGTTCTCACTCGGGTATGGTGATGGCATAGGGACGATTGGCCCTCTTGTGGTCAGAGGTCCGTTAGCGTGGTATCTTTGGCGTACGGTTTATTTATTTAAAACGCCTGGCCTTGGAAATAAGCTCCGCGTCGCCTTTACGTGGACGATCGGCTTGTTTCAAGGCAGGAATTTAAGCGAAATATAAAAACTATGTTTAAACAACTATTTCCCGTGCTCCTTATTCCAATGCTTCTTGTGGGAGCTGGATGTACGGCCGTTCAAGAGGTTGAGGAAGAGCCACAAGAGGCTCCTGTTGTGGAGGAGGAGGTTTCAGAGGGGGTGGAGGAGGATGAAATCGAGAATGGATCGTATATCCTTGATACAGATTCTGAATCGGTTGCTTGGGAAGCTTCAAAGCGTGTCGGAGCGACGCATTATGGAATTATTCAAGCCCAGGCAGGGGCTCTTATCGTAGAAAATGGGGCGATTGTTGGAGGAAGCGTGGTTGTTGATATGACCACCCTTGTCGACCTCGATCTGAATGATCCTCAGATGAACGAAACGCTTGTCACTCATTTGAAGAGTGATGACTTTTTTGCTGTCGCAACATTCCCAACAGCGACGTATGCGATTTCAGAAGTGATTTCCGTTGAAGGAGTTGAAGGCGTTACCCATCGCGTGAAGGGAACGATGACCATTAAAGGCATCGATCAAGAAGTAGAGTTTCCCGCTTTGATCGAATGGAAAGAGGAAGGAATTCGCGTGACAGGAACAGTGACTCTTGATCGAACGCTTTGGGATGTCCGATTTGGATCTGATAAGTTCTTTGATAACCTCGGAGATGGGTTGATCGAAGATGAGTTTACCCTGACGTTGAGTATGATGTTTGATGCTGTTGAATAATCACAGATCAATTCATGTCTCTTCATGAGAAAAAACACCGACCATAGGGTCGGTGTTTTTTTATCTTAGGCTTGTTTCATAAATTCGATCACAGCTTGATCGAGAATCACATCTTTTGTCCGGAAGGGTTTGAGGAGAACGAGCCCTTTGAAAGTGGTGCAACGGCTCAGAGCCACATAGAGCTGGCCGTGGGCGAATGCTCCCCATCCAATATCGACAAGCACGTGATCAAATGTCTTTCCTTGTCCTTTATGGATGGTGACCGCCCAGGCAAGCGTGATTGGATATTGGGTGTATGAACCGATAATAGACTCATCAATATCCCCAGTCTTGCTATGCTCATATTCGAACACTTCCCACTTATGTTGCTGAACACTTACGAGTGTTCCGTCTTCGAGTTCGACATCTAGAACGGGGAGTTTTGACAGGCCTTTTGTTTTGATACGCGTGATTTTCCCAAGGGTTCCATTGACCCAGCGACGCTCAGGGTCATTGAGCGTGAACATGATTTGCGCCCCTTCTTTTACACGAATACACGCCTCCGAAGGCATGCGACGATCCGGAAGTTCGCCCATGGAGTTGGCTTGGAGTGTCCATTCTTTTCCGTCGAGTTGTTTGAGTTCGTAGTCATTGCGTGCTTGTGCCATCTTGTTCGTCGTTGTGAGATGAATGTAGCCAGGCTCGTCCCGAGGATCAAAGTAGGGATCGTGCCGTTCGTTCCAGGCATCAACGTCAGAGGCATCAAGGGTATTGGTGCGCAGTTTGTCGAGAAGGGCAATGAACGATTTTTCTTTTTGTCGGTGGACTTTCTTGAGTTCCAAAATTTTTGGAGTGATCGTCTGCATGACATACGAGGAGAAAAAATAGGGAGAGGGGTATTCCGACTCAAACCGATAGCTTTCCTCTCGGGTGACGACCGGGGGAAGTTGATAGAGGTCGCCAATAAAAATCATCTGCACGCCTCCAAACGGTTCTTTTGGTCGATCTCGGTTCAGGCGCAGAGCTCGGTCGATACAATCGAGAAGATCGGCGCGCACCATAGAGATTTCATCGATGATGATCGTTTCGATGGCTCGAAAGAGGGGGAGAGAATTTGGGAATGCTTTTCGTACAAGATCTGGAGTAATGGCAGGGTGGAAACCAAAAAAAGAATGGATGGTTTGTCCTTTCACGTTCAACGCCGCCACCCCTGTGGGGGCGAGGACAACGTGTTTCTTCTTTGTATGTTTTCGAAAGTAGGTAAGGAGCGTCGATTTTCCTGTTCCGGCACGGCCTGTCAAAAAAAG